>C687J35174_10008472_pt1 | contig 13070 bp, 12 predicted proteins | sample RifCSPhighO2_01_FD_35174 | JGI IMG/M metagenome (IMG submission 35174) | reverse complement strand
CGGTAGGCTTACCGAGAGCTCGCGCACTTTTTTCCGAACATTTTGCAACTCTTCTTCGCTCCCAGATGGACCTTGCATAACGAGGAAGGTGATCCTTAAATTTTTTGACTGATTAAATGCGCTAAAATTTGTAGCCGGGTTCCTTGCTCCAATGGAGTTTATAAGCGGCCCCATCGCTATAGTTTTTTTTACCCCAGAGTATCGGGTGTCGCTTAACTCGACTGGACTCTCAATTGAAAAACTGTCTTTGACCTCGTCGCTCCGCAAAAGCCCCATGTTGTACAAATCGAAGTCGTTAAAAACCCTGTTTTCCACTGCGCTTGGAGACCATGAGAATGTCCCGTCGCCAGAATCTGAAACTCCGGATCCTCGGCCCATGATAGAGTTCTGGTGACTAAAGGTTTTTGCCCAATGTGCCCTAAACTCGTCAAGCATGCCATGCACATCGCTATAGTATGCCGACCACCCATGGCCAACCTCGTGAGACAGGAGCCAGAGGGTTTCTCCCAGAGTCTTATTTCCTTTCGTAAATTCATTTATCCATGGGGCTTGAACGACATGGAAGAATCTGCCCTGCCCGTCATAAAGAGAAACTCTGTTTATGGGAAAATCTCCGATTCCCGTAGCCGGGTAACGCCACCTCCAGGAACAGTCGCACAAAGATGATGTGTTTATCGAACTTAAAAGAGAATCTGCGGGAACCAAAATGATAGCGTCCGTATCATCTGTATATTTCGCCAAAAAATCTTCTATGGCCGCATCGGCGTAAAAATATCCGCTTGAAATAACCGGGTCGTTCCTTGAAACTTTCATGGAGAAAATCCCTTCTTCCTCTTGATCGAGAGTTGAAATCCTTGCTTCATTGGCAGAACCGATTGAAAAGGCGGTATACCCCATAATGACACTTCCTTGCTTGTGTGTATCACCGGACCTTACTGCTTCATATATATAGTTATGGAATGTGCCTTCGTCGTACCCGCATCGCGTTTGGTATGCGGACATCGGAATTGTAAAGGTGCTATCGTATGTTTTTATCCAATCCCACGTAGGACCCTTTACAGGTGTTTTGTATTGCACCAGCCATATTTCTTTTGAACCAGTAGTTCCCTTGAAAATTCCTGGCACGTCAAAGGTTATGGTGTCTCCGCACACGGCAGAAGCCTGCGGAACTCCATTTTGGTAGAAAGTGGGTCCTTGTTCTCCGGACAAGAATTGCTGGGCATCGGTGGTAGAACTTAATGAGAGAAAGAATAGAACCACTATGCCGAAGTATTTCATCATAATTTGCTTGGGTATTTATTTGTGTATAACTCGAGAGCTTCGTCGAATGCAGTTTCGGCAGAGTCTTTGCCTTCAAACCCCTGGACATCTACAACTTTATTCTGAAGTTTTTTATAAGTGCTATAAAAATGCTCAATTTCTTTGAGAGTATGCGGATTGATATCGGAAAGGTCTTTCATTGGTGCAAATCTCGGGTCATCAATTGGCACAGCGATGACTTTATCGTCTCCTTCACCTCCATCTATCATCTTGAGCAAAGCTATAGGTCGCACTCGCACGAGAATTCCTGGCAGTAAAGGGTAAGTGGTGAGAAGAATCACATCAAGAGGGTCATTGTCATGCCAGAGCGAACGCGGTACGAAGCCATAGTCGAAAGGAAAGTCCTGCGCCGTATGAGCCACCCGATCGAGGGCGATCAATCCTGTTTTCTTGTCTATCTCGTATTTATTTTTCGAACCCTTGTTGATCTCGATGATGACATTCATCGCCTCTTTCGTCCCAGGTTCAACATCGTGCCAGAGATTCATAATGATAATGATATTATCATAAATTTCTAATTATTCTAATTGCTCTAATTATTCTAAACAAATCCCAAGTGCCAAGTCTCAATTTTTAGGTCAATTAGGTTAATTAGAATAATTAGGTTAATTTGGCTTCCGTATCACCGGAAGCCAACTCTTCGCCTTTGGCAGACTGAATATCGATCCTCCAACCGGTGAGTTTGGCGGCCAGACGCACATTTTGCCCACCCTTGCCGATAGCGAGAGACTGCTGATCTTCAGCCACATTTACTACCGCAGATTGTTCGGCTTCGTTGATCTCGATGTTTAAAATTTTGGCAGGAGAAAGGGCTTCTTCGATAAACTTTTTTGGCTCCGGTGACCACTCGATGATATCGATCTTTTCGCCGCGAAGTTCAGACATCACGGTCGAGACACGCACTCCACGCTGTCCAACCAACGCTCCAACCGGATCGATGTGAGAGTCTAGAGCTTGAGCCGCGATCTTCGAGCGATAACCTGCTTCTCGGGCGATAGCTTTGATCACAACCGTACCATTGGCAAGTTCCGGCGCTTCAGACTCAAAAAGCTTTTCAAGAAACTTCGGATGAGAACGGGAAAGACGGAGGAATACTCCTCGCGGAGACTCTTCTACTCTATATAGATAGGCCCGAACACGTTCGCCTTGAGTAAATCTCTCTCCGGGAATTTGTTCTTCATAAGGAAGAAGCCCGGGTGCTTTACCGAGGTCAATGAAAACATTGCCTCTTTCCATCCTCTGAACTGTGCCGGAGACGACTTCGCCTTCTTTCTTTCCAAATTCGGAAACAAGATGAACTTTTTCCGCTTCACGGATTTTCTGCATGATCACTTGCTTGGCAGTCTGCGCGGCGATGCGGCCGTAGTCACCCTTGGACTCAATAGGGAAGACGATTTCCTCATCAAGTTGGGCATCTTTTTTGATCTTTCTCGCATCATCAATAAGGATATGATGTTCAGGATTGTAGTAAGTCCTCTCGTCGCCCTCTTTCAGCTCCTCATTCTCATCGATGATGACTTTCGAGCTGTCGACGACAACCTTAACCTGGAAAAATTCTGTTTCGCCGGTATTGATATCAAAAGTGGTGCGAATTATTTGGCCCTTTTTGCCATATTCCTTCTTATACGCTGTCGCGAGAGCCGCCTCTATGGCCTCAATTATAGAGGCGCGCGGAATACCACGAACTTCTTCTAGTTCTCCTAAAACCGAGTTTATTACTTTTAAATCAAACATATATTTAAGTGCTAATCTGCGAATGTATACTAATCTACAAATAGCTACGAATAATTCTTGGTATGAAAGAGGTTCGCCTTGCGGCGAACCTCTTCCTCCTAACTTAATTCTACTCCTTTAGTGTATCAAAACCGATTTCAATTTGTCAACCCCCCTTATCCACTTTTTACTTCTGTGCCAAAGATTCTAAATCTTTACGATATTTATCAATAAACTTTTTTGTCCACATGATAAGCTCTTTTCCTCGTTTGGATTTTTTGTAATCTTCCAATGAGAATTTTGGACTATTGTTTATATTCATAATTAAGTAAGACGTGTATGACACATATTGTAGCACTCTTTTTGTTTTTACCTCACCTCACCCGCTCTCGCTTCGCTCGAGCACCCTCTCCTTACGTCTAGGAGAGGGTTGGGTGAGGTGCATTAATTATATCATACCCTTGCATTCTAGCGTTAGACATGTTATATTTAACAGGTGATTTCAAAAGCCAAGAAAGAAAAGCTTATTAAGGAAGTTCGTGTCCACGACAAGGATACCGGCTCTCCTGAAGTGCAAATTTCCATATTAACGAAGCGTATTGAAGAGCTCACCAAGCATCTCAAAACGCATGCAAAAGACAACCACTCGCGCCGAGGACTTTTGAGCATGGTGGCGAGCCGTCAGGCACATATGAAATATTTGGATAAGAAAAGTCCGAAGCGCGCTTCTGCGTTGAGAAAGATTCTTGGTTTGAAGAAATAATAGAAAATTAACCTAATTATTCTAATTAACCTAATTGACCTAAATAATTAGGATTTGGCGCTTGGGATTTATTTAGAATAATTAGAGCAATTAGTAATTAGAAATTTATTTTAATGACAGTAATAAAACATAAGGCACAAAGGGTAGGAATATTTATTGATACCCAGAATATTTACCATTCGGCTAAGAATATCCATCATTCGAAGGCTAATTTCGGCGCCATTCTCAAAGACGCTCTCGACGGACGCGTCCTCATCCGCGCCATGGCATATGTAGTAACTACGGAATCCGGTGAAGAAAATGCCTTTTTCGGCGCTTTGGGTAAAGCCGGCATCGAAATACGCTCCAAGCCGCTTCAAATTTTCCTAGGCGGTGCTAAAAAAGCTGACTGGGACGTCGGCCTCGCTATCGACGCGGTAACCATGGCGCCTAAACTCGACAGTATCGTCTTGATCTCTGGTGACGGCGATTATGTGCCACTCGTAGAATATCTGCAAAATACTCATGGCTGCCAAGTAGAAGTGGTGGCCTTTGGCAAATCTTCTTCGGCCCGACTCATAGAAGCTGCGGACGATTTCCTCGATCTCGACCAGAATCCGAAAAAATACCTTATAATAGGTGATAATGGAAGAGAATCCAGAAGAAAAGTTTAATCCGCCCACTGGCGAGCCAGCTCCCTTAAGACAGATTCGCACTTTCCAAGGCGATATCGCTGAAGCATTACAAAGGCAGAATGAATCTCTCGTTTCAATCCAACAAGCCGAGGTTGCGCGGCGAGGTTTCAGTGAATCTGTTCCGGAATCAGGCGGTAACAAAAAGTTTTATTTCCTTTTGGGAACCGTAATACTTTTGGCGTTCGGAGCTACAGGCGTCTGGTACACGTATTTCGAATACAAGACACAAACCACGGCACCCATAGTAGTAACGCCACAGAACAGATTTTTCTCGATCGACACTGAAGAGCGGTTAAATGTGGCGAGCACATCGAGACTCGAACTCATCGGCACTATATCGGCTGCCCAGACAGGTGTAGGTTCAAACGAGACCAAACAACTTGTATTGGACATTACTACAGTAGAGTTTTTCAAAATCCTTAATACTCGCGCGCCGGGTTCTCTTGTCCGTGCATTTGATCAGAGCCTAATGCTCGGTGCTTTCGGCGAGAATACCTTCCTCGTGATCAAACTAGTATCTTTTGAAAATGCTTTTGCCGGAATGCTTTCTTGGGAGAAAGATTTGGCGGCGGATATTGGTCCAATATTTAATACACGAGAATTATTGAGAGATATTGGTCCGGAGACCGTCTTTATAGATGTAACTGACAGAAACAAGGATGTAAGAGCCCTCGAGATCGAAGGGAAGATGGTCCTCTTATACTCATTTTTCGACAACAACATGCTTATCATTACCGACGATATCGAGACGTTGCGAGTGCTGGTCGAGCGCTTGACTAGAGAAAAGCTTTCGCGCTAACAACTCTTCTGATAGGATTAAAAACATGACTATAGACTACCAGCATTTCAAAGAAAAACTGGAAAAAGAAAAGAAGCTTCTGGAAGAAGAATTGGAAAAAGTAGGCCGCCGAAATCCTGATAATCCTTCGGATTGGGAAGCGACACCTCCCGCTGACAGAGATTCATCCTCCCAGGCTGATGAGAACATCGCGGCTGACAACATCGAGGCTTATGAAAACAATGAGGCTATTCTTAATACGCTAGAAACTCGCTACAACGATCTCAAAAGCGGTTTGGATAAAATCAAACACGGTGTCTATGGTCTCTGCCAAGTCTGCCAAGAAGAGATAGAAGCAGAGAGATTGGAAGCGAATCCTTCCGCGCGCACTTGCAAGCAACATATGGAATAATAGGGGGATGAGTTTTTCTAAAGTTTACAGCGCGCAGACACAACTTTTGTCTGTTACGCCAATTTCGGTTGAGACCGATATCTCTCGCGGGACACTTTTCGCTTTCTCTATAGTAGGATTGCCGGACAAAGCAGTAGAGGAAGCGCGCGACCGCACTAGTGCCGCCATCAAAAATTCTGGATTCAAATCTCCCAAAAATACTAATCACAAAATTGTCATCTCGCTCGCACCTGCAGATCTCAAGAAAGAAGGTCCGTCATTTGACCTCGCTATAGCGCTCTCGTACCTATTGGCAAATGATGATATAGATTTCGAACCGGAGAAAAAGATATTTCTAGGCGAGTTATCTCTAGATGGCAAGCTTCGGCCGGTTCGCGGAGTACTTCCTATAGCTCGTTTTGCAAAAGAACACGGCATCAAGGAGCTTTACGTACCAGTCGAGAACGCGCGCGAAGCGGCGCTCATTGAAGGCATTTTAGTTTTCGGGGTGCCAAATCTCAAAATTCTTATTGCTCATCTTTCAGGAGAAGAGCCACTAGACGCGGCGGAAACCACTATCTTCTCTGGGAGAATTACCACGACCCCAACCGATTTCTCTGATGTGAGGAGCCAGGAGAGAGCGAAGCGCGGGCTCTTAATAGCCGCAGCAGGAGGACACAATGCGGCAATGTACGGCCCGCCAGGAACAGGTAAGACCATGCTTGCCAAAGCGTTTGCGGGGATTTTGCCGGAACTTACTTTCGAAGAATCGCTCGAAGCGACGGGAATCCACTCTGTGGCCGGCACGCTTAGCGAAACATTTATTACTAACCCACCATTCCGTTCTCCGCACCACACTTCTTCTTACGTCTCGATTGTTGGCGGAGGCTCCACGCCGAGGCCTGGGGAAATTACTCTCGCTCATTGTGGAGTGCTTTTCATGGATGAGTTTCCAGAATTTGATAGAAGGGTAATAGAAAGTCTGCGCCAGCCACTCGAAGACAAGGTGATTTCGGTAGCCAGAGCCAAAGGCACCGCGCATTTCCCGGCCAATGTTTTGCTACTTGCCGCCATGAATCCGTGTCCGTGCGGTAACTTCGGCTTTCGCGGCAAGCGATGCGATTGTTCACCAGCGACACTAGTGCGATATAGGAGAAAGATGTCTGGGCCTATCATGGACCGCATCGATATTTGGTTGGAAGTAGACAGAGTTTTGCCAAGCGAACTCTCTGGTGGGACAGAGGGAGATACTAGTAAAATTTTTAGAAAGAAAGTGGAACTTGCAAGACAAGTTCAGAGAGAGCGTTTCGCAAAAACTGGCAACCTGCCTGCCGGTAGGCATGGAAAAATTTCCAAAAATTCAGAGATGAGTGCTAGAGATTTGATAAATCTTATCGTGTTAGAAAAAGGTCCGCGGCAAACTCTTGACCTTGCGGCAGTACGGCTCGGATTCTCGCCTCGCGTTTACCATAAAATGATAAAAGTGGCCCGTACTATCGCCGACCTCGACGGGAGCGCAGAAATCTTAAACAATCACATCCTCGAAGCAGTCGAATACCGCCCAAAAAAGTTTGACGTATAGAAATAAGAAAATCCCAAGTAGTTTATCGGACATCTCGGAGCACGTCGGTGCGAGAGCTAGGCAAATTTTCACCAGAAAATATTGCCGTGTCCAGGAAACTACTTGGGGTTTTCGTTTATTTAATTAAAACGGATTTCGAGCGCCGCGGACTTCGAAGTGGAGATGGGGACCAGTGGAGCGGCCGGTATTGCCGACAGCACCGATCACTTGGCCCTGGTCTATGCGCTGTCCGACCGTGACACTAACTCTCGACATGTGGCCGTAGACTGTCTGGGTGCCATTGTCGTGTTTGACTGCGACATAGAGGCCGTAACCACCGTTATAGCCAGAAGTTCTCGCGATGATAATAGCGCCGCCCGCCGATGCAAGGATCGGTGTGCCTATAGGGGCAGCTAGGTCGATACCGTTGTAGCCATGAATGCCTTGGCTTTTTCTGCCTCCGTTAATCGGCCGCAAGTAGTAGCCGAGAACTACATTGACCTGATTTGAAGATTGGGCAATTGCGGATGCCGTTGTGATAACTACCCCGTCTGGGATGATAACCACATCGCCTGTTTTAATTTTAGAATCAGCAACAAGTCCGTTGTACAGAAGAACGTCGTCGATATCTGCTTTATATTTTACTGTTATAGATTTCAGAGTGTCGCCCGCTTTGACAACATGGCGCACGCCGGAGATAGGCAGGATAACAAGTTCCTGGCCTTCCCTGATTTTACCGCCAGCGATACCATTGGCCCAAACAATAGTATTAGTCGAAACTCCGAACATGTCGGCAATCTCACTCAACGTGTCGCCTTTACGCACTATATAAACACTAATTTGCCCCGTGCCTGACTTGCCGACCTCATAGAAAGCCTTGCCGCTTGTGCCATTAGATTCGAGAGCTACATCGTCGGCAATACTTATTTCCGCGCCACCCGTACCCATAGGATTAATATTTAAAGACGCCTCTAGCAGACGCATTGTTTGGGAATTACCTCTTTGTGTTTCTATCTCTACGAGAGTGACCTCATCGCCCTTGCCGTAAGCGAGAAAGGGTACCAGGAGTCCTAATATGACAAAATGGCTCAACAGAGCCACCAGCGCACGATTTTTCATAGATGTAAATATCATTATACTCCTCCGTGGTATAGTAGCAAGGCATGAAAATCGGCCTAAATCCGGAACAAGAAAGAGCAGTTTCTTACACCAAAGGACCGCTTTTGATCCTCGCTGGTGCCGGTGCCGGCAAAACCAAGACTATCACCGAGAGGATCCGCCATCTCGTACGTTCCGGAGTTGATCCTTCCAAGATCCTGGCCATCACTTTCACCAATAAGGCCGCGAGAGAAATGCGCGAGAGGGTAGAGACCGCCTTACGAAACGATCCGGACATAAATCGACCTGTGAGTTTCCTTGAACGGCCATTTGTGAGCACTTTCCACTCGCTTGGAGTTCACATCTTAAGAGAGCAGTGTCTAAAAGCTGGCATTAAAAAGTATTTTACAATTTTTGACCGAGACGACAGCAAAAAAGCTATCAAGGAGGCGCTTGTAACTGTTGGACTTGATCCAAAAACTCACGAACCGGGAAAGTTGATGGGTATTATTTCAAAAGAGAAAAGCCGAGGGGTAAGCCATGTCGAATACAATGAGAGAGAAAATTATGGCTACATCGCCGGCGTCGTAACGCAAATCTGGCCCGAGTACGAAAAGATTTTGGCACGAGACAGTGCACTCGACTTCGACGACCTCTTGGTAAAGACTCGTGAGCTTTTGAAGAACAATCACGACGTGAGGCATTATTATAGAAATGTTTGGGAGTACGTTCATATAGATGAATACCAGGACACCAACCGCATCCAATACGAAATTTCGAAATTGCTTGTCGGCGAAAATAAAAATATTTGCGTAGTCGGTGATATAGACCAAAATATTTATTCCTGGCGTGGAGCCGATATCAAAAACATTTTGGATTTTGAAAAAGATTATCCGGATGCGGAAGTAGTAACGCTCGAAGAGAATTATCGTTCGACCAAAACGATACTGGAAGCGGCCAATACAGTGATCGATAAGAACAAAATCCGCCGCAAGAAAAACCTTTTCACCTCGAATGGCGACGGCGAGAAAATCGGTTTATTCCTCGGGCTTGATGAAGTAAGTGAAGCCGAATTTATCGCAGACAAAGCCCGAGATTTGATAAAGGCCGGTGTTGGCCCAGATGAGATTGCTGTGCTTTATCGGGCAAACTTCCAGTCGCGAGTGCTTGAAGAAGCGTTTATGAACCGTAGTATCCCTTATCAGATGCTTGGCACTCGCTTCTTCGAGAGAAAGGAGGTTAAAGACATTCTTTCTTATCTGCGAGCCGCGCTAAATCCGGACAGTCTTTCGGATCTCAAGCGCATCATCAATGTCCCCGCCCGCGGCATAGGCAAAACCACTATTTTAAAAATGCTTAGCGGAGAAATAGATGCGTTGCCACCAGCGATGAAGATAAGGATATCAAAATTCAAAAATCTGCTTTTAGATATCGCGAAATTTTCTGATGAGCATAAAATTAGCGAAACAATTTCCTACATTATTAAAGAAACAGAGCTCGAAGAAGAGTGGAAAAGCGGCGGAGAAGAAGGCGAGGCGAGACTTGAGAACGCCTACGAGCTTGTGCACTTCGCTTCCAAATACGATATGCTCGACAATACAGACGGATTACTCCAATTTCTCTCCGATAGCGCGCTACATAGTGATCAGGATGAATTGAAAGAGGAGGAAAAAGCAGTTCGACTGATGACCGTCCATTCTTCCAAGGGATTGGAGTTTGATGTGGTCTTTATCGCCGGGCTTGAAGATGGTTTATTCCCGCACCAGAGAATGAGCGAGAACAATATTAGCCCTGAAGAGTCCGAGGAAGAGAGGAGATTGTTTTATGTAGCCCTGACTCGCGCGAAGAAAAAACTCTTTTTATCTTATGCCCAAAGCCGCACCATGTGGGGTAGAAGCCAAGTAAACATGCCTTCTGAATTTATCTCCGATATTCCGGAAAAACTTATTGATTATGGAACGATTGAATTTTAAAAAATCTTTAGGGCAGCATTTTTTGAGGAGCGAGAGGGCTCTTAATACTATTGTTAAAACCGGCGAGATAACTCTCGGCGAAACTGTCCTTGAAATAGGACCTGGGGAAGGGGCATTAACGGAAAAGCTGCTCGAGGCCGGCGCAAAAGTAATCGCAGTGGAAAAAGATGATGAACTCTTTGAATTACTCAAACAAAAATTCAGTGATCGCATTACTTTGATTCACAGTGATATTCTAGATTTTGATATTTCCTACTACTTACTACCTACTACTTACTACAAACTCATCTCCAACATTCCCTACAACATCACGGGTGCTATTTTGAAGAAATTTTTATCGGCAGAAAATAAACCTGAAAAAATAGTGCTCTTGGTACAGAGAGAAGTGGCAGAGAGGATCATTGCGAGAGATAAAAAAGAGAGCGTTCTCTCTATTTCGGTCAAAGCGTATGGAAAACCGCATTATATAGAGAAGGTTTTGGCTGGCTCGTTTGTCCCCGCGCCCAAAGTAGATTCGGCGATTATTTCTATCGATAATATTTCTCTAGATTTCGATGAAAAAGTGTTTTTCAAAGTGCTACGAGCCGGATTCCAGTCCAAACGCAAGAAATTATCGTCAAATCTCACTGTTTATTTCGATAAAGAAAAAGTTCACTCTGCGTTTCAAGAGTTAAATCTAGACATAAACACCCGAGCCGAAGATGTGGGTGTGGAAACGTGGAAAAAATTGGCTAACCTTTTATAAATAATCAGAAAGGGCGGTTGGTTCCGACTTTGGTCATTACACCAAGCGTAGGAAAGGGTACGCAAGCTACGCCAACATACATCCAGCAAGCCTGCACTCCAGGTATATAAGAACCGAGATGCCATACGCCAGGCACGCCGACAAGATAGTATGCATAAGGAATGGTGAGGTAAGGAGAATACACTAAAGGACCAGTTACCGCCGCCGGTCCGCCCAGATAAAGCGGAGTAAACCAAACCGCCACAGTTAAACTGCAAGTACAAGGGATTGGAAAGTTGGCGAGACCGCCAAAAGGCAATTCAACTTGAGCCCGAACTTTTGCTAATGGCAAAACAACGCTGATAAAAAAGATGCTAGTAATAATTATCGTGGCGCAGCTTTTTGTCATATCACCATATCAAGCTTATATGGATCTTTACTGATACCATGCTCGTTCTGGACAAAAATCCAAAGGCTAAATTTATATTTATTGGTTTTAAGAGATTTTTTCACCTGAACATATTGGGAAAGTTCATTTAATCTGAAAGATAGGGCTGTGCCATCTGATGTAATGGATACCGTAGAATTACCAAGCGTGGTAATAACAGTATTTACGGGAGAGAAGTTTTTACCCATCACAGTGACTACGTCTCCAGAAATAGCGACCCTTTCGATAAGAGGTGCAGGTTGCGGATTGTTTGTTACCTTCACATAAATAGGAATACTGGCATTCTCTGATGAGCCTAGGATATTAGAAATCGAGATTTTATATTCTCCTGCCACAAGAGAACCTGGAACGGTTAAATTCATGCTGGTGCCATTAGTGGAAGTGGCTGTAGCACTCTCTGTGCCGTTGAAATAAATTTTATTGGAACCTTTACTAAACCCAGAACCTTCCAAAACAAGATTCTCACCGGGGCGTACTTCGTAAGGAAGGGCTCGAAAAAGAAAAACTCTGTTAACTCTCATGCCCAAAGAAGCTCGCGTACTGGTGTTTGGCAAAAAACTCAAAGATATTGGCACCGTAGCCATAAGAAGCAGAGTTAGAGTTGGTCTCATATGCCCAATTATACACTAAAGTGCATGATAATTTCTGATATACTAAATCTAATGTCGAGAATTAGATTAATCGGCGCATTTTTCATATCCATAGCTTCAATAGCGGGGGCTTCGTGGTTCAGGTTCATACAAATTCCTCCATACCAAAGAGCCGAACTTGTAGCGGTGGAAGAAATTGCTGATCTTACATCTGATGATGTGTTTTTAGAAGATATATTGAGTTCTAATCCAAACACATCTGATGTTTCAGCCACACCACTAACGCAAACAGACGTGGTCGGTCGGCAACTTTTCTCCGATTACATTAGCCTTGCTTCCCAAAACAAAACGAGTTCTGATGATTTCAACTTTTTGGTCACTAAATACGCAGAAAGCATCTTGAGAGAAACTCCGAAAAAGGTTATTAGACCGGACGAACTCTCTATCACCACTAATTCCGAAGAAAATCTTAGAATTTACGGTAATGCGGTTCTCGAAATACGCACGAAATATAGAAATTTGGTAATTGCCCAATACCAAGGAGGTAATATTAGTAATGTTAATGGTCCTGAATTTAAAAGCTTGGTGAAAAACACTAGCTTCTTGTATGGGAATGCGGCAAGAGAACTTCTTGCTCTNCCAGTACCTGCATCCCTCGCTAATAACCACGCCGCACTAATCAATAACTATTTCGCAAGCGCAGAGGCAATGCGAGAGCTCTCAAACATTTCAGAAGATCCGATCAAAAGCTTTGCCGCTCTCAATACTCAAGCGAAAAATAGCCAGGAGGAGGAAGATTTGTTTTTGAAAATACAAATGATGCTTGCAGCCAACGGCATAACTTTTGAACGAGGTATATGAGTTACAGAAAAATTATAAATCTAATTCTTTGTCTGACTATCGCTCTCTCCCTGCCTATACAAACATCAGCGGTAGATACTGTGCCACCTATCCCAGTTTCTGACAGTGCTGTTCGCGACAAGGAAGTTGGTATTACTGTTTTTGGCTACACTGTCCCAGGTATTACTTTGGACGGC
>C687J35174_10008469_pt1 | contig 13073 bp, 19 predicted proteins | sample RifCSPhighO2_01_FD_35174 | JGI IMG/M metagenome (IMG submission 35174) | reverse complement strand
AGCCTCTTTGAGATTATCTCCTTATTCAGATCAACGTACGAATAACCGAGTTTCCTTGCAGCCGCCCTGGCCAGAGAGCTCTTTCCAGTTCCAGGCGTTCCTGTTACAGCGATCCTCATAAGAGACTGTTTGAAAGCATCGTATTTATATTCAGATATGTTATTAGTGATATGAAAGGCGTTTCTGCTGTTATAGCAACAATACTCATCCTTATGATAACTGTTTCCCTAGCTGCTTCGGCCTATATCTTCTTCTCAAGCACACTCAGCGCCACACAGCAAACGGGGGAAAAGCAGATAGCAAGCACAACGCAGAAGCTGTCCACACAGTTCAATGTGGAAAGCGTCAAAGGAAATACAATCTATGTCAGGAACAACGGTATTGGTGATCTTGCCAACCTGACAGTTTTCGTAGACAATGTTCTTGTAAATACGTCCATGTCACCCATAAAGTCTGGAGGGACCGGAAGCGTTACGATAAGCAGTTTCATAGACTACTCTTCCGCGAAATCCATGAAGGTCGGGGCGGGAGCGCTTTTCAACTCTCTAACGCTTACGTCTCTGCAAGGATACGATAGCCTTGCAGCGCACTGGAAATTCGACGAACCAGCAGGAGCAATTTACTTTGCAGATTCTTCCGGGAATAATTTTCAGGGATCTTGCTTCAGCAGCCAGTATTGCCCGGCCAGTGGCGCTACCGGAAAAGTGAATAAAGCCGCGAATTTCGACAAGGTTGATGATTATATACAAGTTTCGGATTCCAGTGTCCTACAATTAACAAACAGAGGAAGCATAGAAGCTTGGATATATAAAAATCAAAACGGTGGAGGGATCGTCTCAAAAACCAGCGGCAGCGGTTATTACTTAATCGATCAAGGCGGCCAAATAGTATTTGGATGGCTTTATTCAGCTGCTACGAGCAACCAAGTCGTGCCAACAGGCAGTTGGAATCATATTGCAGCAACCTATGATGGAGCTCAACTAAAAGTCTATATAAACGGATATCTGGATAAAACTCAATCTTATATTGGATCTGCATCTTCAACAGGTGCTATGCTATATATAGGCATGACTACAGCCGGTACACGTTACGGCGGCCTAATTGATGAACTCAGGATATGGAACAGAACGCTCAGCGGGGATGAGATAGAAGCCCACTACTTGGATGGGAAGTAAGCACTTATGGCTAGAGCAATCCTGTCCACAATATTCACAAGAAAATCCAGTATCTGCTCGACGAAACCTTTCTCTCTTTCCTGTATGTTGATGACCTTTGAGAGGACTGTAGAGTATCCATCGGACTGTATCGAGACCTGTATGAAGTTGTCCTCTGTTGATGCAGAGGTATAATTGAAAACAAACACCTTCCTGTCAAGCACTTCAGCGCTCTGTGTATTTCCTCTGAAAGTTGCCTGAATGCTTTGAGGCCTCTGTAAAAGATTTGTAACGGACAGAAGAACTGTAACAGACTCTCCAACTCTAACAGTTGCATTTGCAGCTAAAGAAAGATCAAGTGTTTTCACCTTGACAACCGAAACATCCTCGGATGCAAGGGCGCCTGCATTGTAGGCATAGACCTTGAAGTTCGTAGGCGGCGCTGTCATCTTCAGAGAGTTTATGCCATACTGCCCGTCTGTTGTGAAGAGATATGCGCCTGGGGCTGTTGCCATAAGCTCCTCGTTCGGAGTGACAGTCTTCTTGTCCACGACAAGACTCACACTTCCTGTGTCTGTCTTCTGAACGCTGACATTCACCTTTTCCCTGTTTCCGCCGATTGTGCTAATGCTTATCGGGCATACATACTTGTACGCGTCATTGACGGGCGCAGAGGGCTTGAAAATTGTAAAGATCTGCTTCTGGTTGCAGAAGCTGATGGGCTGGCTCGAATCTTCTGCCTTGAAGAATTCCGCACTGTTTATGGTGCAACTGGCAGTTTCGACCTTTGTTGCATAGCAGCCGTTCGCAGAAAGGTCTGTCTTTACAACAGCGAACCCGTTCCATACAGGATTGGCAAGCAGGGAAGATGAAGCCCTTATCAGGGGCTCCTCCTCTGTTTCAAGTGGTGTTATTGTGGCGCTGACTTTGGAGAGTTTTACCCTGAAGTCCCCGAATCCAACAGCGCTTGCCTTCACCAGTGTGAAGATGCCGTCAGGTATTGTCAGGAACTTGATATGCGTGGCATCCACAAATCCTGATTCCATCCATGTCGGATCTGCAGGAAAGCCTCCGGAATCTGTATAGATCTCAGTCCATCCATGCGCATTGAACGAAGCCTCTGCTGTATAACCCCTTCCATATGCATAACCTACAGCATAGGCAGCAGAATATCCCTGGCTTCTTGCCATTGAAAGCAGGACTGTGGCATATTCATCGCAGACGCCCTTTCTGAGATTAAGGGTCTCCTTTGCGGTAAGATTCACCTCCCCGTATGCCAGGTCATAAGTTATAGATTCATGCGTCCATTTCACCATCTCAGAAATCTTTTCAAAATCATTGTTGCCTGTGGCTACAGACTGCGCCAAGGAAACAACCTCAGGATCTGTAGATTGCACAAGATAGGTAGGCTTTAGGAACTCCTCCTTGTGATCTGTGGTTGCTGAGGTTTTCCTATATGTCCTGACTGTAGCTTGGACGGTGTAGTCGATTTTGTCAGGGGGCATATTGACTTCTATCTTTATCCATCTGTTGCCATAGCGATCCTCTACAAATATATAAGGATGGCTTACCTGGAGGCTCTCTATCTTCTGGAATTCGTCTTCTTGCGGAATGCTCACGTTGAACTCAACCTTCTGAACAGAGCCTACTGTCTCCACAGTGCCTTTTATCTCAACTTTTGAGAGCATCTCTGATATGGAAGGCGCATTCTCAAAGCTCAAGGCAGATGCTGAGACTGGTAGAACCAGAAACATTACAAATAGGGTTATTGCAAATCTCATAGGAGCATTTATATCTCTTAGTATTTATTATTTAGTTGATGTTATGTATTCTCTCTGGACCGAAAAATACAGGCCGATTGACTTCGAATCACTTGTAGGACAGGAGATAATAACGGACAGGATCAGGGAGCTTGTCACCTCCAAGCAGATGCTGCACATGCTCTTTGCGGGCCCGCCAGGCGTTGGAAAGAGCACAATGGCGCTTATCATTGCAAAGAGGCTCTTCGGCGGTTCCTGGAGAGGGAGCTTTCTGGAACTGAACTCATCGGATGAAAGGGGCATAGACGTTATAAGGAACAAGGTAAAGGAGTTCGCAAGGGTGAGAAGCGTTGGTGACTTCAACCAGAAGATTGTCTTCCTTGACGAGGCGGACGCATTGACATCAGAGGCTCAAAATGCATTGAGGCGCATCATGGAAACCTATTCTGAAAGCTGCAAATTTATTTTAAGCTGTAATTACCCCTCTAGAATAATTGATCCAATAAAATCTAGATGCGCACTATTCAGATTCAGATCGCTGACAAAGGATGATGTGAAGAGGAGGCTGGCCGACATAGCGAAGATAGAAGGCATAAGCGTTAGTGACGAAGCGCTTGACACTGTAGGCGTGCTTGCAGACGGCGATCTGAGAAAAGGCATAAATATTCTTCAGGCTGCTGCAACAAACGCAAAGACTCTGGATGAGAAGATAATCTATGAGATTGCTTCCACAGCAAACCCCGCAGAGATAAAGGAGATGCTGAAGCTTTCCATTGATGGAAACTTCCTTGAGGCCAGGAAAATCCTGCAGAAGCTCTTCTTTGTTGACGGGGTCTCTGGCGAGGAGATACTAAAGAACCTGCTGACAGAAGTTCACAGGATGGAATATGACCATAAAGACAAATTGAAGCTGATAGAGAAGATAGGCGAGTATGAGTTCAGGATGGAGATGGGAAGCAACGAACTCATACAGATAGAGTCGCTTCTTGCGCAGTTTGCTGCCCTAAAGTGATCCTATGCTCCTGAACAAATACAGGCCGAGGAATCTTTCTGAGATATTCGGGCAGGAGTACTTGACAGAGGCATTGCTGCAGTGGCATTCGAAATGGGAGAAGGGCAAAGCGCTGTTGGTATGGGGCCCGACCGGAACCGGGAAGACCGCTGCTGTCACTGCCCTGGCGAAGGAGAAGAACCTCGACCTCATAGAACTAAGCACGGTTGACTCCAGGGATCTTGAGAGCGTAAGAAAAGTCATCACCTCTTCCGTCAACCAGAAATCGCTGTTTGGGAAGGGAAAGCTGATTTTCATTGATGACGTTGACTGCTTCGGATGGATTGATGACGACTTCGTAGAGGCTGTTACAGAAACCATAGAGAAGAGCGCATACCCTGTCATCATGACTGCAAACAATGCATACGACAGAAAGATAAGGCCGCTGCTTCCCTATTGCAAACAGATACCTATAAAGAAACTGGCTGAAGCTTCTGTTGAGAAAAGGCTTAGTCAGATAATAAAGCTCGAGAAGCTGGATATCCCTCCGCAGGCCATAAAACAGATTGCAAGGGGATGCGAGGGGGACATGAGAGCTGCTCTCATAGACCTTGAGCTCTATTCAAGAACAAAATCATTTGAAGGAAGGGAAAAAGAGAAGGCTATCTTCGACCTCCTAAAGCTCTTCTTCAAGGCGCAGACCCTGGATGAGGCCTTAAAACTCATAGACCTTTCTGACAAGGATCTGGATGAGCTGCTTGTGTGGATAGAAGAAAACGTATGCAGGGAGTACCCATCAAACAAGGACAGGGCGACGGCGTATGACCTTCTCAGCAGGGTGGACCTGTTCAAAAACAAGATATACAAGAACCAGAACTACAGGTACAGGATATACATGAGGAACCTTCTTGCAGGTATACCGCTCCATGCAAACGGAAACANCAAATACACAATGTACAATTTTCCGGATTCCATAAGGCTCCTGTCTGCGTCAAAGGAGAGCAGGGCAGAGGAGCAGAAGCTGCAAATGGAACTGGCAAAGCAGTTGCACTGTTCAAAGAGGAATGTTAAAGTCCAGATGCCTTATCTCAAGCAGATAATCAAGTGATCATGCCACGCATTTTACCTGATTAACTGCATCTCCAAATCCTGTTGGACTCCCTTGGCTGAAATAGGGGGAGATAGGAGATGGTGTCCACTGATATCTTTGTCCAGGACTAGGCACAAAGTAATAATAACAGCCACTAGAATCTACATCTGAATAACCAGCATACTGACAGGACTGCCTTACTGCAGCAACCCCTCCATACACTGTTGTACACGGCTTCCAACCGCTCACACCACCCCATGCATCCAAAGGAAAAGTTGTAGGAAGTATAGCTGGTTCAAAGCCAGCTTTGAACTTCGTACTGCTTACGAACTTCTTTGATGTGATATTTACTTCGAACAAAACATAGCAAGGAGATCCAGGATTTATGCTATGCGTGATCACTGATCCGTATCCCAGTTTTGCCAGCCTCCCTTTCAAGAATTCTTCCTCATAATCAAGATCGTTTTCAAGCTTTGAGCATGTGTTGTCCGCGTAGCTCACTGAGTTCTTTGTTGCGTTAATCAGAGCATCCTTAACCATAGAGGCATACTCGCCGTCTCGAAACTCTGCAAACCTTGTGGGATCAACCTTCCTGTAATCCGCAAAATATTGCGCTATCAGTACAAGAACAGCTATGATTATGACAACCGATATAACGAAGAACTGCCCCTTCATAGTATCCTTAGAGAATCTAATGCAAAGGACAGTTATAAAAGCTTATCAACGATGCACTAAAAATGAATGGAGCCGTGGGGGAGATTTGAACTCCCGGCCTCGTCCTCTTTGTCTTTAGGTACCAAGGACGCGCTCTACCAACTGAGCCACCACGGCACGCAAAGACATTTATGCTTAAGCCTTAATAAGATTTGCATGGTCGATGTTCCTACTATAAGGAAAAGGCTGCCTGCGATAGAGAAACCCATAGCAGAGATAAATCCAGAGAAGGATGTTAGGGTTAGGATACTTGGAACGGTCCTGGGGGTTGACTCAAACACTGTTGTTATAGACGATGGAACAGGAAAGGTGGAGGTTGTCTTTGAAGAGCCGCAAGAGTACATAAAGGAAGGCAATCTTATAAGAATTATCTCAAGAATCCTACCTCTGACTGAAGGATTCGAATGCAGGGGGGAATGCGTCCAGCAGCTGGACGGCTTTGATATGAAGCTTTATAAAAGAACGAGGGAAATCATAAAGAGGAGATAAAATGTTTTCTGCATTTCTCGATAGCTCTAAAGCAAAGGTGTTTAGAGACATTGTAGATATAGCATCTCAGATAGTAGATGAAGGAACAATAACAATAGGCAAAGAGGATTTGAAAATAAATGCAATAGACAGGGCAATGGTCGCAGCAATGACAATAAGAATGCCTAAGAGTTTCTTCGGCAACTATGATGCAAGTGAAGAGAAGTCCATAGGCATCAGCTTGCAAAATCTTCTTTCTGTGTTGAAAAGATGCAGAAATGAAGACAAGGTAAGGATCGCACTGAAGGATTCAAAGATGAACATAGATATTGAAGGAGAATTCAAGAGAAGCTTCTCAATACCTCTACTAGACTTGCCGCAAGAGGACCTTTCGAGGATAAACCAGCTAACCTATTCATCGTCTTTGGAGATCAATCCCGCAGCATTTGAAAACGGAATTGCTGACGCGGAAGTTATTTCTGATTCTGTTGTCGTTGACCTTAGGTCCGACGGATTCAAGATATCCGCAGAGGGAAACAACAGCAGGACAGAGCTTGACCTTGCTGCAGGAAGCCCTCTGTTAAGGATAGATGGAGCGACTCCTGCAAAGTCAAGATACCCGCTTGACTACCTGAAGAGAGCAGCAAAAGCAGCGAAGATATCACAGAAATTAAGACTGAGCTTTGGTCCCGATTTCCCACTGAAGATGGAATTCCTTGGAGATACAGATATTTCCATAATTGTTGCCCCAAGGGTATCTGAGGAGTAGTCTATAACGCCGATTTAGACCTGACATATTCTTTTATAATGCAGTTCATAGCAATATTAGTCAGTGTTGAAATGAGAGACCTTGTGTATTTCGCGCATATTATTCTAGGTATTTTGCTGGTAATACTGCCTATCATAATACTCCAGCTGAAGAAATCCAACCTAACAAGGCCGCTATCGGCGCTTACCGCAGCGGTAAGCTGGATACTTCTCGTTCCAGCAGGAATACTTTACGTGCTCTTCTATCCTGCAACAAAAACCGTGATAAAAGCAGGGGCATGGCCTTGGGCGCACTCAATAATCATGGAGACAAAGGAGCATTGGGGGCTGCTGCTTCCAATCATAGCAACTGTAGCAGCTATACTTGTCTTCACAGGAAAGGAGAAGGAAAGCAGGAAATGGTGGATATTGCTCCTTGTTCTGTCTATACTTATCGGAATAATGGGAAGGGTAATAAAGATGGGGGTGTTGGCATGAGGAAATTCAATGTTTATGCAGCCACAACGATAAGCTCATGGCTACTTTTCATACTTGTACTGGCAGCTGAACTCTATGCGCCGTTCAAGCTGTTGCTAGTAAGCTTACTCTTCCATCACTGGATAGCAAAGGGCGTTATAGTGGCATTGGCTTTCGTAGTTTCAGGGTTCTTCTTGAAAAGGAAGATAGTTGTGAATATAATCACGAAGCACACAGAGGAGCAGACTGCTTTCCACAGCGTCATAGCAGTGCTCCTGTTGATACTGTTATTCTATGTTATAGAATTTTTTGTGTGATTGCATGGGCAAAGTAAAGAAAGACGCTAAGACGGGAAAGAATACCATGCTGGGCATTGGCATATTGATCATAGCTGTCCTTGCCGGGATTTATTTTTTCTTCTTTACCCAGGGCAGCAGCAAAGAGATACCCTCATATGTCACAGGGGAGATGAGAGAGGCTTATGAATGGGCACTGACAGAAGAGGGAATCACTGTATTGGAACAGATGCCATGCTACTGCGGATGCAAGTACGAAGGTCATTTGCATACAAGGCACTGTTTCTGGCGGGATGACGGAACGTTTGACAAGCATGGCATAACATGCTCGGTGTGCCTTGACATAGCTGTAAAGGCGAAAAAGATGTATGAGGAAGGGAGCGACATATGCACTATCAGAAAGGCAATAGACTCCTTCTATGAGCCCAACAAGCATCTGGGAACAGACACGCCCCTTCCAGCCGGCTGCAGCGTGTAAGCATGGCAGAAGAACTTGCATTGGGCATAATAGTTGCAGCAGCCCTGGCTGACAGCATCAACCCCTGCGTATTTGGAGTTCTCATATTTTTGTTAGCTTACATGACGAAGGTCTTCAAAAGCAGCAGGAGGATGCTCCTTGCTGCGGGGATATACATAACAGCAGTCTATGTAACATACTTCCTTCTTGGGATGGGAATACTGACATTAGCGTATACAGCAGGGTTGGCAAAGCCGTTTTACCGCCTTGCGGCAACAATAGCAATACTCGCAGGGTTGCTTGAGATCAAGGACTATTTCTGGTATGGAAGATGGTTCTCCCTGCAAATGCTTCCCGGAACATCTGAAAGGATTAAGCACTATTCGAAGACCATGGAGAAGTTGGAGACAAACCATCCTGCATTGAGCCTGCTGATAGCAGCGCTTCTGGGAGTATTTGTCGTATTCGTGGAGTTGCCCTGCACAGGCGCCCCATATCTGGCCATACTCGGCCTTGTAGCGGCTGGCCAGTATGCAGAGGCAATACCCCTGCTGCTCCTGTACAACCTCATCTTCATTCTCCCTCTCTTTGTGATAGTAGGCATAGTATACTTTGGACGCACGACAAAGAACCTCGAGAAATGGAGAAAGGAGAACAGAGGGCTGATGAGACTTGGCATAGGACTGTTCTTGTTGGCACTGGGAACCTACATGTGGTGGGCTGTAATATAAAAAACCAAGAAATGAAAATCAAGGGAAATCTAATTTACTTCATCCTTGCTATCCAATTCCATGCAGCAGCGAAGAGCCATCCATAGAACGCCCCGCCGATCACGAACACAGGCAAGAGATAGGCTGAGCTCATCATTGTCCAAGAGCCTATGCCCCCCATGAAACCCATCATGTATCCCATCATAGAGGGGTATCCTAGGAATCCGTGCCAAAGCAGGCCAATAATCCAAGTTGTGAATCCTACTACGGCTCCAGCCTTCATCCACATGGAAACGTTTTGTTTTTCTGCCATAGATATTGCCTACAGCTAGTTGTCAGAACCCCCATAAATAGCCTTTGTTTACATCGGCGTTATAGAAGGCTTAAAAACTCCCCCCGCAATCTAATAATGGATTCATATGCCAACGCAGCGCGAGATAGGATATGCATTAATTGCAATCTCTTTGGTAATGATAGCCATAACTGCATATTCAACCGACAAGACAACAAAATTAAATGAAGTACTGCACCAAGACTGCAGCCTGCCTGAGGCTATCTGCCCATTCAACACATCCATACCATTAGAGAACGCCACGATCTTCTTCCTTGAGTTCGCTGTTTTGATTGCAGGCATATACTTCGTATTTAGGAAGCCTCTTCAAACAGCAGGAAAGCAGGGCATGGAAGACTACAAAAAACTAAAGAAGACTGCATCCGAGCTGAAAGGTGACGAGAAGAAGATATACGATATAGTACTGAACTCCAATGGATTCATCTTCCAGAATGAGCTGATAGAGAAGAGCAACTTGCATAAGGTTGCTGTAACACGAATCTTAGACAAGCTAGAAGGCAAGGGTTTGGTTGAAAGGCGTCGCAGGGGCATGTCTAATGCAATAGTACTAAAGCATTGAAACTAGTTTCACAACTGCCCATATATGGTATTTCAAGGCACATTATTCATGAACAAGGACAGCCTGGAAAAGGCCACGGTAGTGTTGCTGGTTGCCACTTTATTTGTTATGGCATTCAACGCGCTTCAGATAAGCGACCTGAAAAGCAGTTACTCTATCCAAGCCGCTTCCATAAAAACAGATGTAAGCGTTATCCCGAAGGGTGCGCCTGATGTCTATGGCAGTGAATTAGGGGTAAAATTTGATGATATCTCATCATCTGCACCGCAGAAGACGGATGATACAATCAAGAAGCTGGCGCAGCTTGATCTGAATATAAACCTCGACAAGGATCAGCTTGTCAGATACATCAATATAGCATCCCAGATAAGCTGCGAATACTGCTGTGATGCAGAATCCATAATATTCAAGAACGGAGACCCAGCCTGCGGTTGCGCTCATAGCTATGCCATGAGGGGCGTGGCGAAGTACCTGATAACGAAGCATGGAAGCGAATACACAGACGACCAGATACTGGAGGAGCTGGGAAAATGGAAAACGCTCTTCTTCCCGTCACAGATAACAGCAAAGGCAGATATCTTGCAGAGCAAGGGAGTTGAACTGAATTACATCAATCTGGCTTCCAACAAGTACAGAGGCCTGGAGAAAGGTGCTGAAGGGGGAATGGTAGGAGGCTGTTGATATGAAAAAAGAAGATTCTTACGACAAAGAAGAGGTTGGCTTGGCCCGCTACCTGGTTTTGGGCATTGTTGTCCTAATCCTTATTGTGTCCGTGGTGCAGAGCTTCCAGATAAACGCTATAAAAAGCGGAACGATTGATGCTTATGCTATTACAAAGACTGATTCTTCATACGATCAGATGATGAGGGAGATGCACCCAGAACAATATGCAGGAAACCAAGAGAATCAGATGGTTGGGGGTTGCTGATATGAAAGAAAGGATAACAGGGATCATTAGCTTCCTCATCTTCTCAATCCTTGGAAGTGGCAGGGTTTTTGCACACTGCCCGCTATGCACAGGAATAACAGCGGCGGCTGTCGCTACTGCAAGGGTNGCTGGGGTAGATGACATAATAGTGGGAACATTTGCAGGAGCTCTTACAATATCTACAGCGTTCTGGATGTCAAAATACCTGTCCAAGAGATTCGGCGCCAAGGCTGTCTTTAATCCTTATGCTTTGTCTGCAGCCTCCCTGATCCTGACAGTAGGGAGTTTGTATGTAGGGGGGGTTCTTGGCACAGTCCCAGCGTTCACATATGTTTTCGGAGTGGAGAGATTGCTCTTCGGAATGGTCTTTGGCACTGCTACAACTCTGTTCTCATTCCAACTTCACAGCCTGCTCCGCAGCCTAAACAGCGGGAAGAATCATTTTCCTATGCAGGGCATAGTTGTTATGATTGCGCTTCTCGCACTGGCTGACCTGGGACTTTACTTGGCAGGCATTGTATGAACACNAAACTAAGGGGGGACATANGCAAGGCNCAGGACCTGGTGATGGCTGTCACAAACCTGATAAGCCTTGAAGAGCACTTGGCGTTCACCGCAATGAAGACAGGAAACAGCGATTACCATCAGATAGCAAAGGGTGTCAGGAAAGTAAGAGTAAAATGCCTGAAGGAACTTATTGGGGAGCCTGCTGGAGAGCTGTGGTGCTGCTCAAAGCATACGCTTTCTGCAATGATGAGGCTAATGGAAGTTGCAAGCAGGGAGGAGGGGAAGAAGTGCGACGAGTATGTGAAGGCTGCTTTTGATCTCTATCAGTTATTCTGGCTGTTCAAGGAGGCAAGAAAGTCATGATGGAATTGAAATTGAGAAAATTAAAGACAAAATTCGGCAAGGCCTTAAAGAAGGCTCTGGCCTGCTGCTTTGAGGGATGAACATGAAGCCATACATATATGTTATAGTCATCGTGGCAATAATAGCGGTGATTGGATATTTCTTTCTCTTTTCAACGCCAAGCTCTGCGATGCCAGCCTATGCAACAAAGCATCCCCTAATCAAGGAGGCGTACACATTTGCACAGGAGAATGAAGGGGACCTTGAAGGGGTGAACTGCTACTGCGGCTGCATGATGCATGTGCACGAAGGAAGGATACATAGCAGAGGACTGGCAGACTGCTTCAGGACGCCTGAAGGCGGATGGGAGAGGCACGGAAGCGACTGTTCGATGTGCATCAATGACGCACTGTCCGTGAAGGAGATGGCTGCAGAGGGGAAGAGCAAGGAAGAGATAAAAAGCTTCATCGATGCAAAGTATGCAGGGTCGGGGCATGGCTAAAAGAGATAGAAATATTGCGGAGAAGACAGGTGTTGTTGGAGCAACAACCGGAGGTCTGGGAACGGGTTTTGCTGCATGCCACTCCGTATGCCAGTCTCTGATATCTTTGCTTGCGATTGTCGGCGTAAGCGTAATAGGGATGCCTCTGGCATTTCTGGAACCCTACAGTATTCCTCTATTGCTTCTTGGACTTGCATCCCTTGGCTACAGTGTCTGGCTATGCAAGAAACATCATCTATCGCTGAAAACACTAATCAAGCCTATTGCTATAGGCTTGATAATTGCAGTTTTTATTGTGCTCTCTATCTTTTCATATACAGCTTTTCAAACAACTGCAAATGACATATGCTCGCCAGAACCAGGTTACACAGAGGAGGAGTGGAGAGAACATATGTCGCATCATCCAAACCAATTTTCGGAGTGCCTAGATATTAAATAGGACTAGCCCCAATTAGTGTGAATATGGCAAAAGACATTGTCTGCGGAATGTATGTAGATGAAGAGAAGACGAAGTTCAAGGCAAAGCAGGACGGAATCGAATACTTCTTCTGCAGTCAGAACTGTCTAAATGATTTTCTGAAGCCGCATGTTGAGAAGAAGAACTTGAGGAACATAACGATCTTCTCCCTTATACTTGGCTCCATAACAGCAGTTTTGGAATACATCTACAAGATATCTGCCTTTGGAATCTCCAATCATATAATTTTGTTTTTGCTAGCAACGCCTGTGCAGTTCATAGGAGGGTGGAGATTCTACAAGGGAACACGCGATGCCCTGCGGTCAAGGCAGGCAAACATGGACAGCCTGATTGCTATAGGCACAAGCGCTGCATGGTTCTACAGCACTATAGTTGCATTTCAAGGAATACTATGGCCAATGATATTCCCTCCAGCAGCAAGCGGGGAACACGCTGTCTACTTTACTGAATCAGGATTAATCATAGGCTTCATTCTTCTCGGCAAATACATGGAACATATTGTCGGGGGAAAGGCTTCTCAGGCAATAAGAAAGCTTCTGGA
>C687J35174_10008466_pt1 | contig 13078 bp, 14 predicted proteins | sample RifCSPhighO2_01_FD_35174 | JGI IMG/M metagenome (IMG submission 35174) | reverse complement strand
TGGGGGAAAACCCTTGACGAAATCGGTCCGCCGCTTACGGCGGACAGGGTTGTCCCCGTTGATTATGTCAAGAACTCATTCACGAAAAGGGTCAAGCCGCGCCCCCAGGCTTTCCTCGCTTTTACAGCAAGAGATTGCCGCTTATATGCGCGTGGAAATGGATCTGCCGGGCATAGTTTCCATTTCGCAGATAGAAGCAGCGCCCAACATGCAATCTGCCACAGTTTGGCTTTCTATTTATGGCGCTGATGAAGAAGAGATTTTAAAAACAATGAAGAGTGAAACGCGTAGTTTGCGCAAATACTTGACGGATAGGCTTAGAGCCAAGTATATTCCCCAGTTGAGATTTAAGTCTGATCCGTCCGAAGCGCATGCCCAAAAAATTTCCGAAGCCCTCCGTGACCTCGACAGTTAATTTTTCAATTCTCAATTCTCAATTTTCAATTAATTTCTCAATGTTCCAATGTTATAAACATTAGAAATTGGAAAATTGTTTAGAAATTTTAAATTAAAAATTAGAAATTCGAGCTATGCTCGTTAAGCCCTACCCTTGGGAAAATAAAGAAAAAATACTAATTACTGCCCATGCTTTTGTTGATCCGGATGCATTGGGCAGTATTTTAACAATGGGCGCTTTTCTAAAAAGCAATGGCAAAGAGGTTGTCCTTTTAGCCAAAGGCGGCCTGCCTAAAAATCTTCAGTTTTTGCTGGGCGAGCAGCAAGTGGTTTCCGATTTGGATGTTCCTTTAACAGCCTTTGATTTGGTAATAATTTTTGATTGCGGCGATTTAGCTCTTACCCAAATCGCCGGTATTGAAAAAGTTCGCGAGCGGATATTGAATATAGACCACCATCACGATAACGCCAACTTCGGACAATATAATTGGGTAGACATTAGCTATAGCAGTACCACGCAAATGATTTATGAATTTTTAAAAGGAAGCGGTGCCGATATCACGGGCGTTATGGCCACCAGCATTCTTGCCGGTTTAATGGGTGACACCGGTTCATTCCGGCATGCCAATACCAATGCCCAAACCATGCGAGTAGCCGGCGAGATTTTACTGAAAGGTGCGAGGCGGTCAGCCGTTGCCCATAATTTATTTGCCGGTAAAACTCCGGGCCAGCTAAAGGCCTGGTCCTATGTTTTGGAAAAAGCTACCTTTGACAAAAACAGCCGTGCCATAATTTCTGCCTTAACCCATGACGATATTAAAGAGCTCGGCGTAGACGACGAGGCTTATGAAGGTATTGTCGAAATACTCAATACTTTTCCTGAAGCGAGTTTTGCGGCTTTTGTCCGCCAAAGAAACGGGGAGGTCAAATTTTCTTTGCGCAGTGAGGAATATAAAGGCGTTGATGTTTCGGCGCTTGCCCGTAAATTTGGCGGTGGCGGGCACAAATTATCCGCTGGGTTTACAATACAAGGGCGACTGAAAAGGGATAATGGAAATATATATATAGAGCCTCTCGGCTCTTTAAACTCCAAGCTCCAATCCCCAACCTCCAAATAACATACCAACATTCTGCAGAATGTTAGAATGTCTATAATGAAGCGAGCCGTGAGATTTTTGTTTCTCACGGCTCTTGTGTTGCCTCCTGACCCCGCGGGGTCCAGTTGTAAGTTATGATTTGTACTACCCACGCGCTTGCTACCCACCAGACCGACAAGGTGCTCATTGACCACCAAAGGTAGCTGGTGACCATCACCATTCCTCGGTGGGTTGTGCGCCAGTGCGGCGCGTACCAGTTTTTGATGACCGGCTTGGTCATAACACCTTCAGCGCGGTCTCGATTCACATCCCGCGCGTCGCCGATGACATTACGAGCCCACATCACCATCGCCACTTTAAACAACCAATAAGGCGAAGCGTGATGACTGATCAAGGCCGCGGTTTGCAGCCCTCGCAGGTACGGGCTGATTAGTCCCCACTTGCCCCGCTTTTTCAGGGTGTAAAGCATTCCTAGAAACAGGAATGTTGCCGCCGAAATTATTGGGAACATAACCAGACCTGCCACCGTGAGCATAGCCACAACCCATCCCGGAATCGGGGTGCGGTCGCCGTGGTTGTGTCGCCATTCCAGATACGCCAGAAAGGCGCACCACAGCAGCAGTCCGCCGGCGAACTCGTGGCCGCGGAACTCAAAGGCCCAGAGCAGCAGCGCCGTGTCTGCGAAGGAGTAGAGCCGCAGCTGGCCGAGGTAGTTCTTGAGGGTACTCATCCGCCGAGCTCCTTAATGAGTTTTTCAACCTCGTAGAAACACATTGGGTAGCCATGCTTTTTACGCTCCATGCCTTTCTCGCGAAGCTGCAGGATGATGCCTGCCCGAGCTTTTGGTGGTATGTGCATCACTCTTAGTTGGGCGGCGTGAGCCACCACTTTCTGTGTGGCAACTGCGCATTGTACGGCATCCTCTCCGAATGCGTTGAAGAAGCTATCCATCGCCCCCAGCAGTTGGGTGAGGATAGTTTGGTATTTTGGGTGGCTTGTCATTGGGCCCCCTTAAACTTACCCGGTTCGCCCGGGGAAGCGGTTAACCTATGAGTAGGTTAACGCAGTATTATTTCATATCTGTCAAATTTGTTAAGATAATAAGTCAATAATTAGGCGAAAAATCCTTTATTCATTGGTGATTTTGTTATCATTATCTATTTTGTCGAAAGCATTTGACACAAAACGCAGGAGTAAATATACTAAATTTATGGATCCCGTATGAAGTAGGAAACCTTCGGTTTCCGTTCAATGGTAGACCTTACATACCCCTTATTTAGATAACGGTTAGTAAAGATTATTTAGTAAATAACTGAGACTTCATTCGGGATGGATTATAAGTTGGTAGAACGGGTTGATAAACTGGCATTGCAGCCAAATGAAGCCAAAGTCTATTTGGCCCTGCTGGAATTGGGGCAAGGTAATGTCAGAAGTGTCAGCAAGGCGGCGCAAATCAACCGCACCACCGGTTATGACATTCTCGAGCGTCTGGCTTTGTATGGTTTGGCTAGCCGGGCGATTTTGGGTAAAAAGAAAATACTGTACGCAGCCGAGCCGCCTTCACGTTTTTTGCAATATCTGGAAAATAAAAAACATCAGGCCGAGCGAAATTTTAATCAGGCCAAAGAATTGTTATCGGATCTTCAGCTAGTGTATAAAAGCGACGTTAAGCCGGTAATCCGTTTTTTCGAGGGACGTGAAGGAATAAAAAATATTTATAATCACACTCTGCAATCAAAAGGAGTGATTTATTCAGTCTTGGATTTGAGTCAATATTTACCCGAATTTGACCAATTCGGTAAAGAGCATGTTAAAGCCAGGGCCGAAAAAGGCATTAAAGAAAAAGTTTTGGTTGTGAAAAACGAAGCGGCGAAATATTTTTACGAAACTACTTATAAGGGCAAAAAGAAAATGGAGGCCGTGGGTGAATACCGAGTTTTAGACAGCACCTTTACCGGCCTGCCGGCCGCGGAAATAAATATCTACGACGATATTGTTATGGGTGTATTATTCAAACCCAATGAAAACGCGGCGTTTGAAATCCAAAACCAGTCTTTCGCCAATTCACTTAAACTTTTGTTTGAAATTGCTTGGCAAAGCGCGGCTAAGCTATAATGTAATCAGGTAAGTAACAAATTAAGCAACAATACTGCATATGCAGTAAAAATACTAATTATTAGCTAGAATAAAATTATGCCAAAAGTAAACGACATCATGACCGAACAAGTAATCGCTTGCGCACCCGCAACTCAAGTAAGCGACGTGGCGCGGATTTTAGCCGAGAACCGATTCTCCGGAATGCCCGTGGTCGAGAACGACCGCGTGGTCGGGGTCGTCACCGAAGACGATTTGCTCAAAATTGAAAAGCCCATTCGTATTCCTCAATTCCTAGGGATTTTGGGAAGCGCGGTTTATTTGGATAATCCCCTGGACGGCGACGAGGTAGAAAAACAAATTTCTCAAGTTTTGGCTACGGAAGTTCGGGAAATAATGAGCAAAGAGTTTGAGGTAGTCAATGCCGATCTGGACATTCACCAACTGGCCGCGCTAATGATCGATAAAAATTTGAGCATTGTGCCAGTGGTGAACGCGGATCATGTTTTAGTCGGGGTTGTAACCAAGTCGGATATAGTTAGTCTTTTAGCCAACGAATAAAAAAAGTCCTATTCAATACTTCGCCCTGCATTAGCGTATAGCCAATGCAGGGTTTGTGATTTAGGTGTCTAGTTTCCCCAATTTGGATAGCCCCAACCACGCAGCCCTCTTGAAAAAAACTTCGCCAAGAGTAGAAAACTTTTGCGACATTTCAGGACTGATTGGCAGATCCAAGCTGCGTCTCACCGCGTATTCCTGCTGCTCGGTGAGATCTGTGGTTCGGATTTTGGCTTCGACTTCATTGTTGTTTGACACCAGGCCTCCTTAACGCGTTATCATATTTGCTGTTTCATCCCTTCGGAATTATCAGCCGAGATACACATCTCGGGACAGCCACGAAACTCACTTGGAGTTTCGCGACGCGGCTCTTCGGATCCGCGATTTCTAGGGTTCTGTTGCCAAGTCCCTAGCAGGCTCCGGCAGCTGATCCATTGCTACGGTCAATATTTCAACCGAAGCCCTAGTAGCGTGTTGGTGGTCCGCGCCTCAACATCATACATTACAGGCGCTCCCCAGATACGGAGTCCGGTTTTTCCGAGCTCAAATTGCAGCTCAGGACCCAAACCAACGAACCTCTGCCCAATAATGCCAAGGCTGAAGTTGCGTCGTAGGTCAACCAAACCCTCGATCTTGTACCAACTTCCGCTACCGCCGTTCTCTCCGATAATCGCGAGAGAAGCTGGACCATGCACGAGCACGATTTGACCCACGTAACGTCCAGGGTTTTCATCATGTTCGAGGCCATACCCCAGGCCAAGCTCCAGCCAGTTCTTAGGCGTATACATCACGCCCACGAGCCCCTCGGACCATTGCTGGCCAATCAAAAGCCAGGCAAAGATGCCAAGGGAATCGTTGAACTTTTTGGTGGAGTAGACGTCCACTTGAGGGGTTATGTCGGACTTATGCACGACATTTTGCACCTCGATGTAGAACGTCTGCTGGGCCTGTGCGTTGACCGTGAGAGTGGTCAACAATAAGGCGGCGAACAGTGCGGTGCGGAACATAAAGCCTCCTTGGCTTATTGGGTGAGTTTTATTTGCAGTTACTTTATCAAATAAATTGACTACTGTCAATCTTTATGACTTGATTTGAGAATTTAAAGCCCTTAAATCGTGCATTTCAAGGCCCTAATGGATTATTTGTCAAAAAAATTGACAAAATAGAGAAGATTGAATAAACTTATTATATGGAGCTTGAAGAACTATTCGAAAAAGTAGGTTTGAATCAAAAAGAAGCCAGTGTTTATCTGGCTCTTTTGGAGTTGGGTGAGGCTTCAGTAGAGAGTATTTCTAAAAAGGCAGGTACAAAAAGGCCCACCACCTATCTCATTCTCGATAGCCTACAAAGTAAGGGCTTGGCGAGTATTGTACCGAGAAGCATTAAAGCTCTTTATGTGGCCGAGTCTCCTGAAAAAATTATTAATGATCTTTATCATAAGCAGGAACTGGTGAAAAGATTTTTGCCAAACCTTCTTGCTATTTACAACGCCAAAAAAGATAAGCCCCAAGTGCAGTTATTTGAAGGCAAAGAGGGCATGCGTCAAGTTTATGAAAAAATAATTGCCGCTAAAGAGATTCGTTTTTTTGCCACCATTCGCGACGTAGAAGAATTATTTCCAGATGTTCCTGAAAAATTAAAAATAAAATCTAGTAAGGGTGAAATAAAAATTAAAGAAATTTTAACTATGGGCCATGAAGATTTAAAATACGCGGCCAATACAGAACATACTGAATTTTATCAGCACAGATTTGCAAAAAAAGATACCCAGTTTCTAACTGACAATGTTTTATTTGATGATACAGTAGCGTTTTTCTCTTATTCGCCAAAATTATTTGCCGTGCTTATAAGAAGCAGAGATATATTTTTATCTTTACGCACTCTTTTTGAGCTTGCCTGGGAAAGCGCAGATGTAATAAATGATGAAGAATTGAATAAATATAAAAACGCCTAGGCGTTTTTATATTTATTAAGGAAGGTTCGGTTTGCCGAGGAGCAAGCTAAGATTTCCCTAACCCTCGAGAGAACGAAACATTGTAGCTATTACGCGTTGTAATTCTTGAGCCGTTTGTTGGCGTAACAACCATAGCACGGCCGTTACGTGGTTGTTACGCTATTGGTTCGGGTGGTTTTATTAAATACGTCATGAGCAGCCCGGCAATGCCGGAGATAAGAATATTCCCCGCCCACATATGAACTGACCAATTTGTTCCGGTCGTGGACATAATCACCAGCTCGTATGGCAGGAAAATCAACACGGGTGTGATGAAACCAAACAAGCGCAAATATTTTTCCTGATTGAGTCGGCCAGCCAAACTTTGATAAAGAAGATCAATGAGAATGCCGGAGACCAATGCCCCTAAAATTATTAGGGGGTAGTTGCCTTCAAGAAAACTCAAAGCCAAGGCATTTAGAGTGAGCGTAAATGTGAATGAACCCAGGGGAAAGCGCCAGTGTTTGAGGCAGGCCAGGATCATACCAAGGAATATTCCGGTGAATATTATTGTGCCGGCCACGCCCAGACCCACGCCGTACTCAAAATTGATCGGGTTTGCGGCCTGGAAGGCGGGCGATATCCACGGGAAATTAAAAGGCTGAACGAATTGAAGCATGAAGTTAATGGTCAGCATGAACAAAGCGAAGGAAATAATAGTCGGCCCGGTATGAATATTTCTGGGACGGTACCAAATGGCGTGGAGCGGCCCGCTGACCATTATTGCGCCGCCTATGGCAAGCAGTAGATGCGTGGGGCTTAAAAGAGCCTCAATTCCTTGCTCTATGCCGAAGATTGCATGCCAAATAAAGTCGCCCGGGCCGCCCAAAAGCATAATGCCAACCCCGAGGAGGGAAACTAAGTACTCTTGCGGCAGGGCATTTTTCCAGGAATAGCCTTTGCGCAAATTAAGTAAATACTGACCGATAACAAGGGCGCTTACCCCGAATAAACCAAAATAAAATACCGCATGCCACGGTGTGAAGAAGGTTTCAAGCGCGGAATCAAGATGAACGTGCGCCCAGCCGTCGATAAAAGCGCCGGCTACTTGAATGCTCGCGAAAACAACAAACAGCCAATCATATAGTTTTGAGGTTTTGGTCTGCATGGGTTTATTATAGCAAAAAGAAAAAGCCATCACTTTTCGCTGATGACTTTTTTACGTGTTTTATCGGAATGAATAGAAATTTAAATAACAAGCTTTTTTACTTTTTGAAAAACAAGTTCTTCACTCATCTTAGAGGTATCAAAAATTACCGCATTAGCCCTATTTTCTTTAAGCTGATTAATTTTGTCCCAGAAAATCTCTAATTTTTCCGGTGTAAGCAAACCATCTTTTCGCCAACCTCGATCATCGGCTCGTTGCAAAATGACTTCTTTTGGTGCCCAAAGAATAATTTCGTAAACTTTTGCATTATATTTTTCCGCCAGAGAATAGTAGGAATCCAGTATTTCCTCATGAAAAATCATTTTATCGACAATGACATCGTGGCCCAATTCAAGCATTGCGTTTATTAGCACGTCAGAAATCGCAATTGTAGCTTTCTTGCGTTCCTCGGGGTATTCACGATAGTGACTAATAAAACGCATTTGTGCGTCTACATCAAGTAAAAAAGACAATGGGATTAGTTCATGTAGTTTGGCCGCGATAGTGCTTTTGCCAACTGCGCAAGGACCGTTAAGAATCATGAGCTTCATAAACCAATCATAACAAAAAATTGCTACTTTTATCCAATCGCAGTTAAGAAAAAAACGCCACCATAAATGGTAACGGTTTTTTCTTGGAGCGGGTAAGAAACTTTGGCTTCGCCAAAGACCGGGTTTCTTGCGCCGATAGGTTGTGCCCGCCGGCACCCTTCGGAGCCCCAAGGCGGCGTAACGGCTTTGCCGTTCCCGAAAATCCAGAAGCCTACCAACTATAAATAGCTGATAGGCTTCTGGAGCGGGTAACGGGAGTCGAACCCGTTTCTCGTCCTTGGCAAGGACGCATAATAGCCATTATACGATACCCGCGCGTGTATGGGTGTCCTACTTCGCGTAAAGCTTCGTAGGACACTTCTTCGCTCCCGAAATGCTTGCACTTCGGAGCTCCGTCAGGAGCGAAGAAGTGGTGCCGCGGGTCAGAATTGAACTGACGACCAATCGCTCTTCAGGCGAATGCTCTACCACTGAGCTACCGCGGCGCAAAATATATTTTACATTTTTTTACCGATTTGTCCAGACCTAATTCACCACTTCAATCGTCGCGAACCATTGCTTTAAAACCTTGCCCGTTTGCCAATCACTATCCCACCAATTAGCCATAAATTCATCTTTGGCAATTTTTTTAAATTGACCGATTTCCGGGTCCATTAAAGTTACTTCATCATCGCTGATATCAGTAACTATGGAAAAATGATCCTCTTTTTCCGACTGCCAGCCCACCAGCGCCGGAACATTGCGCATTATCAAGTTTTGTAAAACTTCCCAGGTGCCATTTTCAGAAGCCAAAACATTAACACCCAGGTTTTGCAAAGCACTTATGAGTTTTTGATTGCTTGTCCCTTTTTGCAAATCAGTGCCACATAGTTCAGCTAGTTCTTGCTCGGTTTTTTCGAGGCCATAAAAACCCAGCAGAGAAACTAGGCTTGCCGGCCCGCACATGGCCGGGCTTTGTTTAACTGGTTTTAAGGGAATTGCCATATTTTCAATTCCGACAAAGTTCCTTATTGGTGCCCGGGGCGGGACTTGAACCCGCAAGCCTTTCGGCGCACGATCTTAAGTCGTGAGTGTTTGCCATTTCACCACCCGGGCAATTAAGCTATTTTAACAGTTTGTCAATGTATTGTTCCAGCGGGGTTCGCCAATCGTCTTCTAGTTGTGTATACAGAAACTTAACTAAAGGTTCATCTTTTTTTGATGTTTTTTCCGCCAAATTATTCAATTTTTTCAAAATCTGTTTGTCCTGCGGAGTTTTGAAAATATAAGGCGTCTTGGGTTTAGGTGGAAATTTCATAAACATTTATTGGAGGTCTGGACGGGATTCGCACCCGTGTACGCGGTTTTGCAGACCGCTCCCTAACTGCTCGGGCACCAGACCATTATAATAAATTATAACAAAAAAAACGGTGTTTTTCAACCGCTTTTTTCTTGTGTTTAGACTCCCAGTAGTAGTCCGCACAGGGCGGACACTACGGGACTGCGATTCTTTTTGATCAATAGTATTTAGGAGTCTTGTTTTTCTGGTTCGGCATTAGTTTCCGCTTTTGGCTCTTCCTTTTGGGTTAAAGCTTTAAGGGAAAGTCCAAGCCGATGTTCTTCAGGTTCGATGTTTATAATTTTGAATTCTTTTTCCTGTCCGATTTTCAAAACATCGTTTACATCTTTAGGAGTAGGATCGCCAAGTTCGCCAATGTGAGCAAGACCCTGGATCTCAGAATCTAATTCTACAAAAGCGCCAAACGGCAAGACCTTAGTAACCTTTCCTTTTACAATCTGGCCGGTGGAGTATTTCTTTACCGCATCCTGCCAGGGGTCGGCCTGCAGCCGTTTGATGGAAAGCGATATCCTGTTGTCTTCGATAGAAATTATTTGCGCGCGAACCTGATCATTTACTTTGATAATATCCTTGGGATTTTCAATTCTCTGCCAAGCGAGTTCGGAAATGTGCACTAAGCCCTCGAGGTCTTGGTCTTTGTTGAATTTAACGAAAGCGCCGAAATCTACCACGCCGGTTACGGTACCTTCGATAATGTCGCCGACTTTGAGCTGGTCCATTTTCTGCTCAAGCTCCGGTTCAACCACGGCCTTTTCTGAAACGATAAGCTTTTCTTCTTTCGGGTCGGCGGTGATTACCTGAACCCGGAAGGTCTGGCCCATGTAGCTCTTTAAAATTTCCAAGATGCGGTCTTTGGCGCCGTCTTCGACGCGCGGGTAATGGGCGGTGGTAAGTTGCGACACCGGCAAGAAACCGGTAACGCCGTTGATTTCGACAATCAGGCCGCCTTTATTGGCATCAAGAATTTTAGTATCCAAAATTTCCTTTTTATCCATTTTCTCGCGCAAGGCGCTCCAGACGCGCTCATGTCCGGCTTGCCTGAACGACAATTCCACCATGCCGTTTTCATTGTCCGGGTCCAAAACCGAAGCAGCGATTTCATCTCCGGATTTCATATTCTGGAGATAGACTTTGTCATCATAAAGCTCGCGGCCGCGGACAATTCCCACGCCTACAGAGGGTATGGATAAGCTAACTTCGTTTTTTCCGACGGAGATTACATAACCTGTAACCACATCGCCTACTTTTAGCGCCTTCAGGCTTTCCGGGTATTTATTGGAAAGGTCCTGCATCGACTTGATATCGTCGAAATTCATGACTGGGGCGCTAACCTGCGTTACTGTACTTTCTGCAGTTGTCATATATTTAGAACTTTCTTGCCCCGTATATTAACTTCAATAATCTTGAGATTCGGCCGTTCGACTGTATATGATTATACTGTTTGACCGAAGGGTTAATAGTCCGCGCTATGCGTACTATTCAAGATTATTTGAGAACGGATTGAAGTTGTATTGCGGGGCTTGCTCTTAGCCTTAAAGCTTAAGGGGCTGCCTTAATTTCAGGGCCTGTCCTGTATAGCAGGACGGTAAAGCTTGAAAATTGTAACAGATACGATTGTTTAAGGCAAGTGCTTTGCCTTGTTAAACAATAGTAAAAATAGTGGAAATTAAGACCGATTTTTGTTATAATAAATAAGTCAATCCTTGATTTCTATCCTTAATCTTTGCCTTCGGAAGCGGGATTCATTATTAATGATTAAGGATTAACAATATATCAATGACCTTAACCTGGTACGGATTATCAAGTTTTAAAATTACCAATACCGGCGGGGAAGTAACTATCATCACCGACCCGTTTCATAAAGATTCAGGCCTTACCCCGCCGCGCGGCGCGGCTGATATAGTTGTTATTTCCAGGCCGGATGAATTACACAGCAACACGGACGGCATGACCGGCAATCCTTTGATTATAAAAAATGCCGGGGAATTTGACGTTAAAGGCGTTCACATCAGCGGCATCTATCCGCAGCCCCCATCGGTTGCCAATCCGTCCGGCATCGACGACGCTAAAAAAATACCGGCTACGGTTTTTCTTTTGGAAGTAGACGCGGTCAAGATCGGGTTCCTGGGTGTTTTTGGCGAGCGTGAATTGACCGAACATCAGCTTGAGGAAATGGGCGATATCGACGTTTTGATCGTTCCGGTCGGCGGCAACCACGGCGTTATAAATTGGGAATGGGCCTCGCACATTGTACAACAGGTTGAGCCGCGTTTTGTCGTGCCTTGCTACTTTAAGCAGAACGGCGTTATTTTTGATTTGGATTCGCCTGATAAGTTTCTAAAGGAAATGGGCGGTGAGCCGAAAACTGAAGACCGCCTGACTTTAAAGAGCAAAGATTTAATGACCGATTCGACTACCGTGGTTGTTTTAAATCCCCAGCGTTAACATGGTTGATTTATTTACCGAACTGAAAAGCAAGCCGCACCATTACAAACTAAGTGTAAGTTTTTTAACCACGCTTGCCGCGGCATTTATTTTGGTTCCGCTTTGGCTATGGAGTGCCAACCACGTCGGTTTGCGCTCCCAAACCTCCGAAACATCGGCTTCCGAAAATAGGGCCGTGGAAGGGGCCAATGATCTTAATCAAATCACCGGTCAAATAAGCCAGGGACTAAGCGGCATTGAAAATCCGATTAGCTCAATTGATTCCCAGCTTGAGCAAACTTTTTCAAACCCCGCCAGCATTACCAGCCTGGAAACAGTCAACGGATCTTTTATTGTTTATTTCAAAATACAAAATTCCACTTTTGCCGATTTGACGGTACCGGTCGCCCGCATAAATTTTAAGGCCCTTGGCGCCGAAGAATCAATACTGGTGGAAAAAGTGACAAACGGCGAAGGCAGGCAGTTTGTGCCTTTATTGCCGGCGGGCGAATCTGCTGAAGGCCGCGTTTATTTTTCGCAAGTCCTAAACGGCAGTTACGAGCTTACTTTTGAGGGCCTGCATTACCAAAATGAGTCACAAGGCGAATTTAACCAAGTGCTCGAGGTGGAAGTGGTTGATTCCTGGCAACCGAGAGGTTAATTTTCAAAATGGCTAAAGACAATAATCCGATAAATCCAAACATAGGCACCGTAAAATTGCGTTTGCTTGAAGACGAGATGCGCGAAAGCTATTTGGATTACGCCATGAGCGTAATTGTTTCGCGCGCCCTGCCTGACGTGCGCGACGGCTTAAAGCCTGTCCATCGCCGCATACTTTATTCGATGTACGAACTCGGGCTTCGCGCCACGGCCAAGCACAGGAAATCGGCCACGGTGGTCGGCGACGTTTTGGGTAAATATCACCCGCACGGCGATGCCGCCGTCTACGATTCCATGGTCCATTTGGCCCAGGATTTTTCCATGCGCTACCCGCTCGTTAACGGCCAAGGAAATTTTGGTTCGCTAGACGGTGACCCGGCCGCGGCTTATCGATACACCGAGGCCAAGCTTACGCCCATTGCCGAAGAGATATTGGCTGACATTGATAAGGACACTGTTAATTTCCGGGACAATTTCGACGGCCGTTTTAAGGAACCGGTGGTAATGCCCACCCGTATCCCCCAGCTTCTGATGAATGGGACTTTGGGCATTGCCGTGGGCATGGCTACCGATATCCCTCCCCACAACCTGGGCGAACTGATAGACGGGCTTTCGGCCTTGATTGATGATCCGGAACTGACCAGTGACGACTTGATGGAATTCATCAAGGGTCCTGATTTTCCCACGGGCGGCATAATTTACGACTGGCAGGCGATAAAGCATGCCTACGCCACCGGCAAAGGGGCCATGGTCGTTCGGGCCAAAACTGAAATTGTTGAAGGGAAAAATAATTTCCAAATCATCATTTCCGAAATTCCT
>C687J35174_10008463_pt1 | contig 13080 bp, 16 predicted proteins | sample RifCSPhighO2_01_FD_35174 | JGI IMG/M metagenome (IMG submission 35174) | reverse complement strand
GTTCTATATTCATATTCATTGGCTCCAAAACAATATCTGCTCCTCTTTTCCCCATCTCTGCTTTGTAGTCTTCAAAGCATCCCTCAATCTTGTCTTTAGTATAATCTGTTATCTCTTTTTTTACTTCATTTAAAAACATAGGATGCTCGTTTATGCAAGGATAATAATTTCCTTGATTATAACATAGGTATTCAATATTAATATTCTTATAAGTTTTAGTATGTTGGGTATTAATAAATCCCCCCTGTGGGAGCAGAAGATCCACGGCATCATTAACATTTTTTCTAACGCAATTATCTATATAGCCCTTCGGGTCCTCAGTTCCCTGTACCCCAACAACAGGCGCAACTTTTCCCCTAAGAATAAAAACCAGTACTATTGTCACAACAATAACTAAAGCAACAATTACCCAAACCGCCATTTGTCCTCTTTTATTTATCATTTATCAAGACTCTTTTATAAAGTAATAACGAGGTTATTTATATATAAAACTTTGGAGTTAGTCAAGTTCACATACTTATAGAAGTATTAATTATCGATAAAAGCTTATTTTAATTACTTATTTCCCCAATATAAATTATTGAGGCATAATTGCACTATATTATGTCAAGATGCATTGAGAAAACTCCACACTAAAGTGCGGAGTTAGCATCTTGAGCATCCAAAAGTCCAGAACAAACAACACCTTAAAAGGCGTGGTAAAACGCAAAGGACTTTTTGATACATGTAAATCATGTTATGTTGTATGGTTTGTTTTACATAGCCATATATCTTACTTTACTAATCTACAAGGTTCTCTTCGGCATATTTGCATTTTTCAATTGTATCCGTAGGGTACCAATATCCCTCATGTTTAAACAAATAAATCTTTCCTTGTCCTGCTAATATCTCAAAGCAATCTCTTTCAATTGAACTCTTTCCCTCAGGTAGCATCTCAAGTATTTTTGGATTAGCCACAAATGCTCCAGCATTAATTAGGTTTGAAGGGGCCTCCTCTCTTTTAGGTTTTTCAACAAATCCTTCTATCTTTTCTCCAGATAATTTAACGACTCCAAAATTTTCTACATCTTTTCTTTTCGTCAAAGCCATTGTTACAAGTCCTTTATTTGCTCCGTGTGTCTCGAGTAGTCCTGAAATATCAAAATTAGCTATATTATCTCCCCACAATGAAATAAAATCTTCCTCAATTTTAAATTTCTTTACTATATCTTTGATAGCGCCCCCAGTACCAAGAGGATTTTCTTCAATATTATATTCTATCCTTACTCCATGCTTTCCCCCATTCCCAAAATAATCTTTTATTTTATCGGCCATATATCCTACAGATAAAATAATATCTTTAATCCCATGTACCTCTAAATTTTCAATACACCTTTGCATAATTGGTTTTCCCTTAATAGAAATTAAAGGCTTCGGGGTTCTATCTGTAAGAGGTCTCAATCTCTCCCCCCTGCCACCTGCCAATATTATAGCTTTCATTAATTTCTTTAAAATTAGACAATTATATACTTTACTAATCTAAAATCTAAGCCTCAAACTCCTTTTCCTTCCTCTCTTTCTTCCCATCAACTTCCATCTCTCTAATAATCTTTCCTTTCTTTTTAGCCATTTCTCTAATTTTAACAGGGTCACTTATGCCATGGGGCAATATTACATCGTTAATTTCAACAGTATGCTTCATTCTTATGGTTTGAAAGTTTGGGAAATCAAAAAATAAATCTTCAATAATCTTTTTATTACTTGTCTTTATAGAACAAAAATCTGCTTTTGGTTCTGCCTCTCCTTTAGATGCAGGTTTCCCACTTTTAGGTGCTTTTTGTTTTATTTTTAATGTGCTTAAAGGAGAAGAAAAGGAAAGTGCATAGAAAGCCCTTGGCTGTTTAACCATTAAATCAAGTATATCCGATGGTTTAACTACACAGTCCACGATAAACTGCTTAACTCCCATAAACTGCTTAACTCTTTCAATCTTAAATTTCACTTCATTTCTTAAATCAAAAGTACATATAATGGCGCCTTTTATGTTAACTTCTCCTGTAACTTCTCTAAGGCACTCATCAACTAATAAATTAGCAAACTCACTGCTAGTCTTTATGCTCCAAGAATCTTTTTGTTTCTTGCCCTCCAACAAATATCTATTTTCAAATTTGCCCCTGCTAAATTTAAGGAACTCGTGATGAACACTTTCATCAATATTTGAATTAAAAATCTTATTTAAAACGCTCTTCATCTCCATTGAGAACAAACAGCGTTTATAAATTTTTTTAAAGTGCTAACGCAATAGAACACTACGCCACATTTATAAACATCTTTCACTAAAAAGAACCATGGAAATTAACGACCAAGACCTAAAGAGATTCGTGGTGATATTTTTAGTTTTAGGCCTCTCGGTTCTGGTCTTTCTTTTACTAATGCCTATAATGCTTTCCATCATAGGAGGATTAATTCTAGCCTATACTTTCTTTCCCATATATAAGAGGCTAGTAAAAAGAATAAAATCAAAGAATTTGTCTGCAACGATAGTAAGCATAATCGCTATAATTCTTATCGCTGTTCCTTTATATTTCGTAACGCCATTCATGATAAATCAAATCTTTGAATTGTTTCAAGCAGCACAGAAGATTGATTTCAAAAGTATAATTCTTGCAGCATTTCCTTCTGCGCCAGACACATTTGTGGTGCAGATGATTGCGGTATTAAATAATATTGTAAGCAAGGTAACCTCCTCAATATTAAACGCCTTATTAAATTTCCTTATAGAACTGCCTACTTTCCTGCTTAATTTTATTATCATACTATTTGTATTCTTTTTTACACTTAGAGATTCAGACAAATTAGGAAATTTCGTTTCTGGTCTGTCCCCACTAAACAAAACACAAGAGAAAAAAATAGTCCAGCAGTTTAAAGACATAACAAATTCAGTAGTCTACGGACAGATTGTAACGGGTATAGTCCAAGGTTTAATTGCAGGTATCGGCCTCTTTATCTTCGGAGTTCCAAATGCTTTAGTTTTAACTTTTATAGCTATAATCTTGTCTATTATTCCTGTTCTCGGGCCATCATTCGTATGGATTCCCGCAACAATTTATGTTTTCCTACAAGGAAACACACCAAGAGGAATAGTTTATCTCCTATACAACCTCTTCCTTGTATCCTATATAGACAATTTCTTAAGAATCTACATTTTATCAAAGAAAGCCCGCTTATCTCAAGTTAACGCTTTAATTGGAATGATAGGGGGTCTCTTCTTCTTCGGCATACTAGGTCTAGTACTCGGGCCACTATTGATTGCATATTTTGTCACATTCTTGCAGGCCTATAGGGAGAACACTCTATCCGGTTTATTCAAAACAGAGAAAGGCCCCAATGGCTAATAGAAAGAATAATCTAGAGGATTTAGTTGAATACATTAAAAAAAATCTTAAGAAGGGATATACCAAAGAGTCTCTTAGATGGGCTCTAGTTCTTCAGGGATACTCCAGAATGCATGTTGAAAATGCAATTAAAAAAACAGATGAGACTCTTGCCAGCCAAGCACCAATCCTAAAGACAAAACCAATCATAAGGCATGAAATTATTGAGCCCAAAGGATATTCTCCCCATTCTTACAAAAAGCCCTTCTGGAAGAGGCTTTTTGGAAAATAGTAAGTTTTAAAACTCCTTTCTTTATAACTATATTGCGCGTCATTAGTTTAATGGCAGAATCATTGGTTTCCAACCAATTGACAGGGGTTCGATTCCCCTATGACGCATTTCGTAATATTTCTCGGATTAATATCCTTTAAAAATTTGTTTCTTTCACATTTATGAACATATAAATGCCATATTCCAGATCCTTCTCTTCTCTTATCTTTGTAAAAAGAGAGTTTATAATATTTGTAACTTAAATCTGTTAAAAAGCCTTCAGTTTGTTTCATGATCTTTTCAGAAGTAGATCCAAAAAGGATTTTCTTTTGGGAAAAATATCCATCGCTATCTATAAAACCTCTTAGAAATCCTTTTTTAAATTCCCTAGAATATTTTTCTTTTTTCAGAAATACACTTCTAGATTTTTTCTTTTTTATTAAATTTTTTGATATATCCCAACCGACATGTTCTTTTAAAAACATAAACAGTTTTTTAGAATAATATCTGACAATAAGAACATTTTTTGACCTATAAACATTTGGTTTTTTATTAAACTTTTCTTCAAAAAAAGAAGTAAGGTTATTAACATATTCTTTTTCAGCAAAATTAAAGAAAAAGCATATTCTATATTTTCCATAAATCTTATCATAGTAAAGACCTCCATCTCCTACAAATAAACCAATAAGTTCTCCCATAAATAAGTCGTCGTATTTATCTATACGAACATCTGATAATTTTTTGCCCATAATTTTTTTATAATAATGATAAAGCGTAGATTTTCTCCGCTTCATTAAACCACTAATATAATTAAGGCTTTTACCTTCTTTTATTAAACGGATTAATTCTCTTTTCTCATAATCTTTTAATCGCTTCATTTAGTCTTAAAGAAATTCATTAATATAAATTTATTGCCCGGGTTCGATTCCCGGCCCGCGCATTGTAGCTCTTGTCTGGAAGATATTGGGACACTCCTATTAAGAACTTATTTATATACTCACTCGTCTTTGTGAGAATTCAACAACTCAACCATATATAATTTTAAATAATATTCATTTTTAACTGAGAAATGCAAATTATGAAATATATTGGGAGCCTCCTTAAACCCTCCTCTCATTCGACTAGAGTAATTATTGAAGGCGGACTTTATGACGATTGGAATACACACCTTATAGTTAGATCCGAGTATATTATCCCTAAAGAAGCAACAAAATTAATATTAGGAAAGTATTACCATTTGGATCTTGTCGCTCGATTGAATAAAGACAGCATTCTTGAGACTGTCCAAAGCAGAAGTCCCGAATTAAATGCAGCACATCTAGAAAGCAAGTTTCTTGGACTAAGACCTACTACAGTAATCACTGAAGATGGAAGAATTTTTCATGATAAAACCTTAGCAGATAAAACGCGTCTCGAATCGTTATTAGTAGCGCTTCAAGAGAAGTATGGAGCTAATAGGTTCTCTCAAGAATATGTTAAACCAGCTCATTGATTTTTTATTAGGCTTTATTTGAACTGGTCCGCTTCAATATGTTTGCCTCCAATATTTCACTTGATTGTTCGATTCCCGGCCGGCGCACTTTAACATTTGAATCTTGTAGCCTCGTCTTATGACTTGCTTCTAAGGGAAGAAATTATGGGCACAAATTTCAATCCTTCTACTTTTGTACCCATATAAGAATTAGTCATGTCACACTCAGATGCCATCAAGGCATAATGGGCGGCCCGCGCATCCAGCCTTTACGTGATTTCCCAGCGCATCCTTTTTTAGTATGCAGGATTTTGCTGACAAGACACTATTCTTAAGTATTTTTATATCTTGTCTCGTTATTATTCTATTTATTTTTTGTACCAACCTCTGCTAGTATTCTCACTAAATCTTTTTCTGCTTGATTCCATTGCTTACTCATTACATAGTCCGGCGGTGGCTGCATTCTTAGTTCTGATGCAGTAAGTGAAGATGTTCCTATCACTATTGTTTGAGGATTTTGCTCCCTTATATCATTGATGAGTGAATACCCAACTGGTTTTAGAGACTTGCTAAAAAGCTCAAAGTCTATATCTTCAAGGTTGCCCATGTTCTTAAGAGGCATTATGTGGTCCAAAAGTATAATGTCATAACCACTTCGAATCAGTCTTTGAGCATCTTCATGACATTGAACCAAATCATGATGAAATTGTGGAAAGTAGGCTGGAAAAACTTTTCTTACAGCAAACTCTAAGGCCTCTAGCGGTCCACTCTGATCTTCTACAATTAGTATTTTTTTCATATTGGATAATTAAACCTCCTGAAATTCTTTTATTATTCCATTTTCCACTCTACTAATAAAATAGGCACCACAGTATTTAATTTCGCTAAATCCTAGTAATCCGCAGATAGCAGGTTCGTGAGTTACTATGACACTCAAACCCTCGTAATCCTTATTATTTCGCATCCAATGTGAAACCTGATTAGCTTCTAACAGTTTTCCAGATATCAAATTTCCTCCGGTAACTCTAGCAATTGCTCTGGCAGTAAATTCTGTCCTTAATGTATCGTTGTATGCAATTGTAAGAGGTTGTCCTTCTATTCTTTGGTTAATTCTTTTGGCTGTTTCAGCAAGAACATTCGGTAAGAGACGTATTTGAACTCCGGGATGCTCTCTTTGAAATTCCTTATGTCTTTCTTCTCTTTGTCTTACAATTTCTTTTACTTCATTATGAACATAAGCATCTCTGGAATCAATTGTTAAACTCGCCATCCTCTCTAATATGGATTCTTTGTCCAGTACTACACCATTCTTGCATGCTAAATCACGTATTTGATAGAAGAGATCATCTAATACATTATCGTTAGCATGTCTCATCAGTATGTATTTCATTTTATGCTTCCTTCCATTCTTTGGATTTTTATTTATCATGATATAGTAGGAACATATGCCTATTTAATTATTAACTCTCCAAAAATGGAGGATAATTAGAAAGACTTAAATACCTCAAAAAACAATCAAATAGATGAATACATCAATTTTAGAGGATATTGGCTTGACGAATGCAGAGATAAAGGTTTATCTAGCACTTTTAGAATTAGGGAATGCAACTGCTGGACCAATAATAGAAAAATCTAGATTGCAGAGTTCTGTCGTCCATATGACTCTAAATAATCTAGTTAACAAAGGATTTGTTTCTTTTGTCAAAGAAGGGCAAAGAAATCATTACCAGGCAACAAATCCAAACCATATTATTGATTTTATTAATGAGAAAAAGGAAAGATTTCAAGAGATTTTACCAGAATTATTATCAAAACAGCAAAGAGCCAAAGAAAAACCAGAAATAATAACTTTTAGAGGAATAAAGGGAATTAAAGATTTACTAATGGAATTACTTGAGGCTGGGGGGAAAGAGCATCATACTTTTGGTTCAACTGCGAAATCCCTTATGTTGGGAGATGCTTGGTGGGTGAACTACCACAAAAAAAGAGCTGAAAAAGGGATAAAGGCAAAACTTCTGTTCAATGAATCTCTTGCTCATTGGAAAGCTGAAAAGAAATACCCCAAATCAGAAGTTCGTTACACGAAAGCGGGATTTGAGCCTTTAACAGAAACTATTATTAGGAATGATAAAATTGGGATCATTATATGGGTGGATAAACCTCTTGGCGCGATTATTCATCAAAAAGAAGCGGCTGAATCTTACGATAAGTTCTTTCAACTAATGTGGGCAGTTGCCAAAAAATAGATAATTTATAACTTTCTTAGAGGATGCTCATCACGAACACACAAAGGTGTCTAGGACGGCTAGCGCATCTAGCCTTTCCCACACAAAAAACAAAAATAAAAAAACAAAAAATCTCTTTTCTATCCTATCAATACGCTTCTCTCTTCTTCACGCTTCCTTGAGATACTTCTGCTTGCATCCATCAGGTCTGGATATAGCTCCCTAGATCTTGCTTCACTAAATCCAAGCCCAGTCATAACACCCATATAGTCATCAGCAGTTAATCTGCATCCGGAATTTACGCCAAAATACAAATGGGTCTCTCTTAAGGCTCTCTGCTCCTCAATTAAGCCTCTAAGAATAGTTCCATATTTTGGAAATTCATTGGAGAAGAGTTCAATGCCTTCTTTCATTCCTCGAGCTTTCATCTCGTCTTCATTCTCGATTCTAGCATAAACTCTGCTTCCCTCATATCTTCCCGATATGTCTTCTGCGATTCCTTTTGCAAGCTTGGGCTTTGCTCTCTTTAATTTCCCAGACATACTTGAGATAGGAATGTCTATCCTATCAGTCGCAATCAGCGTGATAATTTTATCTTCAATATTTTCTGTCATTTTTATACCTCCTACCATTTAGTTAATATCTAGAAGAAAAAAGAGCAATTGAATTTATGAGGAGATATTTATCACCACAAAAATTATATACGGCCCTCGCCCCTTTTTAATATGGAACAAGAACTTAGGGAATACGGCCTTACAAATAACGAAATAAAAGTTTATCTTGCTCTTATCGATTATGGCCCATGTCTTGCAGGACTTATATCGAGGAAGACAGGTCTTCATAGAAGAACAGTTTATGACACTACAGAAATGCTAATAAAAAAAGGTCTTCTGGGCTATATATTAAAGAATAATAGGAGACTATTCCAAGCCTCTAATCCAAAAATAATCTTGGAGACAATTCAAGAAAAGCAGGATCTTTTAACTCCAATTGTTAAAAGCCTAGAAGAGAAGTATTCAAAGACTAGAGAAAAAGAAGAAACAAATTTCTATAAAGGCAAAGAAGGTCTAAAAACAGTTTTCGAAGACCAGCTTAATAGCAAGGAAGTATTAATTCTTGGAGCATCAGCAAAGGCCTATGAAGTTCTCCAATTTTATTTCCATTGGTACGACAAAACCCGAAAACAAAAGAAGATAAAAGTAAGGATAATTGCAGAAGATAAAAGAATAAAACGTATTCCTCTTGCAGAAATCCGTTATCTTCCGGAGAAATACGCCTCTCCTGTCGCAGTTAACATCTATGGTGAAAAGACAGCCATAATCCTCTGGGCGAAAGAACCTATAGCTATAGTCATAAAGCATCCAGAAATTGCTCAAGGCTATAGGAATTATTTTGAGTTGCTGTGGAGAATTGCTAAATAAATGGTTTATAACAATATTTTAAGTCCATACCATAGTTAATATACTTATAAAAATATTAATTATCGATAAAAGCTTATTAGTTGCAATTAGCGGGCAGGCGATATATTTATATAAAATAAAAATAATTTAATTATATGGAAACATGGCTAAAAGGAGGATTATTTACCACTTTAATTATTCTAATTATAGACATTATTACAAGAGTCTTATTTCCTATTATTAACACAGAATCGTTTTATATTCTAGGTTTTATTGTATGGGGGCTTCATACTTTAATTCATATTCCATCTATTTTAATTTTAGAATTATTTTTAAAACAAGACCAAATCATTATTGATGCAAAAGAACTTTTTAATCTTGTTAAAATTTATGTAATTCCTTTATCACTTTTAATCTGGTTTCTCATAGGGTCACTAATTGGATTAATTATCAGTAAAATAAAATCTAAAAAACAGAAATAAATTTTTCGCCCGCCAACTCTTCGGGATTTCTCTTCGAGAACCGCTTGCAGCTATCCCTCATCCTCCTTTCAGTCGGAGCAACTAACACGGGCTTTAAGGTTCCATTCATTGCATTCACTCCACTCAAATCGCTTTCTTATTGATTAGAATTAAAATGGAAAGCGTCTTCTCAAAGCCCGATATTTTAGTTACTTATTATGCTCTTATTATAAACTATTAAGGCATTATCGTTTTCTATTATAGGTGTAAATCATGTTAAGTTAAAGGGTTTACTTTCCCCAATAGAATAATTTAAAAGTCCTATTTATTCTATAACTTCATGGAACAAGCGCCCAAAAACTGGTACGACAAACACTATAAGCTGGGCTTTATAATTCCAGTTCTATTTTTGGTATTCTCTTTAATTTACCTAGTTATCTTTAATATCAACAATGGAGACCTCATCTATAAAGACGTTTCTTTAACTGGAGGAACAGTAATCACGGTTTTCGATAGTAAAATAGACACTAATGCTCTAGAATCTTTCCTATTAGGCAAGTTTCCTGATTCAAGTCTAGAAAAACTATCCGAAATTTCAACAGGGGAACAAAAAGGGTTTGTAATACAGACAACGGCAGAAGTATCAGAAATTAGGCCTGTCTTAGAAGATTATCTGAAATACTCTCTTAACCAAGATAATTCTTCAATTGAGTTCTCTGGGTCGTCTATCTCAACAGGATTTTATGGACAGTTAAGGCTCGCAATTATCCTTGCCTTCTTATTTATGGCGATAGTTGTCTTCATAATCTTCAGAACTTTCATCCCGAGTTTCGCAGTCATTTTATCTGCATTTGCAGATATAGTTATGACTCTCGTAGTAGTTGACTTGTTAGGTATGAAATTATCTTTGGCAGGAGTTATCGCCTTTCTAATGCTCATAGGTTATAGTGTAGATACGGATATATTACTTACAACAAGACTTCTAAAGAACAGGGAGGGAACTGTCAATGAAAGAATATACGGAGCATTCAAGACAGGAACTACGATGACTTTAACTGCAATAGTTGCAGTAGGGACTTCTTTAGTTGTAATCTATAATGTTTCAGAAGTTCTAAGGCAGATATTTTCTATAATTTTAATAGGATTGCTATTTGATATAGTAAACACCTGGCTTACAAATGCTTCAATACTAAAATGGTATGTCGATTCTAAAGGAGGTTCAATATGAAAATCTCATTTAGAATATGGGTTTTAATAATTGCTCTCCTATTATCCTTAATTGCAATAAGGCCCTCTTTTGAATCAGGAGTCATAGTAACCTCTGTAGACCTAGATTCGCCTTTCTATCAACAAGGCCTCAAGTCTGGAGAAATAATAAAATCTATTAACGGGCAGGAAATAACTAGCAAAGAAGACTATTCAAATGTCCTTGGAGGCCTATTTAACAACGGCGAGGAAAAAAGAGTAGACCTCTTAACAAAAACAAACGAATACACTGCTTTAATTAACGACACTCCGCAGATTACTGTCGACAATGTTCCAAGCTCAAGGATTAAGACAGGCCTTGACTTAAGAGGCGGAGCAAGAGCTCTTGTTCAGCCAGATATAGAGATTACAGATGCGCAATTGTCAGATTTGGTAGAGGTAAGTAGAAACCGATTTAATGTTTACGGCTTAAGCGATATAAATCTAAGAGGTGTCACAGACCTCTCAGGGAACAAATTTATGATGATTGAGATTGCAGGAGCAACTCCTGCAGATTTAGAAGAATTAATCAGTAAGCAAGGTAAATTTGAAGCAAAAATAGGAAACGAGACGGCTTTTGTAGGTGGGGATGAAGACATAAGGGATGTTTGCAGAAATGATGCAAAATGTGCAGCTGTGACTTCTTGCTTTCCCACACAAGAAGGATTTGGATGCAATTTTGCTTTTACTATTTATCTTTCAAGCGAAGCAGCAGAAAGGCACGCTGCCATGACTAAAGTTCTATCATTAGATCCTACAGGTCAATATCTTTCGGAGAAACTATATCTTTATGTTGACGAAAAGGAAGTAGACTCTTTACTGATTAGTGCAAGCTTAAGGGGACAAGTCACTACAGAAATTTCTATTCAAGGCTCTGGCTCCGGCGTAACAAGAGAAGAAGCTCTAACTAATGCCAAGGCTGATATGAAAAAACTTCAAACAATTCTTCTCACAGGAAGCCTTCCTTACAAGTTGAATATAGTTCGTCTTGATACAATCTCTCCGCATTTAGGAGAGGAATTTACCAATTCAATATTATTGGCAGGAGTTGCATCAATCTTCCTTGTCTCAGTAGTAATATTTATTCGTTATAGAAAGTTCAAAGCTTCACTTGTTTTATTATTAATTTCTTTCTCAGAAATTCTTATAATATTAGGTGTGGCCTCTTTCATAGGGTGGAATCTTGACCTGCCTTCTATCGCAGGAATATTAGCAACAATAGGTACAGGTGTTGACCAGCAGATAGTCATCCTTGACGAAGCAGAAAAGAACAAACATACAAGCATAAAACAAAGAATGAAGCAAGCATTATTTGTAATCATGTCTGCTTATATGACCTCTGTCGTATCCTTAATTCCATTATACAAGGCAGGAGCAGGGCTATTCAAAGGTTTTGCTTTAACAACGATAATAGGAATTACAGCAGGTGTATTAATAACACGTCCAGCCTTTGCAGATTTTGTAAAGAATATGGAAAAGTAAACTAGCAAGTTTTATTAGCCCCAAAATCCTAATCTTTACATGTTACCTCGCTGGCATATTATCTTCGGTGCAATATTTTCTGCTTTAATATGGATAGTCTCTCCTAAAATAAACCCTATCTTCATCCTACTTATTTTCTTTTCATCTTTCCTTATAGATTTTGATCATTACTTGTCTTCTGTCCTGAAGTCAAACAGGCTGAGTTTATTCCACGCATTCGAGTATCACCGCAAGTTACAAAAAGAAGAAAGAAGAAAGAAGAGACTAGGGCTAAGAGAAAAAGGTGATTTCCATTTATTTCATACGATAGAATTTCATATCCTCATGGGTCTGCTGAGTTTCGTCTGGATTGGTTTCTTTTATATCTTTTTAGGAATGATTTTTCACTCGTTGTTAGACTTATATTCCTTGATATATGAAAAAGACCTGTATCAAAGGGAATATTTCTTAGTAAATTGGCTACGAAAGAAGATTTCTAAATAAAACTCACAAAACCTTTAGCAAATAGTATAAAAGCCGGAATCCATAATAAGAGGGCTGGCAAAGAGAAGAATATTGAAATAAAAAAAAGAAGGGAAGAAGCCAGATCTATGAGACTTAAAACATCGCCCGTAATTATGAACATGCCCTTCAAAAGCAAAAGTCCAGCAAAGAATAGTAAAATTTGGAATGGGGCATTCATACCAAAGATTAACATTAAGAATATAATGCCTGCAACAACATCAATTGCCCCGAGTATTTTAATCAAAACCATCTCTGCAATGGATATCTCTTTATTTAAAAGCTTTCAGATATTAGCTGGGCAATATTGTTTTACTGTTTTCGCCTCATGCAACACATGAGCGACAAAAGTCAAGAGCAATTAAATAGAATTAGAGGTCCCATTAAAAACTTGTTATCTTCTATATCTTTTCTTTATCATAAACCATCCGACCCCCACAATTACCAAAAGAATAACAGAAACCACTATCATCCAAATAACTCTCTCCCCAGAAGATGCAGAGGCCTCCTCAGGCGCCAAGAGCGGAGCACTTTCAGTTTCTGTGTTAGTTTCCGTTTTAGGAACAGAAGGTACGGCATCAGGCACCCTTTCATTTATCAACTTAATAGTTATACCTGCCTTATTACCAGATATACGGTTTAATGTGGCACTTATATCATAATACTTATCC
>C687J35174_10008460_pt1 | contig 13081 bp, 9 predicted proteins | sample RifCSPhighO2_01_FD_35174 | JGI IMG/M metagenome (IMG submission 35174) | reverse complement strand
CATTTTGCGGTACCATTCCAACACCCCGACGTATGCGCATTATTTATTTTTTCAAAACAACGAATTGGTATTTAAACAGATTGGTCGCGCAAAGGAGCCAAAAGTATTTGTTGACTATTTAAACGCAAATGGTCAGCCCGAAGTTTCCATCAAACGTTACGAGTTGCCAATTCAGGACTCGCTACAATTAGTTGTCCATGTCTGGCCGCAAAAAGGCATAGCTATTATCACCGAAGGTATTGATCCGAACAGTCCGATATATCAATTGCAGCAATTTCAACCGACCACACTTCAAGACTATTTACAAAGTTGGGGTAAAGACTTTGCAGCGCACGAACGCCTCACTATCCAAACTCCTAAAATTTTACAGCAAGCTGAAGCCAATGTACCTACCACGACAGTTAGTGAACATGTAGCGCCGGATTATGTGGTGATTCTAATTGTAGTTGCTCTGGGAGCGATTGTATTAGTAGTGGCATTGAAAATAGTATTTATGATAATTCGGAAATTTAAAAAACCTAATACAACAATCTAATTTCATTATAATCTTACAATAACCGCGCGCTATCAATATAAAACTATTGACAACTGTTTTTTAGTACGATATAGTGCGATCTAATTAGACAGAGGACAGAATTACTGCTTCGTTGTTTTCTGCCCAAAACTTTCTGCCCACGTATTAATTTCCATTAATTTAATTAATAGTATGGATTTTACCAGCGCACCTTCTTTACCCGTTCAAAAGCACTTATTTTTTCGACCATTACCTTCGTTTACGTTTAAAAAACTCAGGGAAAAACTCGCTATTCTGTATTCCGGATTTGTGATGTCGGTTGAAAAAACGCGGACTGCGCCCCGAGTCCGTCTAAATGCAATCTTTAATAAAAAACGCCTTGGCACGGCACTATTAGTGGTAGTTGTATTGATTGCAGTTGGCGCTGGAATCCGGATGTATGCCATCAATCGCGCGCGGGTGCAAGGGGCGACGAGTATTACCAGTCTGCCAAACGCGAAAACAGTCAGCATTAACCGCGAATTTTCAATTCCGGTGTATGACAAAGATAAACAGCTCTCAAATCCGGTGCGCTACACGATCACTGAGGCACAACTGACAAAACAAATCGTGATAAAAGGCCAAAAGGCCACAGCTGTGAGCGGACGCACTTTTCTGATTATTAATTTGAAACTGGTCAACGATTTTAATGAATCATTATTTTTAAATACCCGTAACTATGTCCGGATTCAACCCGTGGGCGTTGACGACCGACTCGCGCCGGAAATACACAACGACACGGTGGAAGTGCAGCCGTTGTCGACGAAACTCACCCGGATTGGGCTGCCGGTCAATGAAAATCAAACGACCTTTACACTCTATGTCGGCGAAATTAACGGTCCTAAGGAAGAAATACCAGTTTCATTTTAAGCGTATGAGTGTTGCAAATACCAGAATTACGCCGCAAGTTGCAAATAGCAAGATGGTAGACCTGAACTTCACGGTCCATAAAAACATTTCACCAGACCTGATTGAAGAGATTGCGCGCGCACTCCATAGTGTTGGAGGTTTTGGCTCGATAGAGATTTATGTGCAGGATTACAGTGTGACTCAGATTACAGTTCGAAACATCAGAAAAACTAAACATATTCTAGCCGAGTGAAGGATGATCGTTTATTTCGTGAAAAATCCTATTGACAAACCAGTAATTAATAACCTATATTAAAACAACTATTACATAAAGCTATAAACCTAGAGTAAATAAGTTATATCCAATTGACCGCCAACGGAGATGGATCTAATAGATCATCTCCGTTTTTTGTGAGAAATACAGGATTTAAAATATATACAAATAGTTTTGCAACCTATTTTTATAGGTAATCTATTTTTTCCGAAAGGAGGTGAAATACAAAATTATGAAGGACCTAGTAAGAAAAGTCGCAGTAGGGTTAGCCTCAACCGCATTGGTCGCCCAGTCGTTAGTTATTCCATCATTTGCAGAAATTAATGTCGTCGTGTCCGGCAACGGATCCGAATCAAATAATGATGTAGATGTTGATATTAATAACGCAACGCAGGTCAACCAATCAAATGAGGCAAACGTTTCAAATAACGTCAATGCATCCGCAAATACAGGCGGCAATGATGCTGAAGATAATACCGGAGGTGGAGTCAGTATTGACACCGGAGATGCAGAAGCTTCAGCCACCGTCGTGAATGCAGTGAATTCCAATGAAGCAGTCGTTGAAGACTGTGGAGGATGTCCGGGAGATCTCAAAGTGGAAATTTCCGGCAACGGAAGTGACTCACACAACGAAGTAGACGTTGATGTCAATGATTCACATAGCAAAGATCCAGCACCAAACAAATGGATTTCTCAGACAAACAGTGCAAATGTGACCAATGATGTCAATGTGAAAGCCAATTCCGGATACAACGATGCTGAGGATAACACCGGTGGTGATGTCGAAATCAACACAGGTGATGCTACCGCAGATGCCGTGGTCGTCAACCAGCTTAATGCAAATATTGCATGGTTGGGAGGCTCAAACGGTGGTGCGTTAGAACTCATTATCAGCGGAAATGGATCTGATTCACATAACGATCTTGATGTAGATTTGAACGATAATGTCGGAGTTCTGCAGAATAACTACGCCAATGTCAGCAATGAAGTTGATGTAGATGCCAATACTGGCAAAAATGATGCAGAAGACAATACCGGCGGAACAACTTCAATCGATACAGGTGATGCAGAAGCAGGCGCAATGGTTGATACCATGGCCAACTTCAACGCAGCATATGTGGCTGATTGTTGTTTGTTTGACGGTTTAGTCAAAATTGCCGGCAACGGCACTGACTCAGAAAACGACATTGATCTGGATCTCGCATCCAGTCTGTATACCGCACAGGACAACCTGATGGCATGTGGTGGACACAATGGTTTACCATCACCGTTCCCAGCGTTGAGCGAGTTCCCGTTTGGCGGACATCATCGTCAAGATTGCAATGAGGTCGAAGCGCTTGCAGACAGTGGCAAGAACGACGCTAAAGACAATACAGGCGATCCAGAGCACGATCCGTCAATTGATACTGGTAATGCAGCTACAACTGTAGAAGTCGCAACCAGCGGTAATTCAAACGTCTTCTCAACCGGAGACGCAATTCCTTCTCCTTCTCCATTTCCATGGGAAGAGGATGGAAATATGAATTGGTGGGTTTGGATATTAACCGGCCATATGGAAGGTTAAACTAAATCACCGAAATTTTTTCAACTCCTGCTCCGCTCCTTAAAAAGCGGGGCAGGGGAAGAAAAGACAAATTTATAAATAAAAAAAGGTAACCAAAAATGCATAAATTTATTGTTAAAACCATCTCAATCCTGGCAATAATCGCTTTGACACTTTCACCATTAAAAACAGTAGCAATTGCTTATACTGCCCCAACTGCACCTACCGCTCCATCAGCTCCGTCTGCACCTGAAGCGCCCGAAGCTCCTCCGGCACCTCCATCAGCTCCGTCTGCACCTGAAGCGCCCGAAGCTCCTCCGGCACCTCCGGAAGCGCCCACCGCGCTTACTGCTCCGAGTGATAATAACTCCTCAGACCAGAATAATGCTCCGACTAGCCCTGAAGATGGACAAACAAATGACACGGAACACCATGGAAATACCGGGGATGCAGGTACAGAAACACCGACGTCAGAAAATACTGCAAATTCTGAAACCAATCCAGCCGACTCGGTAAACTCGCAAGGGCAAACCACCGGCGCCCAGGATGCAAGTCATGGCGATGGTGATCCGATAATTACAACCGGAGACGCCAACTCAGACGCAATCCTGACCAATTCAGCCAATACTAATTTAAGTGGAACTGGTACTGGTGGAAGCGGAGATATTAATGTCGGTAATCAGGGAAATGGCAGCGGTTCCTCCAACTCAGGTACGGTTAACACGGATAATTCTTCAGACACGGTCCAGGTGAATGATGCGAATGTAAGTAACGAATTAAATTTACAGTCAGTTTCCGGCGACAACGAGTCCTCCTATAATATGGGGTCATCGACAATTACGACCGGAGATGCCAATACCACGGCGACCGTTATCAATGGCGTCAACACCAATATTGATGGCGTTTCGGTAATTGAATTTAATATTGATGATACACACACTGGTGATATTGTACTGGCGTTTCCGCAAACTTCCGGTTGCACTGCAACTGTGTGTGGAACTAACGGCACTATTAGCGCCCAAAATACCGGTAACGGGAGTGATTCCACCAATACTACCGGAGTTACTGTAGACGGAAGCGACAACACGTTTCAACAAAACAGCGCTGATGTGACCAATGACCTGGTGTTAGTTGCAGATTCAGGCAATAACGAAACTAGTCACAATACCGGAGGCGACAATTCAATTACTACCGGAGATGCCAATGTCGTTGCTACCGTTGGTAATTTTGTCAACAATAATATTTCCGGAGCCGGACAAGTCCTGATTGCGGTTGTTAACATTTTCGGCGATTTAATTGGCGACATCCTACTACCTGAATCAAGTCTGGCGCAGTCAGGAGGCACGACCGTAGTTAATTCCGGAAACGGCAGTGACTCGACCAATACCGGAAACGTGAATATTGATAATTCCCAAAATACGACCCAAACCAACCTGGCCACGATTCAAAACAATCTGGACGTGATTGCTAATACCGGCGATAACGAAGCAATCAAGAATACCGCGGGCTTTGCAAATGGCAACAATGTAATTGATTCAGGTGATGCCTCAGTTGATGTCAATGTCGTCAATATCGCCAACTCAAATGTCTTAGGCGATGATGTCTGGTGGCTGGTTTTCGTCAATGACGCCTCCGGCAACTGGGTCGGCCGAATCTTAGGCAGCCCGGATGGCGCCACCATGGCAGGCAGCGCGGGTACTGAATTTATCATGTCTCCTGACGGCACAATTCTCGCGCAAAATACCGGCAATGGGAGCGGCTCGACCAACACGAATGATGTAAATGTTGATAATTCAAATACGACCACCCAACAAAATACCGCAAACGTAACTAATAACTTGTCCCTGGTTGCCAATACCGGCAATAACCAGGCCAGTTACAACACCGGCGGCGGCAATTCAATCACGACCGGTAATGCTAATGTGATGGCCAATATCATGAATTTTGCAAATAACAACTTTGCAGATGGTATTGTGAGGATAGTAATCATTAACGTCTTGGGAAAAAGCTGGTTAGGTGATTTTGTCCCCCCGGGTTATGTAGCGGAAGTTGCCCCAAATACTGGTGGGGAAAATTTAGATACTGGGGAGTCGCATCATCAGTCAGATAACAATGGAAACAATTCCAATGATGAAAATGATGATACCAGTGAAAACAATAATCAGGACGCAGTGCTGGCAACTACTACCGGAAATGTAACGTACGCAGCAGGTAACACATTCAGCGGTGGCAACGGATCAGATACCACCAATCTGGTAGCCGGAGCAATTTATGAAGATAACACCATTACGGTTCCGGAAAATCCAGCCATGGTTGCGTCAGCCACCACGTTGCCAGTCTGGTTCTGGAGAGTCTTCGCAGCCACAGTTGCGCTGGTCATTATCAAAAAAGGTTTTCAAATAGTAAAAGCAAAAACAAGAGCACACGCATTTTAAATTAACCAGTCCCGCCACGGCGGGATGACGACTCCCTTTTGTCATTCCCCGCTCGACGGGGTTTTAGAGTATGAAACGATTATTACAGTTTAATTTGAGCCTCGCATTTATTCTGCTTTTAAGCAGGTTTGCTGCACCTGTTTTTGCGGAAATTCAGATTGATGTAAGCAATAACGGAGCAGGTAGCAGCAATTCAGTTGACCAATCTGTTTCGCAAACCACCAATGCGTCGCAGTCAAATGCTGCCGAAGTAACCAATGACGTGCATGAAGAAGCCAGTTCAGGTGAAAATTCCATAAGTGACAGCAACGGTCAGACTTTGGAAATTACGACTGGCAACGTGGATAGTTCAACTTCAGTTACGACACAGGTTAACAATTCTCAAGTCACTGCCGGATGTTGCCAAGGGGAACAAACAATTACTATTTCCGGCAACGGTAGTGGTTCTACTAATACTGTTAATTCCCAGGTTTCACAAAACACCACGGTTTCCGTAATTCAGTCTGCGCAAGTCAAAAACAATCTTTCGACCAAAGCCATTACCGGCGCAAATACTGTCAAAGACAGCGCTGGAAACGTACTCATAACTACCGGGGACGTGATAAACGAGCAATCTGTCGATACAATTTTAAATGACGCGATTATTACCGGAAAAGTTTCGATGACTGATGTCCTTATTCTTCTTAAAGGCAATGCAGTGGATTCGGATAACGTAGTAAATCTTGAACTGACTGATAATCTGACAATTTTCCGGGAAAATGAAGCTCAAGTAATAAATAATTTTTATTCGGAACTGATTAGCGGCAACAATAGCGTACTCGGCAATTTAAATAATGTCATTATCAAAACCGGCGATGTGATATCAAAAATTGATATAGCTACCGGCCCCATAAATTCCGGCGGAGTAGACGTGTTCTGTTGCGAAGACGGCCAGCCGATTCCGCCCGAAAATCCTCCCGGAGAACATCCTTCGGTGCCACCCCCAAGTACGACAACCAGTGTGAGCAGCAGTTCAGGTAATGGTGGTTCAAGCGCAGCTGGAAATGGCGGCGGCGGTTCAACACTCGCAAACCTTACCGATATTTTACCGGTCACTGGTGCCTCAGCGCTTCACTTTTGGATGTGGGCAGTAGTATATCTCCTCATGTTTTTATCAGGGCTCTACGTGCGACTTCGAGCTGGTAGATCGCCTAACCTGCGTTTTGCGCAAACCCGGTACGCCTAAAAAGACTCTGTTCAACCAGAGTCTTTTTTGATCTATTTACTATGTATTAAATATATAGAAAGTTGTGTTTAGCTAGTAAAAAGACTGACAAAGATATAGGTTGACAAACCCATAACAAATGGGTAAAAACAGTATAAGTTATTTCGAGGACAGCACACTGACCTCAAAGGACAGACCAAGCAAAAAAAGTACGAGTTAGTTATTGCAGTTGTACTAGTTTGATCCTGCCAATCAAATAAATTAGAGTGGTGGGAGTGAAGAGGAGAAAACTTATGAAAACTATCCTGCAGCGGGTTTTTCTGATTGGCGGTCTGCTTACATTGGTAGGTCTGGCCAGTACCGGTGCCCTTTTTTCTGATTTAGAAAATTCCACCAGCAATGTTTTTGCGACCGGCGGCATTGATTTACAAATAGATAACTCGAGCTGGTATAACGGTGAAATTCACGAGGCAACCAGCTGGACTCTTGCAGATCTGACTGACCAATTGTTTTTTAACTTCACCGATCTTAAACCCGGAGACTTGTCAGAAGATACAATCAGTTTCCATGTGAATAATAATGATCATTGGTTGTGTGCCAATGTGGAACTGACTGAGTCAGGTGAAAATACCATTAACGAACCAGAATCCGCGGCTGGGGATACGACCGATGGCGTTTGGTCAGGGGAACTTGACGAACATCTGGAATTCATCTTCTGGGCTGATGATGGAGATAATGTGCTTGAAGATAATGAATCAATTTTATTAAATGGTAAACCAGACAGTCTGCCGCAAAATCCGGGCACTCCTGGTGTGACCTACGCCATTGCCGATTCTACCCACAACGTATATTCCGGTCTTCCTGATGATCCGCTGCCCGGTGATGTCCCGTACTATATTGGAAAAGCCTGGTGTTTTGGTGAACTGACTCCGGCTCCGGTTGCGGCTGGCACTGGCGTGAACCCTGGAGTCAATCCCGGTGTTACCTGCGACGGATCTTTGGAAACCAATATTTCCCAGACTGATACGCTGAAAGGAAATATCACTTTTACTGCAATCCAGTCGCGCGACTTACCCGACTATGTCTGCGGCCAGCCGGTTCCGAGTCCGTTGCCCTCAATTTCACCTTCACCATCCACCTCGCCGAGTCCAACGCCCTCACCATCACCACTTGCCTGTGTTGAAACTTTTGCGAGTTCTGCATCAAACAACAATCAAGGATTGAGAAAAGACGGAAGTGCAGTTCTGGCTAACCGTTCAGTTCCAAGCGCCATGTTTGGTCCACCTGAGACGACTGGAACTCCGTCTGATGTCGGTTTTCCAGCCGGCTCATTTTTCTCACTCGGATTTACGAATGGCAATATCGTAGTCGGGTTTGCCAGTCCCTTCTTCCCCAATCCCAGTGGAGCTGATTTGCAGGTATTTGAGGTGACGGGCGGCGTGTATCCGGATGAGAAAGTAAAAGTAGAAGTGAGTTCAAGTGATAGTGGCCCATGGACTTTGGTCAGTGCTGCTGCCATCCGGGATGAAGATCTGGAATTGCCGGGAAGTGTTGCCTCTGCCCAATTTGTGCGGTTGACTGATGTCTCTGATATCACACTGTTTGAACCAACTGCCGATGCCTATGACGTCGATGCAGTAAAGGCCGGGTGTGGAACAGTTGAATAATAAGTTTTACGGTTGAAATATGTCATCCTGAACTTGTTTCAGGATCCCATAAGGTTTCAAAATTCCAAGGGGATGCTGAAATGAATTCAGCATGACAATTTATTTGAGAGGAGGTGAAAAATGAAAAAAAATTTAATTAGACTCACGACAATTGGTGCGGTGGCTGCTTTGGCAATTGTGGCTACCGGCGCCTTTTTCTCAGATACAGAGACCAGTACCGGTAACACATTTGTCGCCGGAGCCATTGATCTCAAAGTGGATAACACCAGTTATGTCACTGACGTAGATGGAACTCTGATTTCGAGTCCAAATACATCATGGGAACTAACTGATCTAAAAGATCATTTATTTTTCAATTTCCATGATCTAAAACCAGGTGATATTGGCGAAGACACAATTTCCTTGCATGTTGATAACAACGAAGCCTGGATGTGTGCCGCAGCACGAATCACCGATGACTCAGATGTCAGTTATACAGAACCTGAATCAGATGATGACACAACTATTGGTGATCCGTTGATTACTGATGGAGAGCTTGCTGAACAACTTAATTTCGCATTCTGGGCAGATGATGGGGATAATGTATTTGAAGCTGAAGAACGGATATTCCTTGAAGGCCCAATCAGTGGAATTGGAGAAGCGGGGCAAATTACACTTGCTGATTCACAAACCAATATTTGGGGTGGGCAAGGTCCATTTCCCGGCGGACAGACCAAATATATTGGTAAAGCGTGGTGTTTTGGAGAATTAACTCAAGCACCAGTAGCCCCAGGTGAGGGAGGTCCACTTAGTGGTGGAGCTCAGGCACGAGGAACTGGTTTTACCTGTAATGGTGAATCAGTAAACAACGCCGCACAAACTGATCAGGTCAAAGGAGATCTGCAATTCTACGCAGTGCAGTCACGGAATAATAAAGGGTTCACATGCGCACATGATTACACACCCAAATGGCCGCAAGTCTCTGAAGAAAAAATTGGTGCATTGTTAAGTGCGTACGTACAACCAACAGATACATGTACGACAACTGTCACAGACATAACAGGTGATGGTGAAATCCAGACTGCTATAAACGCAGCAAGTGATGGAGCTGTTATCTGTGTAGATGACGGAGTTTACAATGAAAACGTTAATATTAATAAACCATTAACACTCGCAGGAGCAGGAGCTTCAGCAACAAGTGTAATAAATGGTCAAGGCGGCAACCAAACAGGAGCCGTAATGATTAACGCGAACAACGTAACAGTTAAAGGCTTTGAAATTAATGGACATTCATCTGGAACAGCTACTGTTTTTGTAAACGCAGCTGTATCTAGTATTGTTCTTGACAGCAACAAACTTAATATCCCGAGTCCTGATGGTTTTCTGACAGTTGGAGGAGTATCAAATATCACGGTGAATAACAACGAATTCATCGGTGCCAGCGGAGCACTCCGTCTGTTGTATGTTAACGGTCTCGCAAGCGTCAATGTAAGCTCAGACAATGTTGACCTGACTAATAATACTTTTGGTGGCACATTGACTGGAACATTGGCGATTGGGCACGAAGCATCAAACAGTTTGGTGACACAAAACGTATTCGATTCGTCTCCGAGTTACGCGGTTTTTGAAGCTTGGATGGATTCAATTGCTCTGCATGAAAATAATTTCAACGGAGTAGGTGGGCTTAAAGTCGCTCAAATGGAGAATGGACAAACTGGTGCTCAAGGGTTTGTAAATGCCGAGAATAACTGGTGGGGAGCAGCGGCTCCAGCCGGTCATATCGCGAATGATGTAGACGACGACCCGAAAGCAGCAGTTGCTTTCCCGGAAAATTAATTAGTTTCTGTTTCTCCAGTCCGCCAAACGGCGGACTGGAGGGCAGTCTGGAGGTCAAAAGTTTTTTTGAGTTGCAGGTTGCTGATTTCCGTCATTGCGAGGAGTGAAAACGACGAAGCAATCTCTAGAATCATGGGATTGCTTCTCCCCGCCTTGGCGGTGATCGCAATGAAAAAGAAATAATTTGTCTGCCCAAGAAAAGTGAAAACATTGTGGAGATTTATCCAGTTTACTTTTTCACTGCTCACTATCGCCGTTGCACTTTTCCTGACCGGCGCGCTTATTCCTGCGCAAAATTTATATAAACTCCTGATCGTGCAATCCGGATCCATGGAGCCAACGATTCCCGTGGGCGCACTCGTCATTACCTTACCCACCCAAAGTTATTTTCCCGGCGACATTGTGACATTCCGGCCTACCGGGTCAGCTGAAAAAAGTGAACAGTTTATTACTCATCGGATTGAATCATTAAGTGGAGAGCGGTTTGGTTTGACCTATGTTACGAAAGGAGATGCAAATAAAACTGCTGATCCCGGTGACGTTGACCAGGAACAGATTGTAGGCAAAGTGCTGGTGACGGTGCCGTATATTGGGTATCTGCTCAATACGATTAAAACTCCTCAGGGTTTTATTTTATTTGTCATAGTTCCGGCAACCATAGTTGTTTACGAAGAAACGAAAAAACTCTGGCAATCAATTACCGAAGGAACGAAGCGGCTGTTTAAGAAATTGCGGAAAGCAAAACCTGAACTGGATGAGAAAGATGAGGAGTTATTACAAAGTAATGAAATGCAATTACCAACTCCCTCCAACTCTCATCGGTTTACCATTTCATTTGTCAGTGTTTTTCTTTTGTGCTGTGGTTTGGGGTTTGTGTTTATGCGCTCAACCAATAGTTTTTTCAGTGACGTAGAGATTGCTTCTGGTACTTTGGCTGCCGCAGTATTTCCTGATACTACACCTGATCCGAGTGCGACGCCGTTGCCGAGCACTACACCAATTCCAAGTGTTTCCCCTTCACCGCAGCTGCCGCATATTGTGATTAACGAAGTCTATTACGGAGTTGACGGCGCGCATGGCCTGGATAGCCCCGGAGACCGCGGGATTTTAATTGATGGTAAGGCAACACAAATTAGGATTAGTAACAACGGCGCCGGATCAAACAATCACGTGTTTGATGATTTTGAAAATTTGTGTAAAGAGCACCAGGAAAATAAAACCGACGTAACCATTACGGTTTCGGAAATTGGAAAGAGTGGAAATAATTCCGGACCCGGGACCACTGGGGATATACATGATGAGGTTGACGTCAACGCGCACGGCGGTAGTAATTCTTTATCTTCATTTTGTAATTCTCATGGCAGAAACCACGAATGGATTGAGCTCTATAATCCTACGCCGTTTACGGTAAACCTCAAAAACTGGACGCTGACTGACAACTCCGGAATTACGGTGACTATTCCCGGCAACCGCTTTTTACCACCGCACCGATTTGCTCTGATTTCAAAAAATAACAGCACCTGGGCTTTTTGGGATGAGCCACTTACGACACTCAAAATTCCATTGGGCCGGCAGATCGGCGACGGGCTCGATAATGCGGGCGACCGGATTATTTTGAAAAACAAAGATGGAGTGGAAGTTGATGCCATGAGCTATGGAGATGACACGAACATATTTAATTTACCCGGAGTAGCACTTGGTCATGCACTTGAGCGGATTATTGACGGTTTTGATATAAATACTGCGGGCGATTGGGGCGACCAGTTTCCACCTATGCCTGGCACTTAAAGTTTACGAGTGACAAAAATAAGAGAGAAGAATTACAGAAATAAATAAGGCGTCCGCCGCAGTTTAGCATTCGGCTTTTCAGTATTATTCATACACGCCTCATGCTGCATTTGCTGGCGGACATAAGAAACAATATTTGCGCTTCGTCAATTTACTAAGCGCAAACTGTTTCTAATGAAGGGAGGTGAGAACATGATCAAGAAATTTATAACTGGATTTGTTAGTGGTAGTTTACTGCTTGCTACAGTACTGCCGGCAGCAGCGGTTACCGTAGAAGTGACTGATAACGGTGCAAAATCAGATAACTACGTTTCAGTACACGAATCTTGTAACCAGACTGTCGAGCAGAAAAATAATACCAGTGTCGGTGTTTCAATCAGCCTGTCCGGAAACAGCGGCAAAAATAAAGCGAGTGGTAATACTGGCGGTAGTACAACGATCAAAACCGGCGATGTTACCAATACAGCCGTAGTCGCAGTTAGTGGCGGCAATAATGAAGCCGATGTCGTGGATTGCTGTTGTAGTGAAAGTGAAGACAGTGTCACGGTAAGCGGCAACGGTTACAAAACCGATAATACAGTACGGTTGAGCAGCCGAAAATCAAAATCCGAGAAACAGAAAACAAAGACTTTGGTAGAAGTAGAGGTTGAATTAAAAGGTAATTCCGGAAAAAACAAAGCTAAACATAACACGGGTGGCGATGTGGAAGAGGATACCGGAAATGTCGAAAATACCACGGAAGTCGTAGTTGAAGGAGGACATAACACGCTGTAAGCGCGGTCCTTCATAATTTTGTAGTGGTATATTGGAAACCCCTCACCAGATGGTGAGGGGTTTCACTTGATGACAGACTGGTTAAAAGGATTTAAGATAATGACAGATGGAACAAACATACGACCTCATCATCATCGGCGCGGGACCGGCGGGACTGGCGGCTTCGATTTATGCACTGG
>C687J35174_10008459_pt1 | contig 13081 bp, 12 predicted proteins | sample RifCSPhighO2_01_FD_35174 | JGI IMG/M metagenome (IMG submission 35174) | reverse complement strand
AGGCATGGTGCGTGCACGCTACTGACAACCTGATGTCAGTAGCGTGCACGCACGCTGGTGACTCCGGGTGGGCTCAGCCCATGGGCGGCGTGAGGGTGCCCACCGCCCGCCACGCGATCGGTCAGCGCGGCTGCTCGACGATAGCCGCCGTGATGCGGCGCACCACAGGCAGCACCAGCAACAGCGCGGGGAAGGCCACTACCCAGGACAGCGCCCAGGCACTAAGCCACAGGCGCGGGAGGTCCAGCGAGAAACCCGCCACGCGCACGGTGCTGATCAGGGACACGATGAAGGTCATGAGCAGCGACAGCAGCAGTGGCATGACCCAGGCCGCCGAGCGTGCGGGCAATCTGCGCAGCCCGAGGAAGGTCTGGCGGGACGACGGCGGGAGCGAGGAAGGTTGGTTCATTGAAATTCCAGAAAGCAGACCGGTCAAGCAAGGTGCCGCCCCCACCCTGCAGCAGATGCAGGCCAGGGACCACAACCCCGGCAGGGCCGGTGTTGGTTGGCACGTTGATGGACGCAAGAACGTGTTTGCGATCTTTTCGGGGCCGCGTTGGGGCGCAATCGGGATGAGTGGCTGCTTCGGATGCGCAGCTTGGGCCCATGCCCATGCAAGCAGCCGGGGCATCCAATCGCCCGATTTCGCCCCAACCCTTCGGGCAAGTGCCTTGCCGGGCGGTCTGCGGCGTTGCGGCGCTTGTGGATAGCCGGGCTATCCACTGCGCACCGCGCCTGGCAACCCATCCCGGCAAGGCACTTGCGCGGCCCCGAAAAGACCGCAAACACGTTCTAGACGCTTACGGCAACCCATGAACCGGGTCGCGGGGAGATTCTAGGCCCCGTCGGCCCGGGCCGCGCTGGCCTTAGCTGCTTTGGCCCTCAGGCGCAGCAGCCACGGTGGCCTGGGCCCGCGCGGCGGCCAGGCGGCGCGCGCGTTCGACCTGCTGGGCCGCTGTGCGAGGCACCATGCCGTACATGTCGGCGAAGGCCTCCAGCGTCTGGCCACTGGCTTCAAAGGCGCGCAGCAGGGCCTCGTCCTTGGCATTGCGCGCCGACCATTCGGCAAAGGCTTCTTCGAGGATGGCGTTGGCAGCGTCGTCGCGGCTTTGCACCAGCTCGGTATACGCCTCGCGCGTGAGGCCCGAGGCCTCGAACGCGGCGATCATGCGGTTGCGCAGCTTGGGCAGCAGGTCATCGGTGGCGCGGGCCTTCTTGCGGCGGTAGACCTCCAGGAGCGCGTGGTGCACATGCTCGGGCGCCATGTCTTCCACAGGCTGGCCTTGCAGGTCGTGGCGCTTGTCGCCCGCCGCCACGCTTTGCAGATACCGTGTGGAGCGGGTGTGGATGCCCAGAGCCACCTTGAGCGCCTCGCGCTCAAACAGCTCGGGGTGCGCAGCCAGCAGGTCCTGGAAGATGCCGCGCTTGAGCGGGCGGAACACGGCGCCAAACAGATGGGGATAGAGCCCCGCCAGTTGTTCCAGCGCGGGGTGAACACGCTGAGGCGCACGCGGGCCCGGGGCGCCAGCTGGCACGGTGGCGCCCTCTGCTCCCTCCGCGCTCCGGGGCGCCTGGCGCCCGTCAGCATTGCGGCGGTTGCGGCCACCACGGCGCGAGCCCCCTGTACGCTGGGGGGGAGCCCCAGCCTCCGTGGGCGCGGCTGCCACAGGCGCTGCCAAGGGTTCGACAGGGGCTGTGTGGGGTTGTTCTTGTGCGGACACGGAGTCGGTCATGGCGGTGCAGTTCCGGGGCAAAAATGGGGGCGACAAAACCCTCGATCATGCCAGCGTTGGGTCGGCGGGCGCAAAACAGCCTCTGACAGAGGCCTGAATTACCCTGTGCCTGTGCAGCAGGGCAGGGAGGGTCAGCCTGCGCGCAGCGCCTCGTCCAGCACCTCCACCCAGTGCCGCACGGGTGTGCCCGTGCCACTTTGCAGGTGCGTGATGCAGCCGATGTTGGCCGACAGGATCATGTCCGGAGGCTGGTCGCCAAAGGCTTCGCCGAGCACGCCGAGCTTGCGGTCGCGCAGCTGGTACGACAGCTCGGGGTTGAGCACGGAATAGGTGCCCGCCGAGCCGCAGCACAGGTGGGCATCGTTGCGCGCCGCGCGCAGCTTGAAGCCCAGCTGGTTCAGGTGCATCTCCACCCCGCCCCGCAGCTTCTGGCCGTGCTGCAGCGTGCAAGGCGGGTGGTAGGCGAACAGCGTGTCGGGCTTTTGCACGCGCCCGGCGAGCTTGTGCGCCAGCTCGGGCAGCAGGTCAGGCAGCAGCTCCGACAGGTCGCGCGTGAGGGCGCTGATGCGCTCGGCCTTGGCCGCGTACATCGTGTCGTCCCTGAGGATGTGGCCGTATTCCTTGACCGTCACGCCACAGCCGGATGCGTTCATGACGATGGACTCCACCCCCTGCTCCACCAGCGGCCACCAGGCGTCGATGTTGGCGCGCATCTCGGCCTTGCCGCCTTCCTGGTCGTTGAGGTGGAACTTGACGGCGCCGCAGCAGCCGGCCTTGGGTGCGATCACGGTCTGGATGCCCACGGCGTCAAGCACGCGGGCGGTGGCGGTGTTGATGTTGGGCATCATGGCCGGTTGCACGCAGCCCGCCAGCATGAGCACCTTGCGCGCGTGTTCGCGCGTGGGCCAGGCGCCGGCATTTTGGGGCGCAGGCACCTTGGCCTTGAGGGATGCGGGCAGCAGGCCGCGCACCAGTTGCCCGGCCTTCATGGCGGGGGCGAACAGCGGCGAAGGCAGGCCCTCCTTCAGCGCCCAGCGCAGGGCTTTTTCTCCCACGGGGCGGGCCACCTTTTCGTCGACGATCTTGCGGCCGATGTCCACCAGGTGGCCGTATTGCACGCCGCTGGGGCAGGTGCTTTCGCAGTTGCGGCAGGTCAGGCACCGGTCCAGGTGCATCTGGGTCTTGCGCGTGGGGGTCTCGCCTTCAAGCACCTGCTTGATGAGGTAGATACGGCCGCGCGGACCGTCCAGCTCGTCGCCCAGCAGCTGGTAGGTGGGGCAGGTGGCGGTGCAAAAGCCGCAGTGCACGCACTTGCGCAGGATGGATTCGGCCTCCAGGCCATCGGCGCGGGCGCGGTATTCAGGGGAGAGCTGGGTTTGCATGGTGCATGCCTGGGCGAAAAGACAGAAAGATCAGGGCCGATTCAGCGCGGCGCGGTCGGTGGGTCCAAGGGCGCTTCCAGCGCCAGCGGCTTGCGCAAGGGGTGGCGCAGCCTTGCGCGGTCGGCCCACAGCGGGGGCAGCGACAGGGCCAGCAGCACCAGCGCCAGCGGCACCACAAACACAAAGCCCACATGCTTGAAGCCCGCCGCGCCCGCAATGCCGCCCACCAGGAACATGCCCACCAGCCCGGCAAACAGCCGCAGCCGGGCCTGGTTGGCGCGCACTTGTGATTCGGGCGCGGTGCCGGTGCGGTTCCAGTAGAGCATCTTGCCCATCTCGATGCCCAGGTCGGTCACCACGCCCGTCATGTGGGTGGTGCGGATCTGCGACGACGACATCTTGGTCACCGTGGCGTTCTGCAGGCCCATGATGAAGGAGAGCAGCAACACCGCCAGCGGCACGGCAAACGGTGTGGGCCAGGTGAGCGTGATGGCCCCCACCAGGCCGAACAGCAGCATGAGCACGGACTCCAGCACCAGCGGCAGCGCAAAGGTGCTGCGCAGCTTGCGCTGGCGCGCCCAGTTGATCATGATGGCCGTGGTGCCTGCGCCCGACATGAAGGCCCACAGCGCACCGATGGCACCCAGCACGATCTTCATCTGGCCCAGCACCAGGTTGTCGGCCAGCGAGGACAAAAAGCCGGTCATGTGCGAGGTGTACAGGTGCACCACCAGAAAGCCCCCTGCATTGACGGCCCCCGCGTTGAACGCCAGCAGCAGGCCCAGCACCCGGTTGCTGGCGACCGTGCGGCGGTTTCCGGTGAGGTGGCGAAGGCGTCGCATGGCCAAGGTGACGGTGAAAACGGTGGTGGTGATGGAACTGACCCCGCCTACCAGGCCCGCGCCATGCGGCCGGGGTTGAAGATGCCAGCCGGGTCAAAGCTGTGTTTGAGCCGGGCGTGGATGTGTTCCAGCGCCTTGGACTGAAGGTCAAATGTGCCACTGGCGCTTGCCCCACCTGCGCCAGAAGCTACAAAAATAGAAGCATTTCCACCCACAGCCCGAGCGGCTTCGCGCAGGGCGTCGCCTGCGGATTCGGGCGCTTGCACCCAGCGCAGCGCGCCATGCCACTCGACCAGCGGCTGCGCGCCGCCCGGCAAGCTCAGCACCGGGGCTGTGGCGGGCACGGACAGGCGCCACAGGGCGTGGCCGGGCTGTGCAGCACGTGCGGTGAACCAGGGCAGGGTCTGCTCGCGGCAGGCCGTCCAGTCGGCGGCCACCGTGGCGTTGTCCATGCGCGTGCCACCCATCGTTTTGCAGGCGGCCTCGACCGCCGCCACGGCGCCGCGCAGGCGCACATAGAGCGTGCCCACGCCACCGTCTTGCACCCAGCAGCTGGCGTTCAGGGGCAGCGGCTGGCCGCCCCAGGCGTGCAGCTTGCGCAATGCGTCGGCTTGGTTGATGTCGTCAAACCGCAGCGTGGCCTCGCCGGGCGCCACGGGCAGCACCTTGAGGCTGACCTCGGTCAGCAAACCCAGCGTGCCCCAGGCACCGGCCATGAGGCGGGACACGTCATACCCCGCCACGTTTTTCATGACCTGACCGCCAAAAGTCAGCAGCTCGGCTTTGCCGTTGAGCAGGGTCACGCCCAGAAGATAGTCGCGCACAGCCCCTACGCTGGCGCGGGCGGGGCCTGAGAGGCCTGCCGCGACCATGCCGCCCACGGTGGCGGCATCCGAGGAGGCCTTGGCGAAATGCGGGGGCTCAAAAGGCAGGCATTGGCCTTGTTCGGCCAGCGCGGCCTCCAACTCGGCCAACGGGGTGCCCGCCCGCACGGTGACAACCAGCTCGCTCGGCTCGTAGCTCACGATGCCGCGCAGCACCCGCGTGTCGAGCACTTCACCATGCAGTGCCAGGCCATGAAAATCCTTGGTGCCCCCGCCACGGATGCGCAAGGGGGTCTGGTCGGCGGCGGCGGTGCGCACACGTTCGGTGATCTGGGCAAGGGCGAGGTCCATGCCTTGCATCGTAGCGGCAGCCATGTCCGGTGCTACACCCGCAGTGCGTGAATTTTTTGAACAGGGCGCGTGCAAAGGACTCGGGCCTGCGGGCAAGTTGTCTGGGGGAACCTGCCTTGGCAACCCTGCCAAAGCCAACAGCGAGCCCCCCCACCGGTACGAAAAAAACCCGCCGTTGCCGGCGGGCTCAACAACCAGAGGAGTGACTCGCTTGTTCTTGTTGCGACGCTGCGGTGCCACCAGACACCGCAGCGCGTGGGGTGCAGGCGGATCAGCGGTTGTACGCCGTCTCGCCGTGCGAAGTGATGTCCAGGCCTTCGCGTTCGTCTTCTTCCGTGACACGCAGGCCCACCGTGAGGTCAACGATCTTGTAGGCGACGAAGGAGACCACACCCGACCACACGATGGTCAGCAGCACAGCCTTGGCCTGCGTCCACACCTGTGCGGCGATGGAGTAGTCGGCAGCAGTGACCATCGAAGCAGTCACCCAGTCGGCCACGTAGCCAGGGCCACCCAGGCCAGGGGCGTTGAACACGCCGGTCAGCAGGGCACCCACGATACCGCCGATGCCGTGCACGCCGAACACGTCGAGCGAGTCGTCCGCACCCAGCAGCTTCTTGAGACCGTTGACACCCCACAGGCAGGCAAAACCGCCCACCAGGCCGATCACCAGGGCGCCGCCGATACCGACGTTGCCAGCGGCAGGCGTGATGGCCACGAGGCCGGCCACGGCACCCGAAGCTGCACCCAGCATCGAAGCCTTGCCACGCATCAGCGCTTCGCCGATGCACCATGCCAGCACGGCAGCGGCGGTGGCCACCAGCGTGTTGATGAAGGCCAGGGCGGCAAAGCCGTTGGCTTCCAGGGCAGAGCCGGCATTGAAACCGAACCAGCCCACCCACAGCAGCGAGGCACCGACCATGGTCAGCGTCAGGCTGTGAGGCGCCATGGCTTCCTTGCCGTAACCGATGCGCTTGCCCACCATGAACGCGCCCACCAGGCCCGCCACAGCGGCGTTGATGTGCACCACGGTACCGCCAGCGAAGTCCAGAGCACCCCACTGCCAGATCTGGCCAGCCTTGCCGGTCATGGCGTCGGCCACTTCCTTGGAGGCGTAGGCGTCAGGGCCCATCCAGAACCACACCATGTGGGCAATGGGCAGGTAGCTGAAGGTGAACCACAGCACCATGAACATCATGACGGCGCTGAACTTGATGCGCTCTGCGAACGCACCGACGATCAGGGCGCAGGTGATGCCGGCGAACGTGGCCTGGAAGGCGGCGAACACCACTTCAGGGATCACGACACCCTTGCTGAACGTGGCCGCGTTGGCAAACGTGCCTGCGGCGTTGTCCCAGATGCCTTTCATGAACAGGCGGTCAAAGCCACCGATGAACGCGCCGCCTTCGGTGAAGGCCAGGCTGTAGCCGTAGATGAACCACAGCACCACGATCATCGAGAACGTGACCATCACCTGCATGAGCACGGACAGCATGTTCTTGCTGCGCACCAGGCCACCGTAGAACAGCGCCAGGCCGGGCAGGACCATCAGGATCACGAGGATGGTGGAGGTCATCATCCAGGCGGTGTCACCCTTGTTGGGGACAGGAGCGGGTGCCTCGGCGGCAGCTGCGGGAGCGGCGGCTGCTGCCGCTGCGGGGGCTGCGGCAGCAGCAGGAGCCGGGGCTTCTGCGGCAGCAGCGGGCGCGGCAGCAGCCGGCTCGGAGGCGGCGGGCGCCTGTGCCAGGGACAAGTTGCCCATGGTCAGCAGACCCAGCCCCAGAATGAAGGAAGCAAGCAGTTTTTTCATGGCGTTTCTCTTCTTGGATGTAGTACGGCCGCGCCCTTACAGCGCTTCCTTGCCGGTTTCGCCAGTGCGGATGCGCACCACCTGCTCCAGGTGGGTCACGAAGATCTTGCCGTCGCCGATCTTGCCGGTACGGGCGGCGCTTTCGATGGACTCGATCACGCGGTCCACGAGGTCGTCCGCCACAGCGGCTTCGATCTTGACCTTGGGCAGGAAGTCAACCACGTATTCCGCGCCGCGGTACAGCTCGGTGTGGCCCTTCTGGCGGCCAAAGCCCTTGACCTCAGTGACCGTGATGCCTTGCACGCCGATGTCCGAAAGCGCTTCACGCACCTCGTCCAGCTTGAAGGGCTTGATGATGGCTGTCACCATTTTCATTTTGGTTCCTCCGACATGGGCGCAGCAAGCGCCCATTGAGACTTGCTTACAGGGTTTTGGTGAGCGTGACGATCACGCGCGACTTGTTGACGTGGCCGAAGAAGGCCTTCTTGTTGGCACCCACCACGGCAGCGCCCAGCGACAGGCCACCGCCGAAGTCGTAGGCACCGCCCACGCTGTAGTCCATGTAGTTGGGCACGCCCAGGTCCTTGATGTCGCTGGCAAAGCGCGTGAAGCCCACCGAGGCCTTCACCGTTACGCTGGGGGCCACTTCCTGCGCAAACGCGAAGTTCAGGTAGCCGGTGTTGCGGCCCTTCAGGCCCGAGCCAGCCTTGGCGCCGGCAAAGCCGAAGTAGTCCTTGGAGATGGTGTGCGAATACTTGGCAGTGAAGGGGCCCATGGTGGCCGCGCCATACAGCTCGGTGGTGTTGCCGTTGCTGTTGCCGGGGNAGATGTAGGTCAGGGCGCCCACGTCCAGGTCGGCGCCGCCAGCCTTGAACTTGTAGCCGCCATACAGGTCGGATTCGAGCGAGTTGTTGGCAAGCCAGTCCACGCTGGAGTTCCAGTTGCCCACGTACCAGCCGGTGTCGCCGAAGGCGTAGTCAAAACCGCCTTGCAGTGCAGGCTTGACCGCTTTGGACTTGGAAACGTCCTGATCCTGGCCACGGAACTTGTAGTTGGTGGTCAGGCTGACATTGCCGGTGAGCTGGGCACTGGCCAGCATGGGAAGGGTTGCAACAAGGGCAACGCCCAGGGTCTTGATGATGGCGCGGGTCATGTTTCCTCCGGTTGGACAAAGTAGGGACGAGCGTTTTAAGCACGGACCGTGCCACGCCAGTGCAACCATTGCATCGCCTTCACATCGCCGTTGCGTTGCGTTACACCGATCCCCAAGTACAGTGACGGTGTGCGCGCGGACCATGTTGCACCTTGTTGGTGCACAGCACAACCGGACCGCGCTAAAAAACCATAAAACGCACCCATCTGGGGAGAAACCGCTTCATGAGTCTTGCTTTGGTGCAAAGCCGCGCCCTTCTGGGGCTGCAGGCGCCTTCTGTCACCGTCGAAGTGCATCTGGCCAATGGTTTGCCCAGCTTCACGCTGGTGGGCCTGGCCGAGGTGGAGGTCAAGGAGGCCCGCGAACGGGTGCGCTCGGCGCTGCAGAACGCGGGGCTGGAGTTCCCGCATAACAAGCGCATCACGGTAAACCTGGCACCAGCCGATCTGCCCAAGGACTCAGGGCGCTTCGATCTGCCGATTGCACTGGGCATCCTCGCCGCCAGCGGGCAGGTGGACGCAAGCCGTCTTGCGGGCTATGAGTTTGCGGGCGAGCTGTCGCTGTCGGGCGAATTGCGCCCTGTGCGCGGCGCGCTGGCCACCAGCCTGGCGCTGCAGACCCAGCAGATCACCGCGCAACTGGTGCTGCCCCCCGGCAGCGCTGAAGAGGCCGCCCTGGTGCCCGCCGCGCAGGTAGTGCGCGCACGGCATCTTCTGGATGTGGTGCGCGCCTTCCTGCCGCCGGGCAGCGTGGCTGCGGGCGATGCCGACGTGGCCAACGACGGCTGGACCCGCCTGCAGGCCACCCCCATGGCGGCGAGCACAACAGGTCCCGACATGTGCGACGTGAAAGGCCAGGCCAGCGCCAAACGCGCGCTCGAGATTGCTGCCGCTGGCGGGCACAGCGTGCTCATGGCCGGGCCGCCTGGGTCGGGCAAGTCGATGCTGGCGCTGCGGTTTGCGGGGCTGCTGCCCGCGATGACCGTGGACGAGGCGCTGGAGAGCGCCGCCATTGCCAGCCTGGCCGGGCGCTTTCGCACCGACCAGTGGGGCCACAGGCCCACAGCCGCGCCACACCACACCGCCAGCGCAGTGGCCCTGGTGGGCGGCGGATCNCCCCCCAGGCCCGGCGAAATTTCGTTGGCGCACAACGGAATCTTGTTTCTGGACGAACGTCACTTTAGGTGTTCTGTTGATGTCCGTATGTTCACGAACCGAAAAGGCCCCCATGCCCGTGCAACTCCAATGAGGGAGGTCGCGCACGAATTGAACGCAAATCGTCAGAGCAATCCAACAACCAGCTACAGCAGCTAACAAGCACTTCAAGGATCTCCGATTAATCAGGCGGAAACGCCAAGCAGTCCAGCGCCAGGAAGCCTAGATCCCTATTGCGCCTTTATATCCCTCCCAGAGTCGAAACAATCCCCTCAGCATCTCCCATCCGAGTTCCGAATTTTTCAAAGAAGGCTTCGGAGACGGGCAGTAAGTTGAGGCTTGATGGTGTTGGTGAGCCCTTCGCGACCGTCGATGAGGAACAGTGATTTGCTAAATGGCCGAAAGAGCCATGAGCGATCATCCAACGCTAACCAGTTGATATGGGATACGTCGTTTGTCCGAAGCCAAGCGTGGCACTCTGCCTCCCGCTGGTACCCAACCAGCGTATCCGGGACATTCGATAGGTCGCAGTATTTTGGAGTGACACCTTCAATCACTCTAGCAATGTCTGGGGAGAACCTTTGCAGAATTGCCTCAAAAGGCTGATCCAGGCGCCAAGTACTGGTGACAACTNCCTTCCNCTCGGGCGCCTGCCGTAGCACCTCCTCCAGGATGGGCAGGCAACAGAAGTGCTTCGACTCATGGCAATGCTCAGGGTGTAGAACCCCATCAAAATCAAGGAACAGAATGGGCATGTTCTACGTAGTGAACGGATTTCCAACACTGACGCACTTTTCTAAGGTAATTGAATACCAATGAGACTATTTGGTCGTGGTCTTTTTGGTCTCATTGGGCGGAAATCAGGAGGATGCCCTCCCGAAAACGTGTTCCACCCCAAGCCGACTTCGGTCGGGCGCTGCAGCAACTGCGCGCAGCTCGGGGACTTGTTCAGGAAGACATGTTGCTGGCCACCAGCCGTCGCCACATCAGCCGCATTGAACAGGGTCACCAGGTACCCAGTATCCGCATCATTGAAGTGTTGGCCGCCCAGATGCAGATTCATCCGTTGACGCTGGTTGCTGCCGCATACTGTCCTGATCTGAACGGGGCCTCCGTCAACGAACTCCTAAAGACCATTAAAGTGGACTTCAAGGGAATAGTGTCAGATTAGGTCTGACAGGCTAAATCGACTTCCGCCCCAGAGNGTTGTTGGTGCCGATGCAATCTTGACCAGCTAAACCGCAAAGTGCCAATCCAATATTGACCAGGGTGTTCCACTGACCTGCTGAGAATTTCAGCAGGGGATTCAAGGTGATCACCATGGACATGATTGGCAAGGTCAGGCGCATGAGGCTGCGCGACCAACTCTCCCTCAGCGAGATCGCAAAGCGCACGGGTCTGTCGCGCAACACGGTCAAGAAGTGGCTCAAGGCGCCCGACGATGTTGTGCCGAAGTACGAGCGGGTGAAGCTCGATGGCAAGCTCACGGCGTTCGAGCCGGCCCTGCACCAGGCGCTCACGACCGACAGCCATCGCCCCAAGCAGGGACGGCGCAGCGGCCGCGCCTTGTTTGCTCAGATTCAGGCCCAGGGCTATCGCGGCGGTTACAGCGCCGTCACCGCCTACATCCGGCGCTGGCGGGTGGAGTCCGCAGCCAGTCCGGCCAAGGCGTTCGTTCCGATGAGCTTTGAGCTGGGCGAGGCCTTCCAGTTCGACTGGAGCGTCGAAGCCATGGTCGTGGGAGGCGTGTTCTACAACGTGCAAGTGGCGCACCTGAAGCTGTGCGCCAGTCGAGCCTTCTGGCTGGTGGCCTACCCCAGTCAGGGCCATGAGATGCTGTTCGATGCCCACACCCGCTCGTTCCAGGCGCTTGGCGGCGTCACCCGGCGCGGCATCTACGACAACATGCGCACCGCAGTGGACAAGGTGCAGCGCGGCAAGCAGCGCACCGTCAACGCGCGATTCGCGGCCATGTGCAGCCACTACCTGTTCGACGCCGACTTCTGCAACATCGCCTCGGGCTGGGAGAAGGGGGTGGTGGAGAAGAACGTGCAGGACAGCCGCAGGCGCATCTGGATCGAAGCCGCGGCCCGTCGCTTCGGCTCGTTCATCGAACTCAATGCCTGGCTGAGCGAGCGGTGTCGTTCGGTGTGGAGCGACACCACGCATCCGATCCACCGACAGTTCACCGTGGCCGAGATGTGGGAGTTGGAGAAGCCTCACCTCATGTCCATGCCGGCCCCCTTCAACGGCTACGTCGAGCGGCTGGCCCGGGTCAGCAGCACCTGCCTGGTGGCCGCCGCGCGCAACCGTTACTCCGTGCCGTGCGAGTGGGCCGGCCACATCGTCAGCACCCGCGTCTATCCCGAGCGAATTGATGTGGCGACCGCGGACGCCGTCGTGGCCAGCCATGCCCGGCTGCCGGGCAGCGGCCAGACCAGCTACGACTGGCAGCACTACATCGATCTAGTGCAGCGCAAGCCGGGCGCCTTGCGCAACGGCACGCCGTTCTTGGACCTGCCGGCGCCACTGCTGCGCTTGCGCCAATCCTTGCTGCGCCATCCTGGAGGCGACCGGGTCATGGCACAGGTGCTGGCCGTGGTGCCGCAGGCCGGGCTGGAAGCGGTCCTGGTGGCCGTCGAGCTGGTGCTCGAAGGCAGAGCGCCTAGCGGCAGCATCAGCGTGGAGCACGTGCGCAACGTGCTGGCCCGCTTGAACAGCCCGGCCACGCCGGATCAGGCGCAGACGCCCCTGCGACTCACCCAGGCGCCCAAGGCCGACACCGCGCGCTACGACCGACTGCGCCCCNCCCACCAGGATCACTTGGACGGGCAGGAGGTCGGCCATGCGTGAAACCTCTATCGATGTGCAGGCCCAACTGAAGGCGCTGCGGCTTAACGGCATGGCCACGGCTTGGGTCGATCTGACGGAGCAAGGNGGCGATACGACCCTGGCCGCGTCTCGCTGGCTGGTGGAGCACCTGCTGCAGGCTGAAGATGCTGACCGGGCGATGCGCTCCATTGCTCATCAGATGAAGTCGGCGCGCTTCCCNATGCATCGCGACTTGGCTGGGTTCGACTTCACCGTCGCGCAGGTCGATCGCGCGTTGATCCAGAAGCTGGCGGACCTATCGTTCACACAGGATGCGCAGAACGTGGTGCTGGTCGGCGGCCCAGGCACTGGCAAAACTCACCTGGCCACGGCAATGGGGATTGCCGGACTCACCAGGCACGCCAAGCGAGTTCGCTTCTACTCCACGGTCGATCTGGTAAATGCCCTGGAGCATGAGAAGAGTCAAGGCCGTGCCGGACGCATCGCCATGAGTCTGGTGCGCATGGACCTGGTCGTGCTCGACGAGTTAGGTTACCTGCCCTTCAGCCAGGCTGGTGGTGCCTTGTTGTTCCACCTGCTGTCCAAGCTCTACGAGCACACCAGCGTGATGATCACCACCAACTTGACATTCGGGGAGTGGTCCACGGTGTTCGGCGATGCCAAGATGACCACTGCGTTGCTGGATCGCTTGACCCATCACTGCCACATCATCGAGACGGGCAACGAGTCCTATCGCTTCCGCCACAGCACGCACGAAGCCAAGGGGCGCATCAAGACTCGCGAGCAGACCAGGAAGGCAGCGGCGGCCCAGGTTAGCGAGACCGCGGAGGAAAGGGCCTCGCCTGATGGCTCGGCCATACCGACCACGACTTCAAAGAAAGGAGGACCTACCGAAGCATCCNCCCTATAGTTATCCACAGCTGGCTTCAAATGGAACCAGCTCTAGCCCCTGGTCAATGTTCGACTGGCACTGCTGATCACGATTGCACTGGCACTAACA
>C687J35174_10008439_pt1 | contig 13096 bp, 14 predicted proteins | sample RifCSPhighO2_01_FD_35174 | JGI IMG/M metagenome (IMG submission 35174) | reverse complement strand
TGCTTTGGGCACTCGGTCTGGGCAATAAGAACGAAATACTGGAGAAAGGGGAGATGACCGATAGACGATACGGCGGCAAGGCAAATCCGCCGGCCGGCGGATTTGCCTCAACCGGAGGCTGGACGCTCGCTGTCGGAGATCCAATGGATCATTACAGCCGGCATCCCATAGTCACGTTAACTCCCGAACAGCAGTCTCTTGTGGATGGGGTCAGTGAAAATATCTACCGGCCCTGCTGTGGGAACTCAACTCATTTTCCGGACTGCAACCACGGCATGGCGATGCTAGGATTGCTCGAACTCATGGCCTTACAGGGGGCGAACGAAGAGGATATGTACAAGGCCGCCCTCGCGGTTAATTCGTATTGGTTTCCGGATAATTACCTGACGATCGCCCAGTACCTTAAAACCAAGGGTGTGGCCTGGAAAAATGTTTCGCCGAAAGGAATTTTGGCGGCGGGATATTCCAGCGCCGCCGGGTATCGGAAGATTCTCCAGCAAGTTCCGCCGGCACAGCGCGACAGCGGCGGGAGCTGTAGTGCATAATTTAAAAACAGCCCTTGACCGATCTGATATGATTAAAATATGAAAGAAACTTTTATAGTCCAGGGGATGCATTGCGCGTCATGCTCGCTGACCGTGGAGCGGGCATTAAAGAGTGTGCCTGGCGTTATAAACGCGTCGGTAAGCTTCGCGTCCGAAAAAGCGACCGTTGAATATGACGATTCCGTATCGCGGGAATCTCTGGTACAGGCCGTAACTAAAACGGGCTACAAGCTGGCCTCTCTGATTGGCGCGGATCCCGGTTCAGCGGCCGAGGCAGGGGAGTATGATCACCACCGGATGCTCAAAGAAGCGGAAATAGCGGTTTTAAAAAGGAAATTTTCGATCGGGGCGGCCCTTTCTTTTTTCGTGATAGTCTTGAGTTTTCCCGATTATTTTCCCTTTTTCCAGCTTGCCCCGCCCGCGGCGGCGGGGCCGCTCATGTCTCACTGGTTTCGGCTCGCCCTTCTTATCGGTTTAACCGCGCCTGTCGAATTTTGGGCAGGCTTGCAGTTTTGGAAAGGCGCTTGGCAAGGGTTAAAAAATCTGACAGCAAACATGGACACCCTGGTTGTCATGGGCACGGGCGCGGCTTTTATCTTCAGCATCGCTCTCGGAATCTTGAAGCCGGAAGCCGGCATGTATTTTGATGTTTCGGCGGTAGTCATAACCTTAGTGATCCTGGGCAAGTATTTGGAAGCGAAAGCCAAAGGTTCGGCTTCTGAAGCTGTCAAAAAACTGCTGAAACTTCAAGCTAAAACCGCCCATGTTCTTGGAGAAAGTGGGCACGAAGTAGAGACACCGATAGATAAAGTGATGATCGGAGACGTGATTTTAGTAAAACCGGGCGAAAAAATTCCCGTTGACGGCGTAATCATTGAAGGCAGTTCTTCGCTTGATGAGTCAATGGTTACCGGCGAGTCCTTGCCCGTGGATAAAAAAGCCGGCGACTTGGTGATCGGATCCACCATCAACCGCTCCGGCGCTTTCAAGTTTAAAGCGACCAAGGTCGGCAAGGATACGTTTCTGGCTCACATCATAAAAATGGTTGAGGAAGCCCAGTCATCCAAAGCGCCGATTCAGAAAATGGCTGACCGGATCACGGCCTATTTTGTGCCTATCGTTCTTGCTGTCGCGGCCATTGCCTTTGGGTTATGGTTTTTCTTCGGCCCCGAGCCCTCGCTCAGTCTGGCTCTGATCAATGCTGTGGCCGTGCTGGTGGTGGCATGTCCCTGCGCGCTCGGTCTGGCNTANGCCNNTTTCAGCGATCATGGTCGGGACGGGCAAGGCGGCTGAAAAAGGCATAATCATTCGCGATGCTGAAGCGCTTGAAACGGCTGGTAAAATAAATACGATAATTCTGGACAAAACCGGCACGCTGACTAAAGGCGAGCCGGCCGTCACGGATATTATTCAGGCCGGCCAAACTGGCGATCTGTCCGTCGGTTCTATTATCGAATACGCAGCCAGCTTAGGCAGGCGCTCTTCACATCCGCTCGACACAGCCGTCCAGAAAAAAGCCAAAGAGACAGGCGCGACGCTTTATGATGTCGAGAATTTTAAAGCCGTACCCGGCCGGGGGATAATGGGCGACATCAATGGTCGGAAGATGATTCTGGGCAACGCGGAGATGCTTGAGGATAATGACGTAACCGTGGCGGATTTTGAATTTAAAATCGAAGAACTGGAGAAAGAAGGCAAGACCTTGCTTATGCTAGCCAAGGATAAAGGGCTGATGGGCATAATCGCCGTGGCGGATACTATCAAAAGCAGTTCTGTCGAGGCGGTCTCTAAGCTCAAAGAGATGGGTCTGGAAATATGGATGATAACCGGCGATAATGAGAGGACGGCGAAGGCCATCGCCGAAGAAGCTGGAATTTCAAATGTCATGGCCAAGGTTCTGCCGCCGGATAAATCGTTGAAGGTAAAAGAGCTGCAAGCGCTGGGCAGAAAAGTGGCCATGGTCGGCGACGGCATTAACGATGCCCCGGCTCTGACTCAAGCCGATGTCGGCATCGCGATTGGCACCGGGACGGATATTGCCATTGAGGCCGGAGACGTGACCCTAATCTCTGGCGATCCCAACGGTATATACGAGGCTATTGAACTAAGCCGCCGGACCCTCCTCAATATCAAGCAGAATTTATTCTGGGCGTATGTCTACAACATCGTCCTTATTCCGGTCGCGGCGGGGGCGCTATGGCCTAACTTTCAGATTTTATTGAGCCCGATACTGGCCGGAGCGGCGATGGCGTTCAGTTCCGTTTCGGTAGTGCTCAACTCTCTGCGTCTTAAAAAATAAATAATAAAAACGTTTAAATGGAACAGTTAGACAAAACCGGCAATTCTTTGATGACTGACTTCGTGATTGTTGTTTTCAGTATTTTTATCGCGGTTGTTCTGGTAAGGACGGAGATGCTAACTGATTTTTTAACCTCCACTAAAGAACTGGAGATATTCGGCAGTTTTATTGCGGGAATGTTTTTCACTTCGGTTTTCACGACGGCGCCGGCGATCGTTACTCTTGGGGAAATCGCCAACGCCAACTCGATTATCCTGACGGCTGTCTTTGGGGCCTTCGGCGCGGTCATCGGGGATATTATAATCTTTAGCTTTGTGAGAGACCGGCTCTCCATTCACTTACTGGAACTGGTTAAGCACCGCGGAGTTGGGAAGAGACTAAGAGCGCTGATTAAAATGAAATACTTTCGCTGGTTTACTTTTCTGGCTGGCGGATTGATAATCGCTTCGCCTTTTCCGGACGAGATAGGCATCGGCCTGATGGGCTTCACGCGCCTGCGCCTCTCCTGGTTTGTCCCCATCTCTCTAGTTTTCAATTTTATCGGCATAATGGTGATCGGCCTGATTGCCAGAACCTTTTAACCTTCTTTTATAGCCATAGGTATAGATAGTGGCGAAAATAGCCGTGACGCCGTAAAAAATCCAGACCTTTCTCAAAAAGCCGGATTGCAGATCGCTGCCCAGGCTTAAAGAATGGAAGAATGTCAGCAAAAAGCCAACGGTGCTGATCGTCAAGATATTGGTCCAGTTACGCGAGAAAAACTTGTATTTTTTAAGGAACTTTCCGACATCGTAAGTAAGAAGCAGGAGTAAACCAAAGATGCCGAGCCAGATTGCCCTTGCCTCGCCATAAGCGAATAAGTCTTTAAAACTGAAATTGACATTGGCCCAAGCGAGCAGGGGATGAAGAATAATAGAAATCAGAATTACCAGAGAGGTGCTATCAACGAATTTGTCGAAATTAATTTGCCGCCTTAACCAAGGTTCAAATACGCCACTTAAGGCGTGAAGCCAGAGCAGGCTAAAAGCAAGCAGACCGAAGACCGGGAACAGGTTTGGAATAATATCAGGTCTCGACTGCCAGCCGAGACTGCCGACTCTGGTCCAGACAGGAAGGCCGACCGCAACAAGCGCGAATACCGCGAGCCAAGTCTTATGGAAATTTCTGGACATACCGTTCTTTATCATACCACCTCGACGGCGCCTTGAGTAATGCACTTTTTACTGTTGAAGCGTCTAAGTTAAGGAGTAAAATGAATACGGTCAAATTAACTGAAAAACCATGTTTGAACTCAACGGAAAAGTGGCTTTGGTGACAGGCGGACGAAGGGGAATGGGCAAAGCTCATTCTTTAGCTTTGGCGTCGCAGGCCGCAAAAGTCGCGGTGACCGACATTGATTTGGCCGAATGTCAGCTGGTCGTTGACGAGATCAAGGCCAAAGGCGGCGAGGCGATACCGCTAAAGATGGATGTCACCGATAAGAGCCAGGTCAACGAAGTTTTCGACCGGGTCATTAAAGAATACGGCCGGCTGGATATTCTGGTCAACAATGCTGGAATTTTTGAGCCGAAAATGGCCTTAGATATTACCGAAGAAGAGTGGGAGAGAATGATCCACATTAACCTTAAGGGCCAGTTCTTGTGTGCCCAGCGCGCGGCCCAGGAAATGTCAAAGAACAAATGGGGCCGAATTATTAACATCGCTTCGGTGGCTTCGGGTCAAGTCGGCGTGGGATTTGCCGGCGGCGCTCATTACACAGCCTCCAAGGGCGGGATTATAGGGATGAGCGAGACTATGGCCATTGAGTGGGCGCCTTTGGGAATCAACGTCAATGTCATCGCGCCCGGGGCGATTGATACACCCATGGTTCAAGGAGCGGGAATGACCAAGGAGGCGATGGCGGGACTGATGCAACGCGTACCCCTGAAGAGAATCGGGAAATCAACAGAAATTTCCGCGGCAGTAATATTTCTGGCCTCCGAGGAAGCAAGCTACATCACCGGCGCCACCTTCTATGTAGACGGCGGCTGGCTGGCAAATTAGTTTAAGGTTGAGGTTAGGGGGATAAAGAAGAAGTGACCAGATTTTTGATTTTGGTCCAAGCCCGCTTGGGCTTTTTAATTACCTGGATGACTTTTCCGTTGACGAGATAATTGTCCAAATCTTCGTAGTGGACGAAGATAGGGGAGAAGCTGGCGCTTGATTCGGACAACAGGATGATTCTCTTCCCGGCCTTGTCGTTAAAATATCTTTTAATATTCGCGACGCCGTCGATTATCGAAAGCACATAATCGCCGTTCTTGATGTTTTTATAAGCGGGATCGACAATCACATAATCGCCGTCTTCAATATTTTCGCCGTTAATGTTGGCCTTGTTCATTGAATAACCCGAGGCCTTAATGGCAAAAATATCCTTCTTTTTTACCAAAAGTCTACCAGAGACGCGCAGATAGCCCTCTATGTTTTGATCAGCATAAATCGTAGCCGGTCCGCAATTGGCCGTCCCCAGGATCGGCACAGCCATAAGAGGCCCCCGATATAAAGACCCGGGCCTGGTTTTTATAATAATCTTAGATAGGCGATCCATCTGAATCAGGCCCTTTTTCTCAAGCTGAAGCAGATGATGCTTGACCTTCTGGGCCGATGTTTCATGTATCAATTTACCGATTTCGCGCAAGCTTAAATCGGCTAGATTGTGATTGCTGGACAATTCCAGCAGTTTCCTTTGAAGAGTATGCATAGCCTTATTATATTCCAGACAGTTGTCCACAGTCAACTTGACGTTGTTGACAGAAAGGATACTATGGTCACATAGGGATCGGATTGTTAGAATAATATAGATCAATAATGCCGATAGACTTTTCGAACCTAATATTATATTAATATTAAATAAGTAGCATGGTTCAATATACTAATAACAGCCGAAGGAATTTAGCTCGAAGCCTTCGCAACGGAGGTTATTCGTACTCTGAAATCCAAAAATTCGTGTCCGTTCCAAAGGCGACGCTCTCTTACTGGTTCCGGGACCTGGAATTATCCGAATCCCAGATTAAAAGGCTTCAAGAAAAAAGAAGTGAAGCCAGCCGGCGCGGCACCCTTGAAAGATCGAAGGCCGTATCTGAGGCAATCGAAAAAATCAAAGCTTCGTCATCAGTCCAAATCGGCAAAATTTCCCGCCGCGAACTTTGGCTGATGGGCGTCGTCTTATATTGGCGCAATAGGAATTTTGGCGATGTTAAAAAGGGCGTTCACTTTTCAACCACCGACCCGGAATTAGCCCGTCTTTTTTTAAAGTGGTTAAAAGACATCGGCCAGCTGACAAAGAAAGAAATCGCTTTAGATTTATTTGTGAAAGGAAATTCCAAAAAAGCGATTACCTTCTGGTCAACTGTTACCGGGTTTGAAGAGAGTTGTTTTGGGCGTGTATATAGGTATAGAAAAAGCACGACTTTGGCCACTGAAAACGGGATGATTCGGATGCGTGTTAAGGCAAGTTCGATGCTTGCCAGACAATTAGCCGGTTGGATCGAAGGAATTAAAAAACAATTATGAACATTGATAAATCATCATCTAAAATTATAAATAAGTATTAATGTTTAATTAATTTACATTTGGCTTTGCTTTGCAAAAATCAAACCATTATTTTAAACTAAAGCTATGAAGAAGATTCTCATCACCCTTGTAATAATTTTGGTAGTCGTCGTGGCGGTAGTTCTGGTTCTAACTAAGGTGGCCACAGCCCCCGGAGAACCAAACTCTTCGGCTCTTCCGACTGTTTCTTCCGAGGTCTGAACAGCGACATACAGCACGCTTAGTATGCGGCACACTTAGTATTAATACCCCCAGCTAGCTGGGGGTATTAATACTCTAAACTTCTCGGGGCCCGCGCCTGAATGCCCGGCTGATTGCTATCAAAATTATCGCTCCGATAATCGCGACGACGATGCTGTAAAGATTGAAACCCGTGACACCCGGTTGGCCCGCTAGGCCCATGATCATACTTCCTAAACCCGCGCCAACTATGCCCAGGACTATGTCCCAGCCCAGACCTCCCCCGGACCCCATTAATGTTGATGCGATCCAGCCGGCAATCGCTCCAAATATTATCCATACCAATATACTCAATCGAACCCACCTCCTTTGAGCTGAAATCCAATTTTCATTATGAGGCTATGATATCGGTTTCAGGGTGGAGTTATCATGAAGGCCCATGCTATACTGGAGACATGATCACTATTGATGAATTTCAAAAAGTCGAATTGAAAATCGGCCGCATCCTAAAAGCCGAAAATATCGAAGGTTCGGAAAAACTTCTCAAGCTCAATGTTGATTTGGGTGAACCGGAGTATCCCGAAGGCCGTCAGATATTGTCCGGAATCGCAAAACAGTACAAGCCCGAAGATTTAATCGACAAACAAATCGTAGTCGTTTCTAATTTAGAACCGCGGACGATGATGGGCATGGAAAGCCGCGGCATGATTCTGGCCGCCGGCGATGACGGCCAGATCTCCTTGATCATTCCAGATAAAGAAATAAAATCTGGTTCCTCCGTAAAATAGCGGGAAGCCTTGAAGCCTCTTTGAGGACTCGGGCCGTTTATCTCCGGCGTTTCATTCACGGACACTTCACAGATGTCTGTTTAGATTAGAGTTGAGTACTGGAGCGCCCAAGGCACTGAAGTACTGAAGTATAGTGTAAGATTTTAAACGAGGCCTGTAATCAGAAAAGTTTAAGATTTCAGACCGGATTACTGATGGTGAGGTCGAATAATCATATTCTTGCTTGTTTAGCGGCGACGGCTTCGATCTTGGCTTGCCTGGCGGTAACACTCGTAACCAGAAGCCATGCTCAAATTGCGACGCCCCGTTTCTATGCCCAACCCAGCCTGTCCGCGAATCACAACGATACTCTTTTAACGAAATGCGACGCCAGTTGTCCGACGGTAGCCAGCCAGAGATAATTTTGATAGAGTACAGGTATGAACACATCAATCGAATCCGGCGGCTCAACGGCCAGAGACACCTTCTTGTATCTTTTAAGCTTAATCACCCTGGTCGCAAGCGCGGTCAGTTTTGGGGTTTTGATCTATCAGTTTATTGATATTGCCTTTCCGGACGCGCTTCAGTCGGGCTATCGCGCTTTCAATGTCAGCTACGACACGATTCGGATGGCCATCGCGGCCCTGATCGTCGTGTTTCCGGTTTTCTTCTGGACGAATGTCGTTCTGCACCGGGATGTTGTCAGTGATCCTGAAAAAAGAAATTTGCGCATCCGCCGCTGGCTTCTGTACTTCACCATTTTTGTGGCCGGCTTAGTGATGATCGGCGATTTGGTAACCTTAATCAATAATTTCCTGTCGGGAGATTTGACTAGAGCATTCATCTTGAAGGTTATAACGATTTTCTTTATTGCCGGTTCGACCTTCTTCTACTATCTATCCGAATTAAAAAACCGATCTTATCCGCGTCAAGCGTTCCGCTCCGTCATTATCGCAGTTATCGCCCTTGCCCTCGGTTACGGTTTCTATGTCGCCGGTTCGCCCCAAAACCAAAGACTGGTCAGGTTTGATAATCAAAAGATCAACGATCTTCAGATTATCCAAAGCCAGCTGGTCTATTATTGGCAGCAGAAAGGTTCTTTACCAACAAATCTTGAGGGTCTGAACGATCCCATTTCGGGCTTCATCATGCCCAAGGATCCGCAAACAGGAGAGATGTACGGGTATCATTTAAAGGCCAACCGCTCTTTTGAACTTTGCGCCAATTTCAACAAGGAAAATAAAGACGATTACATAATGCCTCATACCGGTTATCCGGCCACCAACTGGCAGCACGGCGCGGGCCCGACTTGTTTTGAGCGGACAATTGACCAGACTCTTTATCCGATAAAACGCCCCGTAGGTTCAGATTTATAGACAGATATGAAAAATATTCTCATGTATTTTATTCTAGCGATTATCGTTGCGGCTGGGGTTTGGCTGTTTGCAAAAAGGGGAAGCCAATCTCCGGCTCTATACGACAGTTCCGTATCTCCATCGGTGAGCGGAAGTCCGGTTCAAACTTCTGATTCTCGGGCCCCTCAAGTCATCCGAACAGCAAGCGGCCTGGAGTACGCGGACATCGAGATAGGGACCGGCGCTACGGCCAAGACCGGCCAGACCGTTTCCGTTCACTATCTAGGCACTCTTGTGGATGGCACGAAATTCGACAGCTCTTACGATCGGGGCCAACCGTTTACCTTTAGACTTGGTGTCGGCGAAGTAATTAAGGGCTGGGACGAGGGGGTAGCGGGCATGAAAGTCGGCGGCAAACGGAAACTTGCCATCCCGCCAGACCTGGCTTACGGCCCCCAAGGGAACGGACCCATTCCGCCAAACGCAGTCTTACTGTTTGATGTCGAGCTGTTGGGGATTAAATAAAACAAAAGCAGGGGATGGTAGAAAAGCGCTCAGGCATGAGCGCTTTTCTTTATCTTTGACAAACCTTCATAATCTGTGGATAACTTCTTAACTAGGGCGGGGGAGAGGTTGAACTTCTTTCATTTTTATGCAAAAGATGAATAACAAAATCATGGCTTCAGACAAACATAGCGAATTTATTATCATCATCACCAAACTTTTCGGCGTCAGAGAAATTATCTCGGACCCTTTCTTTGCCGTCCGTATCCAAGAAAATATCACTTCCCTCTTGAAGAGCTACATAAATTACTGCCTCTGCGGGAGGGGGCAGAAAAGTAAGCCGCGAGATCTCATGAATTCCTTAAAACTATTATCAGACCTATTGGAAGAAATGCGTTACCTGAAAATTAGTCCAGCCATTCCCCTGGCTTCATCTCAAGAGCTCATCCTTAGATATCTTCGCGGCTTGATGATTGCCGGCCCGGAGGAGAAAGCCAATGATAGTCCCCCGCTAAAAACTCATAGCGATCCCGCTCCGCAAACGCAAACCTTGCCCTCCAGAAAAATTATTGCCGGCACAAACAAAGAAAGAATCTTCAACTTTGTCAGACAGGCGCCGGAACGCCGCCCAAAAGAAATCATAGACCAGTTCAGCGTCTTATCCGAAAGGACGGTAAAAAGAAATTTAAAAGAGCTTATTCGAGAAGGCTTAATCACAAAGAAACAGGAAAATCGAGCGGTCTATTATTCAGCATCATAAAAAATGGAAAATTTCAAAAGCAGGGCTGTTTTCCTGGTTACGCTCGGGCTGGTTTTTATCGTTACCTTGGCTTACAGCTACGGTCCCGGTTACGGCGGCTCTTTAATGGCGAATATCAAAGCCGGTAAAACTGACAATGCCACCATCTCCAACACCATGTCACCGAAGGCCGAACCGACAAGCAGAGTGACAAGCAATGTGACACCAAAAGTCATGGTGACATCACCTCGTGTCACCAATGTCACCTCGATGTCACCATACATTCAAGGAGATATGAGTAATAATGGTGATTCTCTAAGTGTGACAGGCACACCGTCAGTATCCCCGACACCAGTTGTCACATATCCGACACCACCCCCGACACTGTCACCAAGCTCCTTAATCCCGCCTTCACCAATAGCGCAGACCATGTCCCCTAGAGCTGATGCCGCGGTTGTTATAAATGAAATTGCTTGGATGGGCACAGCCTTTTCGGCAAATGACGAATGGATAGAACTTTATAACACTGAAGACTTCGCGGTTGATCTGTCAGGCTGGACACTAAATTCAACAACTGGCGCTTCTCCTGATCCTAAAATAAGCCTGTCGGGGGTGATTTCAGCAAAAGGGTATGCGGTTCTGGAGCGGACAGACGACAGCACTGTAAGCAATCTGGCCGCTTTCAAGGTTTATAGCGGCGCTTTAAATGACGCGGGTGAAACACTGGAATTGCGAAATAATGAAGGGGATTTGATTGATTCAGTGCCAAAAACGGCCATCGGCTGGTATTCTGGGAATAAAGCCACAAGGTCCACCATGGAGCGTGTCAACCCTCATTTGCCCGGTCATCAAGCTTTAAATTGGGCCACTTTTGAAGGTTACAGCAGTACGGGAAATGACGCCAGAGTTCCCTCGAATTCAATAAACGGCACCCCGGGTTCAGTAAACAGAGCCGCAAAGTTTTAATGATTTTATCCACAATCCGGCCTTGCCCGCTTTTATAAATGCTCTAGAATTAAGCCTGTCAGACCCGATTCAACCCTTGGCGGATTTAGAAGCAATTGGCGATTGACTTTTGAGACAACTTGCGCTAGTATTGATAAACATCTGATTGACTCAAATAAGTCAGCAAAAAACACTAAAAATTCATGTAGTAAACTTATAAATACACCTATATGACCGTGGCCGGTTATATTTGAGTTAGATGAGCTTTCTGCCTCTGGTTCGAGATACCAAAGCGATCACGATCAGAGGCAGGCAGCCCAGGAACGAACTTTAAAAATCAGACAAATATCAGCAAGCAAGATTAAAGATAGTTAAGAATAAAAATTCCCATTTGAGATAGTTTAGTTTTTGACGCGGCTGACTCTGGATATCTTGGTCGAAGAAAGGTATCAGTAATGCTGCAAGCGACAGTAGTTCGTAATTAATCCTGTTTCGTGCTCGATGCATTAGCTCGACGCACAAAGCAGAACAAACAGTAAAAATAAAATGTCTAATTCTTTAAACGGAGCGGTAACAGGTTTGAAGAAAACCTTTTCAGCTCTTACTTCGGTAGCGACAGTATTGTCTCTATCGGGAGCAGCCTACCTTGCGCCTTTAGCTACAAGCGCGGCGGTTCCGTCAGATTATGGCCTTAAAGAAGGCGACACGATTAGTGCTGCCGGAACAAATGATCCGGATATCTATATCGTGAATGAACAGGGTTACAAGAGATTGTTCTTGAATCCTGTCATCTTCGGTTTCTACGGTCACCTCGGAGGTTTTGCGAATGTTAAGAATGTAACCGCGATGGCTCGAGATGCCTTCCCGACTTCCGGCCTCTTCCGAAACTGTGAAACGAATGATGAAAAAGTTTACGGTGTTGAAACCACTGGCGAGGATACAGGTATCCTGCACTGGGTAAACACCAGCGGCGCGCAAGCTGTTGCCGATGATCCGAACTTCTTTAAAAAGGTGTTCTGCATCAACAATAATGAGTTCAATTGGTATGCCAAGGGTTCTAACTACACTTCGGTAAACCAAGTGCCGAGCTATTCCCGAACTCCGGGCGCCACGCCGACCCCAGTTCCGAGCGGTCCTTTGTCTGTAAGTTTGGCTCCGGCCAATCCGGGCCCTCAGACGATTACCCTAAACGCGGTTGGTGTTGAGATGCTGCGAGTGAGAGTCAACGGCAGCGGCACGGTTAACACCTTAACCATTAAGAGATTGGGCGCTGGCCAGACTGACGACTTCGATAACATCTTTGTCTATCAAGGGGCCAGCAGGTTGACTTCAGGCAAATCATTCTCATCTGCAACAGGTGAGGTGACGTTCTTGCTGGACTCCACCGATGGAGCAGTCAATGGAACAAAAGATTATTCGATCGTAGCTGATATGGCTTCCGCAAACACGGCCGGCAACGTTAACTATCTTCAGTTGACAAGCATGGTCGCAACGGGCGGAGCCGCCATTTCAGGTACGCCGTTAAGCGGCAATAACTTTACGACTTCAGGAACATCATCCGGAACAATTGATACCGCCGAAGTTGGCTCGCTTTCAAACCCAACCGTGGGTCAGAAGCAAGCCCAGCTTGCGGAATTCAAGTTAACGGCTAATACCGAAGGCGCTTCAGTTAAGCGCTTGACGCTGTTGAACGGCGGAACCGTGAAGCCAGCCGACTTGACTAACGTCAAGGTAAAGACAGGCGCCACGGAATGGTCCGGTACGGTAACTTCTGACAGCTATTTCGTATTTGACCTTGGCTCGGGCTATACTATCGCCAAAGGCGGTAATGCCACGTTCAAGGTTTACGCGGATGTAGGCGGCAAGAAAGATGAGACAATTGATCTCTACTTTGAGAACAATTCGGATCTCTTAGCGGTTGGTGACCAGTATGGCCAAGGTATGGCCGAAGGCACTAACACTCTTGATACCGCCGATGAAGCGACGACCTTGACCCTTCAGGGCGGAGCGTTGACATTGGTATTCAATGGTCCTAATGCCAGCACTGTTGGCACCACGGCCACTGATGTTACCCTCTTGAGATACTCAATGACTGCCGCAAGCAACATTGAGGTCAAAAAGACAGAGTTTACCCTCTGCGCTGACCAGGCTGGTGACGGTACATATGATAC
>C687J35174_10008438_pt1 | contig 13097 bp, 16 predicted proteins | sample RifCSPhighO2_01_FD_35174 | JGI IMG/M metagenome (IMG submission 35174) | reverse complement strand
TCGCTTCGCTCGGGGCGGTTTTTCGACCATGATTTTTCCAATCAAAGAGATGGCTACACCACCAGTGAAAATACACTGGTGGAAAAATCATATTTTATCAGTCTCTTTGTTTCATTACAATAGAAGAAAGTGTTTCTAACTCTAGAATTGTTGAATAAAACATTGTTTGTAACTTTAAGGTACTCCCCGAAGTTGTCTAGTGATAATACTACTTGTAACTTAAAAATTTTGGAGTCTAGAACTTTGATATATAAACCCACTACCCACTAGACAACTGCAGATAGAGTATATAAATCAACTAAATTCCTAATATTTCCGAGGTGATTTAAATGGTTGATTTGACCCCAACAACAATACGAAAACTGTTTGAAAGACAAATTAGAGAACTAACATCGAAGACAATTCCGATAGAAGAATCATTTAACATACAATTTAATGGAGGATGGGTAAGATGAATATTAAAGATAGGATCGATTATTTAATTAAAAAATATGAACAGCCAAGAGTCAAACAGACTTTTATTGACGATTTTTATGAAGCAGTTTATACTTAGGCCTTTATACCACACCTCTATGGGAGCGGTAGATATTTAAACCGCTCCCTTTTCTTTTGTGATTATGGAAATTCTTACTAGAACTGAATTGAGGGTAAGATTTAGTGAAATCTTAGAGAAAATTAACGAAGGCAGTATTTTCATTTATCCAACTGATACTATTTATGGCATTGGCTGTAGTGCCCTTAATGATAAAGCTGTNCAACAAATTAGGGAAATTAAAGGCGGCAGATCTAGTGCTCCATTTTCTATTATCGTTCCTTCAATTAATTGGGTTANAAAAAATTGTACAATTAATCAAAAAGGCCAGAAATGGTTGGAGAAACTGCCTGGCCCTTATACGATTATTTTACCTTTAAAAAACAGAACTATCGCTGAGAATATTGCTCCAAATGTTGAAACCATTGGGATAAGATATCTTGACCATTGGTTTTCAGAGGTTGTGGCTAAGTTAGGTATTCCTATTGTTACAACTTCAGCTAACAAAACTGGAGAGCCTTTCATGACTTCCCTGGAAAATTTAGATCCAGAAATCGAAAATTCTGTTGAATTTATTATCTATGAGGGACCTAAAGAAGGTCGGCCTTCTAGATTGATCAACGTGGAAAAAGATGAGATTTTAGAAAGATGATTAAACAGTTTCTAATTAAGAATATGAAGTCATTAGAGAAACTGGTAACTAGAGTTACAGTTATCTATCCTTTAACTGCCGTGCACAAATAACTAAAATATGGTATTACCAAGATGTATCTTGAGTTTCTTTCCTAACCTAGTTTTTATTTTTGTTGTTAATCACACCTTTAATTCTCTATGCTTTTGTCAAGAAAAAAGATTATGATTTATGTGGGGTTAGTGGGTAGTAATATATATAGTTATTTTAGTTGGTTTAGGAATATATGGATAAGAAATTTATACTACTCAATTATTAACTATTAGATTATGACAAAAACAGTAAGTGGACTGGATATAGATGCTAATTTTCAATTTTACATTACTAATTTAAGAGGCCAAGATTTCAAGTGGAATATACCTTTCAAGACTTACATGAAGTATAGACGCAGAACTCGTTTGTTCCCAAATTCTAATGACAATTTTAGAAAGTTTGTTACTCCAACTGAAAATATTATCAAAGATATTGTAAGAGACATCATTATTGGAAATATTGAATCTAGACTTGATTATGCTCAACTAGTGATGGATTTTGTCAACAGAATACCTTACCAGGACCGGAAAGAAGAGTATACTAAATATCCAGTTGAAACATTATGCGAATTCGGAGGTAACTGCGTAGATATGTCAGTATTAGGAGCAACTATGTTAAGCCTCGGCGGCATTGAAACTTGTTTTATTGATTTTCCAGATCATTTAGCTTTAGGAGTTAATATTCCTACNAAGGGTGAGTATGTTATCTACAGAGGAGAAAAATATTATGTAGCCGAAATGTCTAGCACTCCAACATTAAGTCGAGATAGCGCCCAAATTAAAATAGGAGATACACTCGGTCTAGATTTAAATGAAGCCAAAATTTATACAGCTAGGCCGAAGAAATCTTAATATTGCATCTTCTTATCATCAACATAGTAAACTGGACTTTTAAATACTTGATCGCCATGATACAACGTTTTGATCACTCCACCAAACCAAGAATTGCTGCCAATGGCAATATGACCTGTCCCCATAACTTTTTCATCCATTATCATTGAACCGATTAGAACTGCTCCAGGATTAATTCCCACTCCTAATTCGCCGATACATCTAACCCGTTCAGGATATTTAGCTCTATTTTCAAATTTTTGGAAAGTTCTCTCCAGCAATTTTGCATGCTTACCTTCCAGCTGCGTGACTCGACCATCACTAACTTTAATAGTTAACGGAGAGCTTACCAATAAAGCTCCATTCTCAGTTTTCATACTCCCATCAATAACAATTTTGCCATTTACACCATGGTATCCTTGCGGAGGTATGTAAACCTCACCAGCCGGCATATTGCCGCCAGTACCAGGTTCATGATATTCTCCAATGTTAGCAATTGCTTCCATACCAGAAACATTAAAAGTGACATCAGTTCCAGCAGCGGTTTTAACTCTGATAATATTTGCTCTGTCCCACTGTTTTTTGATAGCCAGGCCTTTTTTCCTTAACCGGGCATAATTAACGTCCATGGCTTCTAAAAATACTTCCAAATAGCTAGTTTTAACGTCTCCCAGTCCTGTAGCTGAAAGAAATCTATGTCCTCGGTTTTTACAAAATGTTCTAAAGCTATTTTGGTCGCTGAATTTTCCTAATTTATTAGAAAGTGCCAGAATTATTAAATTATTTTTTTCCAATTTTTTTATGGCCTGGATCACGTGTGGATCAGCGTTCATAAAGCCTTTCTTTGGTTCCTGAAAGAGTAAAGTAGCATTAAGGCCTTTCTTTTTTGCAGCTAGATAATAACCGTAAGCGATAGAACTAGCCATGGTGTTATTATTCTTTCCATAATCGCTGACAATTAATAGGTCCTCGCCGTTAGTTTTTAAGGAAGACTTAAGAATTTTATAGAACTTAGAAACGTTCTTTTCTACCGGTCTTGTGATGGAAGAATCTAGCCCTAACATAACTTTTGATTAGTAGTTAGGTTTTAAAAGGATTGTTGTGGTGAGGTTTATAGTATTTTCAAATATCAGCTTTATTAACAGAATTAAAGTGATCTAGCAGGGAATACGACTAAGTTATAGTTACGGACAAAAATAATGTCTCTTTAGAACTATTGCTAGAGGAGGCGCATTTTTGCATAAAGATAATTTTTCTGATGAAAAACTAATTATTAAAAATTCTCTTTATGCAAAACTTATGTCCGCAATTTCATTTCGTTAAGTTTATAAATTAATTACAATCCAAATTTCTATGCTTGAAAATCTTAAAACATTAGTGATGGCACAGGCGCGTGAGAAAAGTTTTGGTATAACTCCTGCTGATGTTATTGTCTCCGAAAAAATGTTAGGAATAGCTACTGAAATAGCAGAAGCAGAAGAAATTATCGAAGAGGTCAGACAAGAGCAAGAAGCTATGCGGTTATGGTGTAGGAACTATGATACCGTACATGACGGAAAGATAGCTATGAGTTGGCTTTTAATTAACTCTATGTTTGATACATCACCAGATAGATCGCATCTTTTACATTATGAATCGGAATGGGGAGATGTTTTGCAAAGAACTCTACATTTGGGGGGGATTTTTGAAGTTCATTTTCCAGATGATTACCTTAGAGTCCCAGCTAGGGGTACTCATGAGCGTGCAGAAAAAGCATATAATTTAGCCATGACTGCATCTCAACATTATAGAAAAAAAAGGATCCCGGAATTTTCAAATGGTTTGATTGAAATTTCCCATTATTGTGTAGGGGTAGCAAAAGCTGACAACTTTAACATTGAAAGGGTTGTTCTTGATAAAATCGAAGCTAATAAAACTAGAGTTTGGAATCCTAATGATTTAAACGAACAGTTAATCTAGAAGATACTACTCACTTCATTCTTTCGTCGGTTTCTTCTTTATCTTCGCTACAAAAAAACCTTCGGTATCATTATCCTGCGGCCAGATGCGTAAAACATGTTTAACAGCAGGATGAAACTTCAAACCATTGAACTCCATAATTGGTTTCCCTACTTTTAATCCAAGTAACTTCACAGGAACTATTCCACAATCAAAATGATTCAGCAAATGACTAACAACTCCTTCATTCTCTTCAGGTTCTAAACTACAAGTAGAATAAACCATCTCACCTCCAGGCTTTAAGACATTAAAAGCTGTTTCAGCTAATTGAATTTGCTGTTTAGATATTTTTTTAATCATGCCTTCATTCCACATTTGTATCGTCTTCAAACTCTTCCTGATAGTGCCAGTACCGGAACAAGGAGCATCTAATAGAATCTTATCAAATTGTAAATTTCTAAATCTCCTGCCATCCATTAAAGTAATTATCACATTAGTTAAGCCGCTTTTTTGTACGTTAATCCCTAACGAAGATAACCTAGAACCTTTGTAATCATTGGCAACAATCAAACCTTGATTTTTCATCATTGCTCCCATTTGAGTAGTTTTACTGCCTGGAGCCGCAGCCATGTCTAAAACTAATTCTCCAGGTAGAGGATTCAAAACTAAAGGAGGTATCATCGAGGCAGCTTCTTGTACGTAGACCTTTCCTAAATGATGTTCAAGTAAGTTGCCGACATCTTTCCTCCCTGGATTCTCTATCCAGAAACCTTCTTCACACCAAGGTATTGGAGTCAATTTCCAACCTTTTTTTTTAATGGAATCAGTTATTTCTTTAATTGAGCCTTTTAGAGTATTGACTCTGATACTTCTTCTTAGAAAAGACAGTGAGCATTCCATAAACGATTTCCAATCAGTAAGTTCTGAATATCTTTCTATGAACTTTTCTTTGAACTTAATGTTTTCTGTACCTGGTATTTTATCTGCCATATCTTAGAAAAGAGAAAGTTTATTTAAAAAGATATGCTAATAAACTGCAGATAGAAAAAACTGCTATTTTTAACATCATGACGTATCAAAATCCGAGCGAAGGAGGTCTGCATCTTATCCTCTCTAAGAAAGGGCTGAATAGAAATAGAACATTTGCAAAAGAAATCGGTAGTTTAGGTCTCTCAGAAGGAAGATACTTCTTTGAAAGATTGAATCGTGATGAATCTATCTGCAGACAAAAAGATCAAACGATGACTCTTGATGATTATCTCCTGCTAATAACTAAATCTGCGCTGGTTGTTTTCCAGACTAGACCTAGTGATCCATTCCCAATAATTTCATTAGCGATAACTAATGTTTATAGGCCTGGAGATAAAGTGAATAATCTGTTACTATGGTATTGGTGTAAATATACTGATGAAAATTTAACTAAAGTTAAACAATTGTTTGAAAAAACTTATAGAAGAGATTTTCCCAGCACATAGTATTAGCTTTTTACTAACAGTTTCACTTTTAAAACAAGTTGTTGTGCTAATTTTTCATAATTGCGTTCTTTGATTTCTCTAACTAATCTAGTGTAATCATTATTCATTCCTGACATAATTAAGATCTAATTCTCATTCAAAAAGCTTATAAAAGGAGTTAAGTCCGGTAGTAAATCATGGGTCTAGAGTATCATTTATCAAATGGAGGAATCTTTGCACCATCTACAGAGAACTATGAGCCTCTTAAAAGCGGGATACTAGTAAAAACTAATCTAAGAAAGGAATTAGAACCAACTCTTAAAGAAAGAGCATTTAAAGCTGTTTCTTTTTTAACCATACCTTTAGCAGCAGCCGGAATAGCTTATTCTGGAAATGCCTTAGCTAATAATCAAGCTGCAGAAAACCCACAGCCGGCCTACAATTTATTAGTAGGATCGATGACTAGCATTAATCATGATTACAAAGATAGAGATACAGTTGGGAATCTAGACAGTTGGTTTATTTTAGATGGAAGAAATGGAGAGAGATTAATTGCTCATAGTAATAATGATATAACTAATGCTAATAACCATTCTCTAGCTCTAGGAATAAGTACTGGAACAGTTGTTGAGGATCACTTACAATTAAGGTTAGTTACTGAATCAATCAATATGACTGATTTTGCTTATACTTTAATGCTAGAACTTTTTCCTACTGAAGATTTAATACTCCGGCAAGGTTTTATGCAAAATGAAGAAGGCTACCTTGGAGATTCAGTAGGCATAACATATAAAAACAGATTTTTATCTGTTGAAGGCGATACTTGGATTAATCCTAATGAAAGCACAGCCGGACTGGCTGCAGCAGGATATACCGCTGGCGTTATACCTGTTAGTAATTTTGAAATTTACCTTAGTTTAGGTGGCAATACTGCGGCAGAACAAGCTAATATTATAGCTGGATTAATTAACGAAGAAGGATTGGGGATATCTACTAGAACTACTTTAGATTACAGAAATAACCAATTTAAGGGAGAAATTAGATTCGCCCCCAATAAATCAGCTATGGATAGAGGATTTTTTGATTTCCAGGCTCATCTCCACAATGGCACAGAAATACCTAACAGCCGTTTATTTGATACTGTAGCGCCACCAGATGGAAAATCCGTGCAACCAGGAGGAGTTCTAATAGTTGGGAAATATGATAGAGGCAGGGATGAAGAAGGCAGCAGCGTAACAGTAAATTACCGAGCTTTAGAAAATTTAATTATAGCCGCAGGGCCTTCAATAAGATATGATAGCGCTGGATTTAGACAATGGTTAAAAGAAATTGAAGGCGTTAGAAATCCTAAAACGCGAGAACATCGTAGTATTGGCTATTCAGCATTAATTTTCTTTGAAGAGCCTAATACTGGATTAATGGCTATTGCTCAAGTTGACCATAACGTTAGAAGAAAAAAGGTTAATCCCTCATTGTTCTTAGGTTGGAATGGATCATTCTAACAGTTTAAATATTACTTATTTCTTAATGAAAGATATAGATTAGTTATATCTAACCTATCTTTCAAACTCTAGTTATGGAAAAACATATAACGCACTTTTGTCAGCAACTATTTATTAGTACGTATTTAGTCTTCTTACGCAATGAGCATCGGCTCGCCTTTGGCTACTGTAATACTATAGCAAAAATTCCTCTTGCAATCTCCTTTTTGCTCGACGTTATTGACAAGCAGGCTCGCATCTTGATGCTCATTGCCCAGACTAAATACGTACATTTATTAGCAAAATATATAAACAATAATTTGTTTAGATTAATCTAAAAGGAGGAAGTTATTGCAGACTAGTCAAAGCACAGTCGCCATTTGATAATAACTGTTTAAAGGTCTTATGGTAATTAATGTAGCCATCAATGGTTTCGGCCGTATTGGTCGAATGGTTTTTAGAGCTGGATTAAAAGACAAAAGAATAAACTTTGTAGCTGTAAACGATTTAACTGATACTAAGACACTAGCTCATTTGCTTAAGCATGATTCTGTACACGGGTCTTTAAGTGAAAACGTCGAAGCTAAAGATAGCACATTAACTGTTGGAAACAAAAAAATAATAGTTTTAGCTGAAAAAGATCCCAACAAATTACCTTGGAAAAAATTGAAGATAGATGTAGTAATAGAAAGTACTGGCAGGTTTACTGATCCTTACAAAGCAGTTGATCATCTAAAAGCTGGAGCCAAAAAAGTTATCATTTCGGCTCCCTGCAAATGTGAAGCTGATAGAGTTTGTCCAACTAATACTGCAACTATCGTCATGGGAGTTAACGATAAATCATACAAACATAAAATTCATAATATCATTTCTAATGCTTCTTGTACTACCAACTGTGTAGCGCCGATTTTAAAAGTTGTTCAAGATTATATTGGAGTAAAAAGATGTTACTTTACAACTATTCATGCTTATACTGCCACACAAAACATGGTTGATGGTCCGGCTAAAGACTTAAGACGCGCCAGAGCTGCTGCAGTTAACATAATACCAACTTCAACTGGAGCTGATATAGCAGCCGTAGAAGCTATTCCAGAATTACAAGGCAAAGTTAGAGGACTGGCCTTTAGAGTCCCTGTTCTTGACGGCAGTGTAACCGACTTTACTATTGAAACCGAGAAAGAAGTTACAGCTATGGAAGTGAACAATACTTTTAAAAAATTAGCTGCTGGTAAAATGAAAGGCATCATTGAATATTCAGACAAAGATCTAGTTTCCACCGACATTATCCATAATTCTCATTCAGCAATCTTTGATTCTAAATTAACAGAAGTGGTAGATAGAAAGATTTTAAAAATTATTGCTTGGTATGACAATGAATGGGGATATAGTTGTAGAGTTGTTGATTTAATTAAGCACATTTCATAACAATTATCAGCCTCTTTATCTCCTGCGATTAAATGGGAAGTATGACATTAATCTAGCAAAGCGAGATTTTCTATAAAGCCAAAGCATAAAGTATATATTTGATTGCGTTCTTAGTAAACAGTATCTAGTTCATTTTACTATATTTCAGATAAAAACAATGTTGGATCGTCAAAGCGTTTATAGCCCATTTTTATCAGCGCTTCGATCCCGGAACATTTAAGTCCCAATCTCTGAGCACATTTTTGTGTTAAAATCATCATTCCCGACCTATCCACATTTTTAAGACAATGAGCAACTTCTGCAACATTAACAGTTTTAGCAAGAGTAAACTCTATCAAATCATCTGCAGATAAATAATGATCTGGATCTTTAACTTCCATAAAACTCTGGTAGCATATTGTTCTTGAAATCATCGAATGGAGTGCCTGCGCAGCTCGTCCCATCTTGGCAATCTCGCTGCCACTAAGCACACCAGAATCAACCAAGCCGCATAAACGAGTATGCGGATAGAAACTACCAAGATCAACGAGAGTGGGAAGAGTTCTGAAAAAATGTTCTCTTTTTTCCTCTGCAATCTCCTCCAGAGTACTATGTGTATAGGCAACGGACAAAGCCAGACCTAATACCTTCGATAATGAACGTTGAGATACAGCGGCCGGAGCAATTCTAATTTCATTTTCTATCCTATTATACTCAAGCAAGCCATACTCCAATCCTTGCCAAGACCAAACTCCCCGACAAAGTTTGTAAAAGCCTGTTCCTCCCATCCCTAATGAAGGTAAAGCGTTAGCCTTTTGCATAAGAGAACCATAGGCACCTGCAAAGGAAGCTTCTTGCCCAGAAAATTCAGACAACATACAATCCCGAACCGTAAGTTCAGCTGGGAAAAGCAACTTCACATTAGCCGGTACATTTGAAAAACACCCGGATAGTCCAACATATAGAGTAGCAATTCGTAAAGAATCATGATTCTCCTTCAACCAATCAAGATACTGCCGCTCAGCATTCATTTTTTTCCTCTTGTATATACTCAGATTCCATACCGCAGTCTCACTTCACGCGTTTGACATTCATCGCGTAATCCGAACCATAGTGGTTCCATTGCCAATATTGTATCATGAAAACCGTTACGGAAACGATCCTGTTGTTCAACAGCCTGGACGTATCCACTTAAAGCTTCCCGCAGGTGTACTTCATGGCCTACCTCAAAGTCCAGAAGATGCATTTTTACGAATTCAGCAAGGCCGCTCTCAACCGGCAGTGCAGAACCGTACGCTTTCAGGTGCAAGGCATTAAGCACATCCCACACAATCACAAGTTCCGGGCTTGCCGATGCTTCTAGAGCGTATGTTGCCCCTATTGCATACTCTAAATCTTCATTTGTCGTTATTTCTTTCATTTTTTTCACAAACCGATCCATCGCTGGACCAGTTTCGAGTGCTCTCAGGTCAGCTTCTAAATCTGCTGCTGGAGCGTAGCCAAAAGCATGGCCAAATTCCGCTGCTGTTTCTCTCACAAGGAGATCATAATGAGGAATACCTGCTGTTTTGCTTCCCCGCTCTTCTCCAATATTTCGTTCTAATTCCTCGTGTATGGCTGTGTAACCATGTTGTTTGGCCGTTTCACTTGCAGCACTAAGGAAAGAGACAATGTTTTTTGGAAAAATCGCGTACTGGCCTGCCACATACATCAACTCATCCATTCCTAAAGCAGGTAATTGTAAAGCGATCGGATTCTTTCTTCTATTTACGGCAGTATAGTCATGCTTCATGGCGCCGCGTAGACCACTTAAAAACTCTTTTAGTTCAATTGTTTCTATCATCTGTGTCATCATCCACTTATTTGTTACCACTTAATTATAACAAAATAAATATAAAGTTATGTCGTACCAAAATAGTACGAAAATCTTAAATACTAGAAGAAGCATAAGGAGATCATGGACGTAGATCCTTTAAGAAAAATCGGCCTGACCGAAAATGAGATCAAAATTTACTTGGATTTACTAAAAGCCGGCAGTAGTACAGCGTACGAAATCAGCAAAAGAACGAGTATTTACCGCGTCCATGTCTATGATAAATTAGAGCAGTTAATGGACAAAGGCCTTGTTACCCATATTTTTCAAGGCGCTAAAAAATTCTTCCAGCCTACTCCTCCCGCTAAATTAAAACAGTACCTTGAAGACAAAAAACGCACCCTCGAACAACAAGAACAAGACATTGAATTGCTCCTGCCGGAACTAGAAACTTTAACAACCCTGCCAAGAGAAGATACTTTTGTCGAAGTGTTTAAAGGAAAAGAGGGGCTAAAATATTTTCTTAAAGATATTATCAAAGCAGGAAAAGAAGTTCTCATAACGGGCATCGACGATGCTAAATATCAGGAAGCGTTGCCCAGTTTTATGAAACAGTACTTTCGTGATCTAAAAAAGAATAATATTAAAGAGAGAGTGATAACTGTAAAACGAAAAAATGTATTTCAATTTTCAAGTCAAGTTGCTCCGACAACACACTATCGCTATTTGTCTGAAACCCAATTTAACCCGACCAATACATTTATCTATGCAGAAAGAGTGGTTATTGTAACATTTGGCACGCCAATTACCGCCATTATGATCAAAAACAAAGAAATTGCCCTAACCTACCGTAATCAGTTTGAACATCTCTGGAAAATAGCGAGAAAAAAACTATGACTATAATCATCGCTCATCGCGGTGCATCAGGATATGAACCAGAAAATACCCCCTGAGCTTCAGAGAGCTATCAAGCTGGATGCAGATGCTATTGAATGTGACGTACCTCTATCCCAAGAAGGAACTCCTGTAATTATTCATGACAACACAGAGACTGCCAACAAAAAATGTTCTGTTCACGAGCTCATGAACTATATGCTGGCAAAATAGAGTATTTTCGGTACTGAAATTAGATCATTTTCTCATTTCATGTAAGGAACAACCCTTTCCCCAGAGTTATGCAAAGACTTTCGCATCACTCACTAATTAATACTGTTCATATACTTAGTTAAATACATACTCTCTAAAGTACGTATTTAGTTACTATAAAAATTAGCACTGCAGCGAATCTTGCCACTATAGTTTCTTATATGACGCGACCGAGTCTATACGCCGTCAACGTTTATCTCGAGTAAGATTCTAGGCGGCAGTGCTAATTTAGATGCGGACTAAATACGTACTCTCTAAAGAAACATATAAATAGATAAAAAGATTATAATTTTCCAAAAAAAAGGAGGGGAACCAGTATGACTGTAAAAATTTACACTACACCCACCTGTCCATGGTGCGCAAAAACTAAAGAATGGTTGAAACAAAATAAGATTAAGTATACCGAAAAAAATGTTGCTGAAGATGACCAAGCCCGTAATGAAATGATTAAAAAATCTAGCCAGATGGGAGTTCCTGTTTTAGATGTCAATGGAACTATTATTGTCGGTTATGATACGAAAGCAATTCAGAAAGCTCTTAAAACTAAATGACGGTTAAAAGTTTATGACCAGGTATTTTGTCCTTGGCAACAATGACATCCTTGTAGGCATGGATATTAATGCCCAAGTTAGAGATTTTTATTTCCCTCACGTCGGCCAGGAAAATCATGTTAACAACCAAACCCATAGAATTGGCCTCTGGGTCAACGGTATTTTCAGCTGGATGGATGGAGAAGAGTGGCATAAGAAAAGAGCTTATTCTGAAGAAACACTTTCCACTAATAACCTATTTATCAATAACAATTTACAGATTGAGTTAAGAATCAATGATTGCGTGCATCATCAAAGTAACATCCTAATCCGGAAATTTATTATCAAAAATCTTTCCTCCGAAAATAAAGAGGTAAGACTATTTTTCCATCAAGATTTTACGATTTCTGAAGCCAATATTGGGGATACTGTCTACTACAACCCGTTAATTCAATCCATTATCCATTATAAAGGAAAAAGGTATTTTTTAGTGAATGGACAAGTAAACTCTAAAGGCATTGCAGAATGGGCTACTGGTTTAGCCGGTGAATATGGCCGAGAAGGCACTTACAAAGATGCCGAGGACGGTATCCTTAGTAATAACCCTATAGAACATGGTTCAGTTGATTCGACTATAGCTTTCCATACCAACGTATCACCTAATAAATCTAAAGAATGTTACTACTGGGTTGCTGTTGGAGAAACTTTTGAAGATGTAGAAAAATTAAACAGCATAGTCCTAGCTAAAGGAGCTTCAAATTTAATTCTGGAAACTGAAAATTATTGGAAAAAATGGGTCAACCAGGCTAAGTTTAATTTCTTTGATTTAAATCAAAACATTGTTAACTTATTTAAGCGGTCTCTGCTAGTTGTGCAGACTCATTTAGATCGGCATGGAGCTATCATTGCTTCTTCCGACTCTGAAATGCTGCACTTGAAAAAAGATACTTACAATTACTTTTGGCCTCGTGACGGAGCCCTGATTGCCAGATCTATTGACCGAGCAGGTTACTATGAAATCACAGAACATTTCTTTAAATTTTGTTATGAAGTTCTTACTAAGGATGGTTATATGTTTCACAAATACCGGCCCGACGGTTCTTTAGGCAGTTCTTGGCATCCCTGGTTAAATCATGGCCATATCCAATTACCAATACAAGAAGATGAGATAGCTTTAGTTCTGGATGCTTTTTGGAAACATTATTTGCAGCATGGAGAAAAGAATTATATCAGGCACTTGCATCA
>C687J35174_10008437_pt1 | contig 13098 bp, 11 predicted proteins | sample RifCSPhighO2_01_FD_35174 | JGI IMG/M metagenome (IMG submission 35174) | reverse complement strand
AAAAAGTGGTACGGGGCGCGGGTTCGTTTTGACAAAGAAACGGGAAAGCGTAAGGTAGCGGCAGGCGTGCGTGTTCTTCTCACGCGCGTAGCGTTCACCGCGCCTCCATGCGCATACACAAGGGGAAATCACATGAGTGGGAACAGCTATGGACCCATACGTATCTTCGGAACGAACTCCGGAAAGGCGCTCGCAGAAAAAATCTGCCCGCTCCTTAGTCTGACCCTCGGGCAGGCACACATCGGGCGCTTCAATGACGGAGAAGTCGAGGTCAAGATTAACGAGAATGTCCGGGGATTCGACNTCTTCATCGTGGCGGATATCCATGGGCAAGCGGACAATCTCATGGAGGCCATCCTTCTTGCGGATGCCGCGCGCNTNTCGTCTGCGGGACGAGTGACCTATGTCATCTCGAAATTCGGCTACGATCGGTCCGATCGCAAGGATGCGCCGCGAAAGCCTATCGGCGTAAAGATCGCGATCAAGATGCTCGAGATCGCGCATCCGGATCGGGTCATCGTGCTCGATATCCACGCCGAGCAAAGCATGGCGCTCTTCGACGAGACCGTTCATGACCACCTGTTCGGGTCGCCAATCGCGACGGAGTATCTGGCAGGGCTTCTGCGGGGAGAGCAGTTTGTCGTCGCCTCTCCGGACCGGGGTGGTGTTCCTCGCGCGGAGAAGTATGCGACGCTTCTCAAGAAACTCGGCGTTGCCGAGCACGATGACATCGTGGTCTTCTCGAAACGGCGGCCTGCCGCGGGCGAAGTCCAGAACGGATCCGTCAAAATACTCGGCGATGTCGCAAACAAAGCGGTCGTGTTCGTGGATGACATGATCGACACCGGCGGAACGATGATCGAGGATGCGAAAGCCGCAAGAGCGGCCGGAGCGAAGGCGATCTACGTATTCGCCACGCACGGCATCTTCTCTAAGAATGCGATGGAACGCATCAAGGAGAGCCTGATCACTCGCGTCTTCGTCACGGATTCGATCGAGCAGGACCCGAAGAAGCTCAGGGCCGCCGGCGGGAAGGTTGCCGTTCTGTCTGCGGCGGCGCTTCTTGCGGACGCTATCCGGCGTACGCATGAGGGCGAATCGCTCTCAAAGCTCATTCCTTAGGGCGAAGTGCGAAAGTCACCGGCGAGGCCCTCCAAGGTCTCGCCGTTCTTTTTGTTCAGGACAACGATTTACCGTGTCTTAAGCCAGACGTAGATGTCTTCAAGCGCCTTGACGCCGTCGCCGGCAGCGATGTTGTTCTGGTGGTAAAGCTCGTCGGTACAATCGCCGGCGGCCCAGACGCCAACGACAGACGCACGCTGATTTTTCGGGTCGATGGTGATGCGGCCGACGTCGTCGAGATGGAGGAGGTCTTTCGCGAAGCCCGTATTCGGCAGGACGCCTATCTCGACGAAGACGCCGGAGACAGGAAGCTCGGTCGTCGCTCCCGTCTCACGATGCTTCACAACGAGGCCCGTGACGAACGCATCCCCCTTGACCTCAATCGGTTCCGAGCACAGAAGGGCTTTCATGTTCGGATGGGAGAGCACTTTTTCGACCGTTACGGGGTCAGCCTTGAACTCGGCATTACGGTGTATGAGCGTGACCGATTTCGCATACGCAAGGAGCTGGGCTGCCGTCTCGAATCCGGCGTTCCCGCCACCCACGACGGCGACATCCATTCCTGCAAACAACGGTCCGTCGCACGAGGCGCAGTAGGTGCAGCCTTTATTCTCGAAGACATCCGCTCCTTTGACCGCGAGTTTTCTGCGGGAAGCTCCCGAAGTAACGAGGACGGCGCGGGACGAATACTCCCTGCCGGCCTTTGTCTTTACGGAAAATCCAGTCTCGTTCTTTGCGAGCGAGACGACGCGATCGCTCTCCACAATCTCCACCGTATCGCGCTTATACGCCTCAAGGTGCGTCTTGAGATTCTTCGCGAGGTCGGTGCCGGAGAGCTTTATGGTCCCTATCCAGTTTTCCACGCCTTCGGACACGATGCTCTGGCCGCCGAATTCGTCGGTGATGAGAACGGTTTTGAGGCATTTGCGCGCGGCGTAGACTCCGGCCGCGACTCCGGCCGGTCCGCCGCCGATGATTATCAAATCAAGGGAGCGAGGGATAAGGGACGAGGGATGAGTATCAGACATACCGAAGAATGCGGAGGTTAGTCTCCGCATTCTAATCCCTCAAACCTCAAACCCCTACTTCTTGGTGCGGCGGAGGAAATTCGGTATCGCGCCCCACATATCCTCTTCTTCCTCGGCGCGCGGCGCGCGTTTCTCGGACTCCTCGCGTTTCTGAGGCTGGGCCGTGACAATCGGCTCTTCTTTCTCCTTGCGCGGCTCGTCTTTCGCTTCGGTGCCCGCAATCTCTTCCCGCTGTTTCGTTATCTCATTGTAAATCTTACCGCGCGCCGTCTGCTGGTCCTTGATGGGGAGCGAGAAGAGGGACCGCTCGATGGCCGCGAGTTCGGGACTCCGTTCCGGAAAGCCGGTCGCGATCACGATGATGCGAATCTGGCCCTTCTTGAGCTTATTGTCCCGCATCATGCCGAAGATGATCTTCGCATCCTTATCTACGGATTCGCTGATGACCTTTGCCGCTTCTTGTACCTCGAGGATGCCGAGGTCGTCGGAACCAGCGACCACGAAGAGTATTCCTTTCGCGCCCGTGATGGAAACATCGAGGAGGGGAGAGTTGACCGCTTTTGCCGCGGCTTCTTTCGCGCGCCCCTCGCCGTCGGCAATGCCGATGCCCATGAGCGCGGGGCCGGCGCCTTCCATGATGGCCTTGATGTCGTTGAAGTCGGTATTGATGTCGCCTGGAGTGACGATGATGTCGGAAACGCCTTCAACTGCCTGGCGCAATACTTCGTCGCAGAGCGCGAATGCCGTCTTCGCGCTCGTGTTCGGTTCGACGATGGAGAGGAGCTTGTCGTTCGGGATGACGATATAGGCATCCACTTCTTTCTTAAGTTCCACAAGACCGTGGTCGGCGATGGCTTTGCGCTGGGCTCCTTCGAAAGAAAACGGCTTCGTGACGATGGCAACCGTGAGCGCGCCAAGCTCTTTCGCGATTTTCGCGATGATGGAAGAGGCGCCGGTGCCGGTACCGCCGCCCATGCCGCAGGTGATGAACACCATGTCGGAACCCTGAAGCGCTTCTTGGATCGCCTGCCGCGTCTCTTCGGCCGCGCGACGTCCGAGGTCGGCGTTCATGCCGGCGCCGAGTCCTCGCGTGAGGTTCTTCCCGATGTGNATCTTCCGTTTGGCGAGCGTGCGGTGAAGGTCCTGCGCATCCGTGTTTATCGCGACGAACTCGACGCCGCGGACCTTCGAATTGATCATGTGATTGATGGCATTGCAGCCCGANCCGCCGACACCCACGACCCTGATGCGTGCGAACGTCTCGATCTCAGACATTACTTTTTTGGACATACGGGTTGGGCGGCTCATTTATAGGCTAAAAGAGTGGAGCACATGGTACCAGAGGCCGGCAGGCCTTCAAGATTGACATTCCGGTCTCTGATTCTGTCGTTTACGGCAGGAATTGTCTCAAAAAACGTCCGAATGAACGCCTCATTCCGGACAAGGGCTTGCGCGAGGGACCGCCCGCCTCCTCGATGAGTCCCCAGATGGCAAGGCCGTAGGCGACCGCCCACGTGGCGTCCCGTATTTTCGCATTCTCGGGAAGGCGCATATCGGCGATACGCGAGGGGAGGCCAAGCGCGGTCTTCGCGATGTCGCTTATGAATCCCTGTCCCGCGCCTCCTCCGGAGAGGATGATGCCCGCAGGAAGCGGCATGCCGCGCCCGGTCGATTTCAAATGCTTGTCGATGAGATCGAACATGATGCGGAAGCGTCCGGCGATGACGCTCTCCACCTTCCGCCGCGGATACATGGCACCGCCGAGCTTCCCGAGCTTCAGACGTTCCGCGTCTTCAAGCGATATCTTGAAACTGAGCGCCAAGTCGTCAGTCACGTCCGTGCTNCCTTCGGCGAACACCTTTACGGAAACGGGAACGCCCTCGTCGTAGACGACGATGGAAACCGTTTCTGCGCCGATGTTCGCAAGCACGCAGCCCTTCATTTTCTGGTCGCGCGAGAGAAGAACGTGAGAAGCGGCGATAGGAGAAGCCATCTGGTCGATGACCTCGATGTCGGCGTCTTCGACCGCGCTCACGAGGGAATCGGCGTGCTGGGCGAGGCAGGTCACGAACAGGTAATCGGCGGCAAGACGCATNCCTTTCATGCCGACCGGGTCGCCNAGCGCTTTCGCGCCGTCGATACGGTGCTCGAGCGGTATCTCGTGAAGGATCCGGCGGTTGAGGAAATTCGGTTTCGCCACTTCGCGTGCCGCCTCTTTCGCCTTCTCGACGTCAAGCTCGGTGATCTCCTGGTCCGCACGCGAGATGATGGCTTCGCCCGTTCCGCGCGTCTCATCGAGCGAAATGCCGCCGGCGGCGAGGTAGGCCCCCCGTATGGGGACGCGTGCCTGTCCCTCGGCCTGCATTTTCGCCGCGCGGACGCTTTCTGCGACTTCGGCGCGGTTCACGACATACCCGTGCCGAAGACCCTTTGATTCAATGAGGCCCGTGCCGATGACGCGCGGCAGCGTCCCGCTCTCGCGCGCTACTTCTTCAACGACGACGACCTTGACGTGGTGCGTTCCGATGTCTATGCCGGTTGCGATTCTTCGACGGGCCATTGGGTAAAGAGGGGTGAAGGAGGCGAGCGAGGAGCGCTCGTTCCGACTGCTCCATTGTATTGCCGTGTCGCTTCCCGTTCAAATGGAGACAGGCGTGGATAAACAGGAGGCCGACGAGCGTCCCATAGCTCATGTCGTACCCGTTCGCTTGCCGTTTCGCCTCTGCAAGGCAGATGAGGATCTCGCCGCTCCGCACATTTGTCTTGTAGGAAAGGACGTTTGGCACGTAGAATTTTCCGCGGAGGCGGCGATTGAGCGCGCGCGCATCCGTTTCGGAAATGAACGCGAGCGAGAGATCGAAGCGCTTAAGGATGTGCCGTGCCGCGCGCGCGAACGGGAACGCGGGCGCTCGTTGCCGCGTTCTGTTGATGATGGAGAGAGAACCCATCAGGATTACCTCTTGCGTCCTCGCTTGCCGATCGTCGCGGGATCGATCTTGCCGAGCTTGACGAGTTCCGCGAAGCGCGCGCGCCGCTCGTTTTTGATGAGCGCGCGCCTCTTGCCGACGTTCTTCGATTTCAGGCGTTCGAAATACCGGCGATTGCGCATCTCGCGCACCAAGCCGAGTCCCTGCGCTCTGCGGGAGAAACGCCGGATGAGCGAGGCCGAACTCTCGTTCTTTCCTCGCCGTACTTCGATGCGGGTCGCATTTACCATAGTGGGCCGCACTGTAGCACGCGCATACGGTTCAGGCAANCTTTTTGAGACGCACGATGAGTTGCGAAAGCGGAATCAAGTCTTCGGCGTGCGTCGCGCGTTCGCGGAGGATGACGGATCCTTCCATTGCCTCTTTCCGACCCATAATGATGAGATAGGGGGGGTTCGCGGCTTCCGCAAGACGCATCTGTTCCGTCAAGGATTCGATGCCGATGGCTTGGGTGAGGGATACGCGGGCCCTTCGCAATTCGTCAGCGAGCTTCATGCTCTCGCGTTTCGCTTCGTCGCCGATATGGACGAAGATGAAGCGCGGCCGCGTNCGTTCCTTGAGGCTCGGTATGATGACNCGCCGTACGCGGGCGATGCGGATGACCGCTCCTATCGAGGGCACGTGTTCTTTGAAGAAAAAACGGGCGAGGTCGGCGTACCGGGATCCCCACGCTTCGATGGTGCCTGCGCGTATATGAAAACAGGTTTCCGCCCACGCGCTGCCATGGGAAAGGAGGTCGGGCGCAAGTTCGTACGGCGTATCGGTCGCCTCCAGATATTCAAGGAGGCTCTCGAAGTGCTTGCGGCTCCCTTCGGAGAGGTGGTCGGTCGGAGACGGCATGTGCTCCACGACTTTTTTATCCGCGAGCATTTTCGCCGCCTTGAAGAGGTCTCGTTTTGCGCACTCCGTGCACTCAGGCGGCAGTGTCGCGTCGTTTTTCTTGAAGAATTGCGACAGCTCGCGTCCGAAACGTCCGCGAGTCTCCTTATCACCCATGGAATTTACCCGAAGCGCCGGTTCCGTTTTCCCGATATCCCACACGAGCGCACGGATGGCCCGGATGAGAACGGCATCCGCGATAGGACGTTCAATCCCGAGGGCATGGAATTGAATGACTATTTCNCGCGGCGCAAGACGACCCGCCGCCGCATTCGTGTGCCACACAAACAGCGGGTTCTGAACCGAGGGNGCGTATCCAGTGTTCCGCACCTGCTTTAAGAAACTCGCGACCTCGCGCGCGGTCTCGTCAAGCGTATCAAGTGCAAGCCCTTCGGGGTACGGAGCACGCGAACTCGAACCGCGTTTCCTCGCGGCAAGGACGGAAAGGGGAACGAAGCCGTAGTACGCGCCGACGGCATGGGCGCGCCGGATGATCTCGTCGGGACCGAGCACACCCCCAATCATTGAGGGAGGGCCGCTTCTCCGGGGAATACGCTGATCGACGAGGGTGGCAAGAGCCGCAAGAAGGCGCGGCCGACGATATCCTCCCGCGGGAGGGGTCCCCAGATGCGGGAGTCAGAACTCTTCGGGCGGTTGTCGCCTAGCACGAAATATTCTCCTTCGCCAAGCGTCGTTGAGAGAGTGTAGGTCGCATCTTCGGAAACGACGTACGGCTCCGGGAAGGTAAGCGTCTCGCCGTTCATGCGCGTGATCGATACCTCGCCCCGTAGGATGGAGACGGTTTCGCCGGGGAGGCCGATGATGCGCTTGATGTAAAACGCGGAGGGGTCGCCGGGGTACCGGAAGACGATGACGTCGCCGCGCACCGGCTCTTTGAAACGATAGCTTATCTCGTCGATGATGAGATAGTTCGCGTTCTCGAATGTCGGATGCATCGACTCGCCGTCGACGATGAAGGGCTGGGCGACGAATGCGCGAACGGGGAGAACGACGAGTACGGCGAGAAGGACGAACATCACGATTTCCCGCAGTGCGCGCTCGACAAACTTCATTAGGCGCCATTGTACGCGCGCCGGGACTGCATGCAAGTCGAGCGGTACTCCGCGAAGATGTCGCTTGTCTTCAAGCGACCCGAAATTCTTNGCCGGAGGTGCCGAGCGTTTTTGCGAGGCATCATGATAGTATGCCGCCATGGCAATCGTTATTGTGGGGCTTGGGAATCCGGGGAAAGAGTATGAGAAGACGCGGCACAATGCGGGACGCGATACGGTCCAGCTTTTGGCACGGCAGGGAAGCTTTGATGAGTTCGTTTTCAATAAAAAAGCCAACGCTCTTGCTGCGGAGGGAAAGATAGACAGGGAGAAAGTGATGCTCGTGCTCCCCGAAACGTTCATGAATAATTCTGGCAAGGCCATGAGCGCGTTCGTAAAAAGCGTACGGGCAGCGAAACAGCTTTTGATCATTCATGATGACCTCGACGTGCCGGTCGGTACTATCAAGATGGTGTTTGCGCGCGGAAGCGGCGGGCACAAGGGCGTCGAGAGCGTGATGCGCGCACTCAAGACCGATCAGTTCGCGCGTATTCGCATCGGTATCAGCGGTCAAGGAAAAAAGAATCAGGCAAAAAAAGTCTCCGGTGAGGAGAAGATACTGAAGCACGTGATAGGGAAATGGAAACCCTCCGAAGAGGCGCTCGCGAAGAAGGCGATAAAGAAAGCCGCTGAAGCGGCGGCGCTCTTCGCGACCGAGGGAATTGATGCCGCGACGCAGTTCGCGAATACGAGATAATAAAGGTGGTGCGAGAAACATGGAAAGAGCGTGCATCTATATATAGATGCACGCTCTTTCCTCTATTCGGGGGCGATGGCCTCTTTACTTCTTTCCTTTGCGCGGGCCCGTGTACGAGAGCGTCATGCGCTGATCTTTCGGCTCAAACAGGGTAATCTTGAAGGGATAGCTCTTGCCAAGCTCCAAGGTTTCCTTAAGTTCTTGCGGGTTCTCAAACTCGCTGATGTGAACGAGGCCGGCCACACCCTCCTCTATCGATGCTAGGGCGCCGTGTTTGTTGTATTTGATAACGACGCCGGAAACATCCATACCTTTCTGGTAGCGCTCACCTGCCGAATGCCACGGATTCTCTTTGAGCGCCTTTATCGAGAGCGATATTTTGCCGTCTTTTATCTCTATCACCTTCACGCGGACCGAATCACCGACCTTGAAAAGTGCGCGGGGGTCTTCAACGAGACCCCAATCAAGTTCGCTGATGTGCACGAGGCCTTCGAGTCCGGTTTCGAGGCGCACGAAGACACCGAAGTCGACTGCGCCCGTTACTTCGCCATCGATAACGTCACCCACCTGATACTTATCAATAAGAGATGCCTTTTCCTCGTCTTCTGCCCCTGTGCGTTCCGAGAAGATGAGCTTGTTCTCGCGCGCATCCGCCGTGATGATGCGGATCGGCAGCGTTTTCCCGACGAACTTCTTGAGCTCGGTAAGGATCTTTTCCTTATCGCCTTCAGGCACGCGCGGATAGTGCTCTTTCGCAAGCTGGGATGCGGGAAGGAATCCCTGAATGCCCTGCCACGAGAGAATGAGCCCGCCCTTATTGGCGTCGTCGATGGTGAGCGTGTAGATGGTGCCGGCGGCGATCGCCTGCTCGGCTTCGCCCCAGATGGCCGCCTGCCGCGCCTCCTTGAGCGATAGTTCTATGTAGCCGTCACGGCCGGAAAATTCAACGACTTTCGCCGTAATAGTATCGCCGACATTCGCCTTGCGAAGTACGTCTGCCGCATTCAGATATTCGCGACCATAGATAAGGCCGGTCCCGAAGGGAGGGAGGTCGACATAGAGCCGGCCGCGGGCAAGGGCGAGAATAGTGCCCTCAACCAAGTCTCCGGCGCGCGGCGGCGTCGGGATGGAGTCGATCAAAGACGCCATCGGATGCGATGGGTCAAGGAGTATCGGCGGCGCAGGCGAAACCTTACGGGTCTCCGTTTTCACGGAGGATGTGTCTTCTGACATCGTTATACAGCGGTGCGGATTTTCGTAAGTGGGTTTCAAGGCCTTACGGCATTGAGGGTTAGTCCACCCCTACTTCTCACGCACGCGAACCCGCATACCGTATCAAAAGAGAGGAGAAAACGCAAAGACTCGTGTGTAGGATAAAGGTGTAGGACAAAAAGGACCCGCATGTGCATGCGGGCCAGGCGTTGGGTAATGGTGGGGGTGTCTTCAAGGGAAGACGCCTTGCTCAAAGAGCAAAAGTTCGCACAAAGAGCAAGACTCACGTACACCATCGCTCATTCTCAAAAAGAGTCGGAGCTGGGTGCCTGGCTACTGTAGCATCTCCAACATCTTTGTCTCCATATCACTGTGTATAAGGGTCGCGTACCATTTCAGCGCTACCCTGTCACCACATAGAATGGTAAAATGTACACAATGGTCATCACCCACCACGGCGGGCAGTGCTTCAAGGTCACCTTCGGTGACCTCACGCTCGTCTTTGACCCCATATCGAAAGGAGGGACCCTGCCGGCCGTGCGATTCGGCGCCGATGTCGCTCTCATTTCACGCAGTCATCCCGACATGAACGGCGCCGCCGAGGTCGCGTATGGCGACAAGCAGCCCTTTATCGTTTCCGGTCCCGGCGAATACGAACGAGGCGGCNTCACCGTGCAAGGATTCCTTACGAAAAGCCGNTACGGACTCGCAAAAGGGCAGACCGAGGCGGTGAATACCATCTACGCTGTCGAGCTTGAGGGCATGACGCTCGTCCATCTGGGCGCTCTCTCCGAGACCGAGCTGCCGAAAGAAGCGCGCGAAAGCATCGATGAGGTCGATGTTCTCTTCGTTCCGGTCGGGGGAAACGGCGTGCTCTCCTCCGCGGAAGCGGGGAAGCTCGCGACCGCCCTTGAGCCGCACATCATCGTGCCGATGCATTGGAGCGGCATGGGAGATCCGAAAGCTCTCGAACGCTTCCTGAAGGAAGAAGGCGGTGCGGACGAGACGACGGACAAGTTGACACTCAAGAAAAAGGATGCGCTTACGAAGGACGGTGCTATAATTGTGATAACACCATGATGGATTTCATCGAGCGGTTGCGAGCCAGACCCGAGCACGTACGCAGGCGTGTCGCGGTTGCGGCTGGCGGCGCTGCCGGCGGTATCGCTCTCGTGGGGTGGCTTACCATCGTCGCCACGTACGGGCTCTTGCCAGAGAGCGCCTCCTACGCATCCGATGACCTTTCAAACATCCGCTCCGCACTTGAAAACGCCGGAGAAAATGCGCCTAACTTGGCCGGAGTTGCGGGAGCGGTATCCGCGGGAACCGCAGACGGTCTTACGGTCATAGAGACGAAGACATCCTCCACGCTTTCCGGAGAGGGGACAGACGAACGTACGGTCATTCCGTTCTAGGAAGCTATGCCGAAAGGGAAGGACACGTCTCCCGATGCTACACCGGCGCCAAGCGCCGGTGCGCACGTTATCAACCAACCCATTGTCGCCGAGATGCGCTCGTCGTATCTCGATTACGCGATGTCCGTCATTACGAGCCGCGCTCTTCCGGACGTTCGCGACGGACTGAAGCCGGTGCATCGCCGCATCCTTTTCTCCATGCGCCAAAATGGGCTCACGGCGTCCGCGAAGTTCCGGAAATCCGCGACCGTCGTCGGTGACGTGCTCGGGTCGTACCATCCGCACGGCGACTCGTCCGTGTACGAAGCGATGGTGAAGCTCGCGCAGTATTTCTCNACNCGNTACCCGCTCGTGCTTGGGCAAGGCAACTTCGGTTCGGTCGACGGGGACCCNGCTGCTGCCTACCGCTATACGGAAGCGAAGATGACGCGGCTTACCGAGGAACTCCTCGCCGATCTTGAAAAAGAGACGGTGGACTGGATCCCGAACTACGACGGTTCGAAACAGGAGCCGACCGTACTGCCGTCCGCCGTCCCGAACCTCCTCCTCAACGGCGCGCTTGGCATCGCGGTGGGCATGGCGACCAACATCCCTCCGCATAACCTGCGCGAAGTCGTAGGCGCGACCATACATCTTATAGACGACCCAGAGGCTTCGACCGAAGACCTGCTTGGCTACGTAAAGGGTCCCGATTTTCCTCTCGGCGGCATCGCGTTCGGTCAGACCGACATCAAGCATGCATACACGAACGGCAAGGGGCCGGTCATCGTGCGGGGCGAGGCCGAGATAGTCGATGATGGTAAAAAAGACACGCGCATCGTCATCACCTCCATCCCGTTCCGCGTGAACAAAGCGGACCTCATCACGCGCATCGCGGATTTGGTGCACGAAAAGAAGCTCGAGGGCATCCGCGACCTGCGGGACGAGTCCACGAACGATATCCGCATCGTCGTCGAGCTCAAGGGCACGGCGCACCCGCAGGCCGTCCTGAACAATCTCTACAAACACACAGAGCTTGAGACGGCCTTCCACTACAACATGCTTGCTCTCGTCGACGGCGTGCCGCAGACGCTGTCCCTCAAGGGGATGCTCGAGCATTTCGTCACGCATCGCCGGACGGTCGTCAAGAAGCGCACGGAATTCGACCTCCGGAAAGCCGAGGAGCGCGAACACATCCTGCTCGGCCTCTCGAAAGCACTCGACCACATCGACGAGGTCATCGCGACCATAAAGAAAGCGCCGGACGTTCCGCAGGCGGCACTCGACCTTCAGAAGAAATTCAAGTTCTCCGAAAAACAGGCGGCGGCCATCCTTGAGATGCGGCTCAGCAAGCTCGCCGGCCTCGAGCGCAAGAAGATAGAGGACGAGCTCAAGGACGTGCAGGCCTTGATCGAGAGATTGAAAGAAATCCTTTCGTCGCCGAAGAAGATCCTTTCCGTCGTCAAAGAGGAATTGAAAGCGCTCTCAGAGAAATTCGGCGACGACCGCCGCACGAAAATCGTGAAGGGCGGCGTGCAGAACATTTCCGTCGAGGACTTGGTGCCGGACGAAGAGTCCGTCCTCGTCCTCACTGCGGGCGGCTACGTGAAGCGAACGAATCCGGCGGAATACCGCAAGCAGAAGCGCGGCGGCATCGGGGTCATCGACATCGCGACTAAGGAAGAAGACGTCGTGACGCATTTCCTCGTCACGTCCGCTCATTCCGACCTCCTCTTCTTCACCGATTTCGGCAAGGCCTACCAAGCCAAGATGTACGACATTCCGGAAGGGAAGCGGGCGACCAAAGGGAAGAGCATCATGAATTTCCTCCCGCTTGCGGGCGACGAGAAGGTGACCTCTATCCTGCCGGTGCCGAAAGGCGCCGAGCGCGAAGCGGTGAGCGTGTTCTTCGTCACTCATCAGGGTGCGGTGAAGCGGGTGGCAGCGAAATCGTTCGCCGATGTCCGGCGCTCCGGCATCATCGCCATCAATCTCAAAAAAGGGGACCGGCTCGTGTCCGCGAACCTCGCCGCGGAAGGCGACACTATCTCCATCGTTACGAAGAAAGGGCAGTCCATCCGCTTTGAGGTAGAAGACGCGCGCGAGATGGGCAGAACCGCAGGCGGGGTTCGCGGCATTTCGGTGAAGTCGAAAGACGAGGTCGTTTCGGCGGAAATCATTCCCGCCGCTTCGGAAAAAGATGCCTCGCTTCTCGTCGTGATGAGCAAGGGCTACGGCAAGCACACAGCAATAGGCGAATATAAAGTGCAGGGAAGAGGCGGAAGCGGCATCAAGACGGCGGAAGTGACGCCGAAAACCGGGGAAATCATCGGCGCGAAAGTGCTTACGGGCGATTTCAAGGAAGATGAGATAGTCGTGATTTCCAAAAAAGGTCAGGTCATCCGNACATCGGTCGGTGAAATCCGGTCGCTTGGCCGCGCAACCCAAGGCGTCCGCATCATGAAGCTCCGCGACGGCGACTCCATCGCCTCGATGGTCGCGCTCTAAGAATGAAAAAGATTGTCGTGACGGTGCCGGTAGAAAGCGCGGTGAAAGTGCGAGAGGCGACAGGGAAGGCGGGAGGAGGAAAACAGAGCAACTATTCTTTTTGTAGTTTCAGCGTGAGGGGTGTCGGGAGATTCAAGCCGGAGGAAGGCGCGCACCCCG
>C687J35174_10008436_pt1 | contig 13099 bp, 16 predicted proteins | sample RifCSPhighO2_01_FD_35174 | JGI IMG/M metagenome (IMG submission 35174) | reverse complement strand
CCAATACCCTCAGGACTTGAAGCTTTTAAAAAAGAATTATCAGGCTACCAACAATCAAAAGGGGCAGTACAATTTCCAATAGATAAGCCGATGCCTTTATCACTAATCACCAAAATTGTAAAATTTAGAGTCAAAGAAAATGAAACCAAAGTTTCTCCATGAGTGAAAAACCAGAAAAAACATTATACGAAAACCAAGAAGAAATTTGGGATGAAGCAAGAGGGTTTTTAACTGAAATGGTGTCCGATAAGCCTGTTGTTCAAGAAGCTTTAGTTTGGGCTTCACTCGCCGAAGGAAAGTTTGGTCTTTACGAACACGAACATAAAGGGCAGGAAGGCTCGGATATTGACCTTGTAATTATTGCAGATGAAAAGTATCCACTACCAAAAGAGTGGAAGTCTACGACCATAGAAAAAAGTTGTTTTGATTTATACCGACTGGGCAATTTTGTTTACAAAGGGCACAAACATCCTGTTGATGGATTAATAGTTTTCCCGTCAAGACATAGCCTGCAAGAAGTTCGCGAGATGCTTGCTGATAGGAGTAAAAGCATATATCTGAAATCGGGGGAAAGTATTTTGGATACCCACAATCTAAAGACGAACTAGTTATCTGGCTTGGACTCTTTGGCCTGTTTCGCCTTTCAATGCTGTATGAGATGTTCTCCATCGGTCCAGAAAAACATCTGAGAACTTGCTTACTGGCTCTGCGTCGCACGTATCTTCTCCTTTACAAACAACACCACAGTACTCGGAAGCCGGTCCCTCGCCTGTGTCTGTACAAAATTCTGGTTTTTGGTCGGGTCTTCCGGGCACCGTTGGCAATGCTGCTTGAACCTCCAAACTCCCGAGGAAACTTGAGGGGCTTTTTTGTGTCCCAGATTTTTGTAGAGCCTCTTCCAGCCCGCCAGACGACAGTCTGACATTTGGGTATAGAAAAACAAAGCTTCCTTTGATTCTGCCTCCACTATCGCCCGTAACAAGTATAGCTCCAGTATCGCTTGGCGTTTTGAGATACCCTTCACTTATATCTATTTGTCCTGCCGCAAGATAAAAGGTAAGGTTTTCCCAATCAATGGGCTGGACCCAACCAGCAGGAATAGCAGAAAAGATTCCTGCTTCAGTTATTGTTGAGAAATTTTGCGGTTCATCAGTTGGATTATAAATCTCAACAGTCATCCCGTCATATGGAATTATATCCAAGGCTTTGGCAAAAAGCTGGGTACCTGGAATAGGTTGTGGCTCGATATCTTTTGGAATTTCTTCTCCAAAATCAAAAGCTCTTTTTGTAATGTTACGGTTAAATTCATAAGAGTTAATAATCTTTTCTGCGTTTGGATCAACTTTTAAAAGAATCTCCTGCTCCTCCGGATAAAACCCATCGAACTTAATCTGTTCGGAAAGCTCCCAAACTATGCGCTGAGCAATACCTTTGTCTACTTCAGGGTGGTTTCTTAGATAAGCATTTAATTCGAAAAAGAGGGGCATATCGATTTTTTCATAGGAGAAAAGCATTGGCCCGTCTGCGTGTGGGGGAGGGAAACGCTCATCCATGCAGAGAGTTTTAATAAAAGTTTTTACCCTAGATTTAGGAGGAATAACAGTTTTCCCTTCATTAAATATAGACCCAACTATTTCACCATCTTCAATTTTTGTGATATCAGTAAGCGCTTCGGTGTTAAATGAAGTTTCTTTAGAATAAGCAATCTTTCCAACCTTCTCAAGCCCAATGTCTATTTTTTCTGTGGAAGGGAGCGTTTCTTGAATTTTTGTTCGAAGCGTTGGGACTAAAACAAATGCCCCTGCTGCAATGATTGCGAAAACTATTACAACAACTAAAATATGAGCAAATCCCTGTTTATTTTTAGGCATGGTGGTCTAATAAGACTCTGAATAGTCGTCTGGCAAAGGGGGAAAATCGGTAGGAAAATCTGTGGGTAAGTCAGTTGGAACTTCGTAGTCTGAGAATTGCTCTTGAGGCATGGCAGGAGCAGCCTGGTTGTTACTGTAGAGATAATCATAGATGCTTTTTCCAGCTGGAACGTCTTTGGTTGGGGAGGGCGCGGCGACGTTTATTCCATCATATGAATACTCAATGGTGTTTGTAAATTCTCCGACTGTTACTTCGTCTTTTCTCAGTAAGTACTTCTGATCATCAAACCAGAATACTCTGTCAAAAGCCATTTCCTCTGGACCTCCAGTAAGCTGTTTATATTTAAAACACATTAATCCTGAGCTCGCCGAAGGACCACAGGCTTCTTTGCCAAGAAATTCGAATTTTAAGTCCGGCTGGGAATATTCTTCCTTAAAATCTATCGGCTCTTCTTCCTCTTCTGAGATCTCTTCATCTGGTAGTTCTTCGGGGATGTTTGTTTGCTTCCACCACTTATTGTCAGAGTAATCTTTGACATAGGTTGTATTTCCGATTTGAACTTTATGTTTGGTCTCACGGTCTTCAGGCTGATATTCAATATCTCTTGTATTAAATCCTTCCCCTTTAACTTCAACTTCCATTACGAAAGTCATGTCAGCTGCGTCAGAATAAGTGCTGGTTCTGTAAGTAGATTGGTTTGACTGAGCGACGAAATGTTTTTTAAGGTTATCATCATCAATGAAACTGAAGTCCGCTTCAGTTAATCCAGGCAAAGACTGGTTGGTAACAGAAGTTACATTTCCTTGTTTTAAGACAAAAAAACCAATAACTCCGATAACTGCAACAACCACAACTATTATGATTATTGAAGCGAAGCCATGTCTGTTGTGAGACATTAATTTATAATGTATTTTTTTTAGGATGTTGTCAAATTTAAGACCCTTAAGTCTTCATGCTACACTACAAAAGTCATGGGAAATATTTGGAAAATTCTCAAGCTAAGTAAACCCCAGCACCGCTGGATTCTTGTTGCAATTGTTCTCATTACAATTCAGTCGGTCCTGCAGCAGGCCACTCCGATTACTTTCAAGTTTGTTGTGGACGAGCTGTCTGCACAAGTTTCCAATGGTGACGGAAACTACGAAAAGCTAATCTTTCTGTTTGGTTTAATTCTTGCAATAAATGCAGTTGGTGTTATTTTAAATACTGTTACCCAGCGGATGGGGGACTATATTGCATCCCGCTTAGGGCGGTATTTGGCGGAGATGTATTACCGGAAAATCTTCACTCTGCCGCAGAAATATTTTGATTCCGAAGTTTCCGGCAAAATCGTCAATCAGCTTAACCGCGGCATTTTGTCCATTCGCGACTTTATAGGTACAACCACCAACTTCATGGCACCGGCCATGCTTCAGGCCTTGTTTGGCGTCGGGGTACTAATGTACTTTGATGTTGGCATTGGCCTACTGGCATTGGCCGTGTTTCCGGTTTATATCGCGATTTCAACTTACTCCACTAAAAGATGGGGCAAGATTCAGGAGGAGAAAAATGTCCATGAAGATGCCTCCCGCGGCCGCATTCAGGAAGTAATCAGTAACATCAAACTGGTCAAAACCTACAACACCCAAAAGCACGAATGGCAGTTTGTGTCAGACAAATATCAAACTATTAACAAGCTTTACGATAAACAATCGACTCAATACCACATACTTAATTTTATTCGTGAATTTGGTCTTGAAATTGCATTCGTGGCAATTCTGTTTGTGATTTTCAGAAACACTTTTTTGGGGCTTTTGACTTTGGGTGAAATGGTTCTTATTATTCAAATTCTTGCTCAACTTCGCTGGCCCCTCTATGGCATGAGCTATATTCTTGAACAAATTCAGCGGGCGGAGGCGGACTCAAAGGCCTTCTTTGAAGTGTTAGAGCTGCCGGCAAAGGAAAAGTTTGGAGCAAAAAAGTTGGCCGCACTTGCCAGAAAACCGGAGATTAGCATGAGGGATGTTAGTTTTAGCTATGAGGACAGTAATACCCCGGTACTCACTAACATTAGTCTTAAACTTGATAAGCGCGAAACCGTGGCCTTGGTGGGTCACTCTGGTGCCGGTAAAACCACTCTTGTTAACTTGATCTTAAAGCTCTATGAGCCAACCGGCGGCGAGATAAGCTTGTCCGGCAAATCCTATAAAAAGGCGGACCACTCTTGGGTGCGCGGTCACATTGCCTTGGTCTTTCAGGAAAATGAACTCTTTAGCTCGACCATCCGCGAAAACGTTGCATATGGCGCAGTGTCGGCTACAGACAAACAGATTGTTGATGCACTAAAAAAAGCCAATGCATATGAATTTGTGAGTAAATTTAAAGATGGTCTTGATGCCAAAATCGGCGAGCGGGGAGTAAAGCTTTCTGGGGGCCAGAAGCAGCGCATCCAAATCGCTAGAGCAATTTTGCATAATAAACCGATTCTGATTTTAGACGAGGCCACGAGTAGTTTGGACTCCAAGTCCGAGCGGCTTGTGCAGGATGCCTTGGAAAAACTATTCAAAAATCGCCTTGTCATTATCATCGCTCATCGTTTCTCGACAATTCAGAATGTTGACCGGATTGTCGTTTTAGACGGCGGCGAGATTGCCGATGCCGGGACTCCGCGCGAACTGGCCCACAGGAAGGGTATTTATTCCGAGCTTTTGCAATACCAGATTGAAGGCAATAAAAAACTTCTCAGTGAATATGAACTGCGCTAGAAAACCAAAAGCCTTACTCCAACAAAAAGCAGAAACAATGCAACCACTTTTCTGAAATTATCTTGTGGAATTTTGGAGACAAATTTTTTTGCTGCCCACGAGCCAATAAAAGTAATAGGAATAAAGATTAAAAGCCCCCAGAGCAGATTTTGGGGGAGCTTGGTTCCGCCAAGAATGTAAGTTGCAAGCCTTGCAGGGTCAATGAACAGTGCTATGGCACCCGAGGTAAAAAGATAGGTTTCTTTGGGAAGATTAAAGGCGGTCAAAAACATCGCCCTAACAGGTCCCCCTATTCCAAAAATACCGGCAATAAGACCAGATAGTGTGCCGCCCACACCGGCGCTTATAGTGTTGGCTGGGATTTTGAGTTTAGGCTTTGCAAGCACTAAAAGTACGTAAAAGATAATTAGTGCACCCAGAAGTCGTGAAAGAACCGCCGACGGTTCGGTGACAACCAGTCTGGCTCCAGCGAAGCTCGCCATAATTCCCGGGACTCCAAAGCCTAAAAGTAACTTCCAGTTAGCGGCTCGCTTGAAAAGAATTATTTCCCAAAGGTCATCGAAGAAGTGAATAATTCCAACAAATAGAAGGGCAACCGGGTAGGGGATAAAAAGAAGAAGGATTGGAAGCATGATAGTCGAAGTGCCAAAGCCGGCCAAGGTTCCAACGATTGAAGCAATGAGAGTTAAAGCCGAAAGTAGAATTAGATCCATATTTTATTATATAGAGTTTGTAAGGTATAGTTTAACCACAAATGAACAGGCAGCTGTTCTTGATACCTCTTTTCTTTATCGGTTTGGGTGTGTTTTTTTTACATAAAGCAATTTTGGGAAGCGAAATTGCGCTACCCGGAGACGTTTTAATTGGCCATTATTACCCATGGCGGGATTATGTTTGGGACGGGAGAGAGAGCGGTTACCCAATCAAAAATTTTGACTTGAACGACGCTGTTGTCCAATTTTTTCCCTGGCGCAAGTTTAGCGTGGAGCAAATTTCGGCAGGGGTTATTCCTTTTCGAAACCCATATAACTTTTTGGGAACGCCGCACCTGGCGAATGTTGCAACGGCCGTTTTTTACCCTTTGTCCATTGTCTTTTATGTACTGCCGTTTTTTACGGCTTGGGATATTTTTATTGTTCTTCAAATAATTCTTGCGGGCTTTTTTATGTACCTTTATTTAAATAACTTAAAGCTTGGTAACTTGACCGCGCTTTATGGGGGAGTGACTTTTGCGCTCTCCTCACTTATTGTAACAACTCTGGAGTTTGGCGTTATTGGCCACACTGTTCTTTGGGCGCCACTGATTTTGTATTCCATTGATAAACTTCTTGAAACCCAAAAAGCAAGATATTTAGTCATTGGGACTTTCGCAATTTTTTGCTTAGCTCTTGCCGGCTTTGTTCAGATGGCCATCTATGTTTATACACTTGCCCTTGTGTATTTTTTGTTTAGAGCAAAACGGCGTGATTATATTTATTTAGGCCTTTTTATCTTCCCATTTCTTTTGGCGGGTTTTCAGCTTCTGCCTTTTGCCCAAACAGCTGTCGGCAGCAGCAGAATTGCCGGCTACTTTGCAGACTTTAGCGATGCGAGAAAATACTTGATGCCGGTAAACCGGCTAGTGGGAGCTATAATCCCGGACTTTTACGGGAGCCCCGCAACGGGTAACTTCTTTGGGGGAATTTCATACACCGAGTTTGCTTTCTACTTGGGAATTCCCGTGGTTATCTTTTCACTTTTTGCATTAAGCCTAAAGCAGAAAAGCTTTCAAATTAAATTTTGGGCATTGGCGCTTGGGCTGAGCCTGGTTTTAACTCTCAGTAATCCCATTTCGAGACTTATTCACTCGCTAAACATTCCAATATATTCTTCGCTTTTACCCTCAAGGCTACTGTCCATCATAACCATTTGTTTGGTGGTTTTGTCTGCACTTGGTATTTCAGAGTTTCAAAAACACTTACACAAAAACACTAAAGAGGTAAAAAAACTAGTTAAGGTTGTAGCTCTTGTATTTTTCGTCTTTATTTTTTTCGCACTTGACGCGCTTGTACTTTATAGGCTCGACCCCGGGAAAGGTGCGGTATCTTTAAGAAACATCGTCGTGCCGTTTTTTGTTTTTGTAATAACTGCGATTTCTTTCATTTTTGCGCGGGTTAATTTCAAAATATGGATGTACTTTTTGATTCTTGTAACACTAGTGGACTTGACCCGCCAGGGCTGGAAATATAATACGTTTATAGACGAATCTTTGGTCTTTCCTAAGACCGGCTCGCTTGAGTTTTTGGAAAGCCAGAAAGTTCCCCCAAGGGTGGTCATGACGCACCAGGAGCTTCTTCCGGCTGAGGCAAATGTTTATTATGGTTTTTCCCTCCTTGGCGGCTATGACTCGGTCCATTCGGCAAAGACGGAAAAACTGTTAAACACCCTAAATTATCAGGATGTGAACTCGGAGCGCGTGTCCGGCAGAGTGGTTTTTGTCTCAAGCTTAACTAGCCGGTCGTATGATATTTTAAGCCCGGATTATTATCTGGTTTTAAACGACAATCATGAAAAAATAGGCAACAATATGGAGCTGGTGTTCTCCGAGGGCAGGACGGAGCTTTACCGCAATTTGGACAGTTTTGAGAGAGCATATGTTGCAAGTCATATAGAGAAAGTAAGTGAAGGTGAAGCACTCTCAAAAGTGCTTGCCATGGCCATGACAAGGCAAAAAGTTGCATATGTAACAGAGGATATAGGAATTGCCGATGTGGATGGACAGGGGGCGGCGGAGTTAATTTCAGACAAGGTAAACGAATTGGCAGTTTCGATTGACACCAATTCGGAAGCTGTAATTGTTGTGAATGAAGCATTTGATAAGAGTTGGACAGCGATGAACAGCGCGACCGGTGAGGAAGTAGACCTTTTTGAAGTTAATTATAATTTAATTGGCTTTGTGGCCCCACCGGGTAACTATGATGTAAAGTTTACTTATTCGCCAAAGAGTTTCTTTACCGGGGTTGATGTTTCACTTGCCTCGCTTTTTGTGTTTGTAGGCTATTTGGTTAGCTTCCGCAGTTTTCGCTCGCGCTTTCGGCGTCTATGATGTGTTCCTTGGTAACCGCTGTTTCTAGTTTGTTTGAGAGTTCGGTTTCACCCTCCAAAACAATCAAGGAGTCATAAGCTTTGATGGGATGATTTAGGAAGTCGCTAATTTCCCGGCCGTTAATGTAGGCTTTTGTATCGGGGTCAATTTCAACATTAATGTTTTTGAATAAGTCTCTCCAGACAACATTTCCGCGGTGAACATGGACGACGTCACCAATATTGTCATGCAAATGTGCCCTCTCTTCTTGCTCGTGCTCCGGAGTGGGCTCTTCCTCAAGCCCTTCTTTGTTACAAGGTTCAAGATGCATGTATTCAAGGCCCGAATAGTCCTGAAGTTGATTGTCTTTATAGACTTGAAAACCTGCGTGAAAGTGTACTTCCTCGGGTTCTCGAGAAAATAAAAAAAGTAAAGCAGCAGTTAAGATGACGGCCAGAATAATCTTCATGGGAGATATGATATCATATCAAGATGACTTCATTTGGGCAAAAAGTTTACGATGTAACTCGCAAAATTCCAAAAGGCAAAGTGGCCACCTATGGGCAGGTGGCGCGCCTTGCCGGGAATCCTAGGGCGGCTCGAGCAGTTGGTATGCTCATGGCAGTAAATCCCGATGCTCCCAATACACCTTGCCATAGAGTGGTTGCCGTAGACGGAAGTTTGCATGGCTACTCGGGCGAGGGAGGGATTTCGGAGAAAAAGAAAATGCTTCTTGCCGAAGGAGTGGTATTTAAGAGGGATAAAGTTGATTTGTCATCCAGTTTGTGGGTAAATTAAGTAAGACTTTGGGGGTGATAAATATGAAAACAAATCAAATGCTCCATGTGGTTGCTTTTTTCCTAGTGCTGGTCGGTGCTCTGAATTGGGGACTGATCGGCCTTTTCGGCCTTAATCTGGTCCAAGTGCTGGGACTCCCGGCTGGGCTGGCTCAAACAGTTTACGTACTTATTGGAGCGTCAGCGGTATACATAGCCTTGACTCACAAGGGGGACTGCAAAACTTGCATGGAGGTAATGAAAAAGTGGAAGTAATTGACTGATGCAACCCTGTTGCATACAATTGGCTGATGCAAGCTCGGGCAATTGCTTTACTGAGAGGTGAAAATGCACGAATGACTCATGCGCGGAAGGCGATTGTTGATTTGGTTTTCTCCGTAAACTCTCCGATTAGTGCGATTAGTGTTTTGAAAGGTCTTGCTAAAAAAGATATTGGAGTAAACAAAACCACTGTTTACAGAGAGCTTTCGTATTTAGTTAAGAGCAACATCCTAAAAGAGGTCTTCATTAAGCCCAATAGTATTCATTACGAGTCGGCACTTCTGCCGCATCATCATCACTTGATTTGCAACAATTGCGGGAGCGTTGAAGAAGTGGACTGTGTTATTAACGAGCGAAAACTGCTTCAGAAAATTAAGTCAAAAGGTTTTGATTTGAAAACGCACAAGTTTGAACTTTATGGAACTTGCGCAAGTTGTAGTTAGCTTTCCCTCACTTTGTCTTTGAAGCTCTCCATTAATTTTTTCACCTTTGGGTCGATAACCAGTTTGCAATAAACAGTACCGCGATTTTGATTGTAATAATCTTTGTGGTAATCCTCAGCAGGGTAGAAGGCAGTAAACATAGCGATTTCGGTGACGGCGTTGGGAATTTTTGCTTTGGCGCGCTCGGCCAACTCTTTTTGCTCATCACTATGGTAAAAAACAGCCGAGCGGTACTGAGATCCAACGTCTGAGCCTTGTCTGTTTGGTGTGGTCGGGTCATGGGTTGCAAAAAACACTTCCAGTAAGTCCTCATAGGAAATCTCTTTGGGGTCAAATTTTATTTGGATTGCCTCGGCATGGCCACTGTCTCCAGAGCCAACATCTTCATAAGTCGGGTTTTCCATAATTCCTCCAGTGTAGCCGGGGTTTACGGAGAATACTCCCCGAAGGCGCTGGAATATAGCCTCCGTACACCAAAAACACCCGCCGGCAAAAGTTGCTGTTTCCATAAGTTCAGTATAGCAAATGTATAAACTTGACATACTTAGCTAACTTAGCTAACATTAATTATGATAATAATGAATATTCATCAGGCCAAGTCTCAGCTTTCTAAGCTAATTGAGGCAACTCTTGCTGGCGAGGAGGAGGTTGTTATTGCAAAAGCAGGCAAACCTGTTGTTAAGCTTACGGTGTACAAAGAAAAGAAAGTCTCTCGCAAGCCCGGAGCACTGAAGGGCAAAATTTTTGTACCTGATGACTTTGACGAAGAAGACGAGGAGTTCAATAAGCTTTTTTATGAGGGGGAGATTTTTCCTGATGAAAAATAAATTTCTTCTTGATACGCATATTTTGCTGTGGTGGCTAGAGGACGACAAAAAACTAAAGAAAGACATTAAGAATTTAATAGTTGAGGAAAGAAATCAAATTTTTGTAAGTGTTGTAAGTTTCTGGGAAATTAGCATCAAAAACCGCAAAGACAAATTACCCCTAAAAACAAATCTCAAAACCATAATCAAAGAGTCTAAGTTCAATATAGTAAATATTACGCCTGATTATGTGTTGGCCGCAGATTCGCTATCTAAAATCCATAAGGACCCTTTTGACAGAATGCTGATAGCTCAAGCAAAAACTGAGAAATTGAAGCTAATTACTGCAGACCCAAAAATCTGGAGGTATAAAATATCAATTACAAAGGCTTAAGAATAGTCTCCCGCAAAAGTTGCTGTTTCCATTTTTAACCTTTCAAATCAAAATCTTCAAAAATAATATTTCGGCGCTTGACGCCCATTTCTAAAAATTGACTGGTGAGGGCGCTCATCATGCCTTTGGGGCCACAGAGAAGAATTGTTTTGTTGGTTAGCCCGCCGACTTTATCGGCGATAGACTTGGCAGTCAGGTGGCCGCTTCTATCCGAATTGTGAGTAACCAGTTTGTCTCCTGCAATTTCCATAAGCTCTTCCTTGTAGCTGCTATCGGTTTCGTTTTTATACGAATAAATTAATTTGTATTTTAAGTTGATATTTTTATTTTTGATGTAATTAACAATACTCAAAAATGGAGTTATGCCAATACCTCCGGCAATCATGACTACTTCTTTTTTAGATACGAGAGCAATTCTACCAAACGCTCCGTACGGACCGTAAAGTTTAACTTTATCTTGAGCTTTAAGTTTGGGCAAAGTAGAAGTAAAATCTCCGCTTTTTTTGATTGAAAGCCTTATAAGCTTTTCACCGGGAGCAGAAGAGATTGAGAATGGGTGTTCCTCGTCTCCAATTTCATGATTCCCAAAGATCACAAATACAAATTGCCCCGGCTCGTGACTGAGTGCTGAGCCTTGTGGCTCAAGCAGGACTTCGGTAATTTGGCCGCGAAGGTTTACCTGGTTAACCTTGTAGTCAAGCTTGGGCCCGATATGTTTATAAAGAATCACTTTGTAAATGTAGCTCCCGATGCCAACAAGAAGAAGCCCAAGTATCCAAACGCGGAGCGGTAAAAATACTGCAACGTCACTTGGGATTGTTGCAACATGGAGCGTAAGAAATATTAGGGGAATAATCATAAGCTGGTGGGTAATGCGCCAAATGTGATAGGGAAGACGGACAAAGATGGTAAGGGTAATTAAGGTGGTAAATCCAAATAGGGCCAGCTTGCCATAATTATAAGCGGGCGTGCTGAGGTCCAGAACATAAAGCTCCACGGCGCGCCATAAATCGGATGAGCTTAATAATAAAAAAGTAGGGTGGGCAAGCATTAGGGCAAAGGCAGTTTTGCCGGTAAACTGGTGTTGTTTATAAACCTTGTCGAGTCCGCCAAAAAGGTTCTCAAAAATTTTCAACCTTGAAGCCAGGAGTAAGTTAAGGCTCACCAGAGTTGCCGCAGTAAGGCCAAGAATTTGTGTCACGGAAATTAGCGGAAAGTTTAAAATGCTATTTATTGAAGGCTTTGCCAATACCCACAAAGATAAGGTGAGGCCTAAAAAGACAGTGTAAACGAGAAAGAGATTTTTCCTCGCGCGAACATCATACATAATCCATTATATCAGTGCAGCCCTCTCTTAATAAAAGTATGAACCGCCTCCCAATTTCCGGCGCCGGCCTTGGGGTTAAGAATATACTGCCCGTCGGAGCTTACCGAGTTTTGTAAATAATTATCTGTGCTGATATTTATATTTGATGAAGTGTATTCGCTTGGGTCACCGGCTTGGGAGAGGAACTCGATTATATCTTTCTCCGTGATGTCCGAGACAATCAGCTGGCTAAACTCAGCAAAAAAGTCATCAATGTTTGTCAGCGCATCGAGAGATATTAGTTTATTACGCACGTCGGTTAGAACCGCTTGTTGCCGGACTCCCCGGGCAAAGTCTCCTCCATGCTGGTCACTATGTCTTGAGCGGATAAACTTTAGAGCAGTTGCGCCGTCCATGAGCTGCGTGCCTGTATCAAAGTGCAAATGCTCATATCTACAGGTAAACTGCTTTTCCAGTTCAAACCCGGAATATAACCTGTGAACTTCCGCCATTTTCTCCGGAGTCATGCCGCAAAGCTCATTTTCAAGGCCTTTGATGGGGTAAAAGAAATCGTCAAAAGCGACTGGAACATCAACGCTAATTCCACCCAGCGCGTTAATGGCGCTCTCAAAACGGGAAAAGTCCACGGCAGCATAATAGTCAACCGGCAGCCCGGTGACTTTCTCGACCGCTTGTTTGGTGGCCTCAACGCTCACGGTGTAGGCCGCGTTTATTTTAAAATTATCCACCCAAATGTCGCGGGGGATTGCAATCAAATTAACATTTTTTGAAGTTGTGTTAATGTTGGCAAGAATCATGGCATCGGAGAGCCCGCCTCCCGAATGCCCCGCCCCGCCGTAGCCCAAAAGCAAAACATTAAACTCGGTTTTTTCCGGATTTTCTTGGGAGTGCCCTTCGAGTTTTTCCAGAATTGCAGAGGTCTTTGGCGTCTCTTTTTTGCGGGAGATACTTGTGTAGAGAAGTGTGGTGGTGACAAGAGCCGAAACAAGTGAAACAAAAAAGGCCATGAAGAGCACCGCTCGGGTAGTTAGTTTTGGCAGCTTCATTTGTTTAAGGATTTCTCTTTATGTTTTTGAAGGCTACGGGAGAGCTCTTTAGCTAAGGCCACGAGGGCGTACTCAAGCTCGCGGTGCACTTCTTCGGCGTGCAGGTTTTGGCCGGGAATATCTAAATCACAGCGGACACGAAAGCCCCATCTGGTTCTTTTTTTGATGAGTATTCTTACAGTTACCGTGTCTTCCGGGTAGCGTTTAAAATACTTAGTCAATTTTGGAGAGAACTTTTTATCAATTACTTCGCGCGTTTCCGGGGTGAGGTCGAAGCCTTCAGTCGCGATATGCAATTTCATGAGGATCTAGCTACAATACTAGTACATGAAGCGCACTTTGGCA
>C687J35174_10008430_pt1 | contig 13108 bp, 14 predicted proteins | sample RifCSPhighO2_01_FD_35174 | JGI IMG/M metagenome (IMG submission 35174) | reverse complement strand
GTAAAAAAAGAAACTGAGACCAATTGGAACTGTGGAACCGATCCTAATAAAAGGAAGGTTGAAGAATTAATCAACTATGGCATTGTAAACATAAACAAGCCTTCAGGGCCAACGTCACATCAGGTTTCAGATTATGTCCAAAAGATATTAGGGATAAGCAAATCAGGCCACTCTGGAACTTTAGACCCNGGAGTGACAGGNGTATTGCCTATAGCATTGGGAAAAGCAACTAGAGTAGTTCAGACTTTATTGAAATCAGGAAAGGAATATGTTTGTTTAATGTACCTGCATAAACCAGTTTCCGAAGAGGAATTAAAGGGCAAGGTAAAAGAATTCACTGGAAAAATAAGACAGCTTCCACCAATAAGGTCAGCAGTTAAAAGAAGATTAAGAACAAGGGAAATCTATTATTTCAATATTATAGAGATTGATGGGCAGCATGTACTGTTCAAGGTAGGATGTGAAGCAGGAACTTACATAAGGAAGCTTGTGGATGACTTGGGGAAATCTCTGAAAACAGGGGCGCATATGGTTCAGCTGGTAAGAACAAAAGCAGGGCCATTTAATGATTCTTCCTGGTACTCGCTTCACGATTTGAAAGATGCCTATGAGTTCTATAAGCAGGGAAAAGAAAATGATATAATGAAGATAATAGTGCCGATAGAGAGGGCAGTTGAGCATCTTCCTAAAGTATGGATTCATGACAGTGCAGTTGATTCTCTGTGCCATGGAGCTTCATTGAACATTCCGGGCATTTCAAAATTAAATCACTTCGTAGAAGAAGAGGTTGTTGCAGTTTTGACTTTAAAGAACGAACTGGTCTGTCTTGGGACATCAAAAATGATGTCTGAAGATATTTTAAAAAATGAAAAGGGTTTTGCAGTAAAGGTGAATAAGGTATTCATGGGTAGGAATACTTACACTTCTCAAAAATAGTAAATTTTATAAACAAGATTAGCTGTGAGATTTCTTATGTCAATAAAATATTCATGCAGACACGCAAAACCCCTTGAAGGGACGGGATATACACAATGCGAGAAGGGTGATAAGTGTCCTTATGGAGGCCATCAAAAAATAGAAGATTCTTGTCGTTTTTGTTCTGTTGGGGGGATTGTGGAAAATTCAACAAAGATTGACAAAGGTTTATCTGAATTAGAAATTCGTTCAAGAGGAGAAGGTGTTGAGAGGGTTCTATATCATCTTTCACAAAGGGTTAATGCATAAATCTCCAGCCAGCATTCTTTATAACTATTGACTTTAGCTAGGTTGTTGACAAAGTTCAAGACATCGTAGACTTTTACCTTCTTTTCAACTTTCTCTCCTTCAACTCTTTTGAATTCCGGCTTGTCATAGATGCTGAATTCATTCAAATCAACCCTGAAGTTTTCCCCAAGCCTGAAATTGTTTCCTTCCTTGACAAGGTATCTTTTTTCACAGAGTATGTTTAAGGTGCTGTGCAGGTCGGAAAACTGAACTCCTGATTTGCTGAACATTTCCGCAGCGCTGAATTCTTTCAATGAGAGCGCAGTGTCAAATATTCTTTTTTGTGAGCTGCTCAGATTAATCTCCTTGATTACTTCAGCACCATCTCCATTCTTAATATTCTTAACAAGCTTTCCATTATTCAGGTTGAACAGCAGATTGAAATCATCGCTTTGGATATATAAACATGGAATTAGCTTTGCCTTCATATTCTCCCCTATAAGCTCCATATCCTGCCTGCTTATCTTTTGCTTGATTACCTGCATTAGTTCACCCCTTTCCCCCTCATTCACGGCCTCAAGCATGTTTGTTGCTTCTCCTCCATGCTTTGTCATTCTCGGTCTTATGTTTACGAACAGGGGCATTTCAGAAACTCCAGTTATTAGCGCAGTTCCGATTTCAAGATTTTGAATTTCTTTCTCAGAATTGTAAGTAAGCCCCTCAACAGAGCTTGCCAGCGCCCNGAGGTCATTTGGATTTGTAACCTTTAGAATAATCTGGGTGCTTGTCTGGCTGATGACAGACTTGTCAAGCCTTGACGGTCTCTGGGATATAACACACAACCCAAGCCCAAACTTCCTGCCTTCCGAAGCAATCTGCCTGAGAATCCTTGAGCTCTTGGCTTCTCCAAAGCTTCTTTCAGGGAGGTAATTATGGGCTTCCTCTATAATCGTGAAGAAGGGAGGGACATTTCCCTTTTTTCTTTCTTCAAACAGGTCTTTCATCAGCTTATAGACCACGACTTCCTGAAGCTCGGCATAAACGCCTCTTAGGTTTATGACGCTGCACTTTCCAGGAGAGATAAGATCATTAAGCGATGTTGGAGAGTCTGAAAACAAATTCAGTTTTTCAAGATATTTTACTGTATTGATCAAATTGTACTTCATTGGATTTTCTTCCATTTCCAAATCCAATATTAATTTATTGAAATCAATTCTATCAACATCATTCAGGCAGGAGTATAACAGGCTAAGCTGGACATTCGACAGCTTTGTCGGAAGGATATGAATTATTTCCTGTGAGCTTAAATTAAAATTGCTCAATCGGAGTGGAATTGCATCCGGGTTGTCCTGAATGTTAGGAGAATAAACTCTTACTTTTTCTGAAAAATTTTTCGGACTCAAGCCAAATTTGCTGAGTTCCTCTATGTTCTCATTTTTTTCTTTTAGACTCAAATATTCTGCATGAGGATCAATAATCAGGAGCGGAATTCCCCTTTCAAGTATCTCTTCAACCAAGACCCCAGAAGCATAGCTTTTGCCGGAGCCTGATTTGGCCAATATTGAGACATGTTTTGTCAGTAGCCTGTCAAGATCAAGATAGACATTTAGGTCATACCTGTTCAGCTTCCCTATGAATGCGGAATTCTCCCTCTTTTTCAGGTTAAGGACATCCTGAATGAATTCATTGTCAGCCATGAGAACTTCGCTTCCAGGGTTTAAGGGGTTCAAAAGCTGTTTCAGCCTGTTATCCTCCCTGTAGCCTATAATGTTGCACTTTGCCGTTGTTTCATTTGTTTTTTCAATCTCCAGAATTTGCGCCAGAACATAGTTATCTTTGTTGACTGTTTGGACATAATCAAACTTGTTCACATCCGTGTTTGCTACGAAATTAAACTCCAGAGTTGAAGTCTTTCCAGCAATTTTCCCCAGGATCATAGTTTTGTTATTCTGTAAAATCTTATTAAGATTATTGTAGTGAAGTATTCAATTGGCTTGGAAAACCTTTAAAAACATCAAATTTGTAACATTTGGATAGAATTTATGGAGGTGCTGTGATATGACAGAGAGTTTGGTTGTAAGGTCTAAAATAAAGGAGTATGTTAAGGACATGAATGTTGCCGGGGATTTTTCTGATGCGTTGTCAAAGAAATGTGAGTCTCTGATAAAGGAAGCTATTGAAAGGGCTAAGGCAAACGGCAGAAGAACTGTCCAGTCTCGTGACCTATAAAGATTTATATAATTCCAATTCTTTTTCTTTTTATGTCAACAAAGTCAAAGGGAACCCGCTATGAAAGGGAGCTTTTTCATATGTTCTGGGAAAATGGGTTTTCTGGCGTCAGGACTGCAGGCTCAGGGTCAACTCCTTTTCCAGCTCCCGACTTGCTAGTTTCAAACTCAAGAAAAATACTGGCAATAGAGTGTAAGGCAGTGCGCTCAAACAGGAAATATTTTCCCGAAAAGGAGATAAGCGAACTGAATGAATTCTCCATAAAGTTTGGTGCAGAGCCCTACATAGCAATAAGGTTTGACAGGAAAGGCTGGTTCTTTATGCACACGAGAGACTTGGGCTTTGGAAAAACGGCGCATTTCATCTCCTACGATTTAGCCGTTGAAAAAGGAAAAAAATTTGAGGAAATTATTCAGTGATCAGTTTAAAATTTTATTTATTAAGAATGTCTTTAATAAAATCTGATAAATTTTCTTTGCCATTGCATTTTTCTAGATGAACAGAGATTATATTGTCCTCTGATCCTTTCTTAACNAATGAAACTTCTGCCNCAGGNAATAANCCTGATTTGCCGGAAAAATTATCTATTTTTTCCACTATAGATAATATTTAATTATAGAGGTATAATGCTTCTAAATATGACAAATCCACATACAGTCTTGATTATTTATTTTGGCCAGTATGCAGCATAAAACATTATGAGTTCCATTTATGCCTAATTTTATATCTTCCACAGATAGATGGAAAATCCTGATTTTAAAAAGAAATTTATACTTGAAAGTGCATATTAAAAAAATGAAATTAGCGGCAATTTTTGTGTTTTTTTTCATAATTCTGTCATTTTCAGCCTATGCAATCGACTGTGACTGGGAGGTTGAAATCCTGTCTGAGACAATATTCCAAAATCCGGATGATTTTGAATTTAGGTACTTTATCAGCAAGATTGAAGGTGAAAGGGCAAACATAGTCCTTAACAGGTCGATAGAGGACATTTATGGAAGCATTGTCAGAAGTTATGATCTTTATGCAGTGGAGGTCACAAACCATCATACAACTCTGTCATTAACTCCAAACTTGGACTCCGGAACATACTTAATTAAAGGAGAAATTTTTCCAGATTGCAATGATTCCTCTTCAGGCAACAATTATGATGAAAAATTGATAGTTATCCTGCCTCAGAATATGAGCCAGAATTTTTCAGCATTGCAGATCACTGAATTTCTTCCAGATCCAAGTGGGAATGATAATGATCCCATGCCAAATGGGGAATGGGTGGAGCTCTACAATTCAGGCGGTGAACCCTTGGATGTCTTGGGCTTGATTTTAAACGACGACTATGGTAATGGGATNGAAATTTCAGAAATNAATGTTTTAGGCGGAAATACCGTAATTCAGCCCGAGGATTATCTTGTGATTTACAGCAATGAGGATGGAAGGCTGACNTTGAACAACGANGGCCTGGAGAAACTAAAACTGTACTATGGCGAAATACGGCTGGATCAGGTAAGCTATTCTTCATCAAAGGAGGGTTTGTCATGGTCAAAGAATGATAATAACTGGATTTTGGCATATCCCACTCCTGATGAGGAGAATAATCAGGAAACGCCAGACCATTCTTCCAATTTAGAAATAGAAAAAATATACTTTGGCTCTGATGACATCTCGGTTTTTGGAGATCAGGTAAGAGTGAGGGTGAACATCTACAAAGGAGACACAGCTAAATACAATGTTGATTTATACATCAAGAACAATGAGTATCAGGTTTCCAAGAGATCAGAAATTAATGTTTATGATCCATTCAAGAATTACACTCTAATTGTGCCAGTCCAGATAGAGCCGAACTGCAATAAAAAATACGATGACGGAATTTATACGGTTTATCTTCAGGGTCTTGACGAAATAGCCACAAAAGAGATTGAAATAGAAGGGCTGGATGAAGATTTGTGCCAGGTAATCACAGAGAAAGTGAATATCATGCAGGAGATTGAGTCTTCTTCAAATGAGCCTTCTTTTTATTCAACTGAAAGCCAGCAGATTATAGAGGATAACCGGATAACGGGCGAGGTAATTTATGAGTCTTCCGATGTAAAGGCGCGAAATCTGGGGATTTATTTCTTCTCGGGCGTCATGCTGCTGATTGTAATCTTCCTTATCATAAAGAAAACCTTATAAAATTTCATTGTTTCAGAATCCGATGAAAGTCTTGTCTATAATAGAAATTGCAGGGCATCCGAAGGAGCACATAGAGGAGATTATGAAGGGTCTGATTGCAAAGATAAAGGGTGAAAGAAAGGTTCTCAGATACAATATTTTTGAAGCTCAGCAGAAGGAAAAAATATTTCACACATTTGCGGAGGTCGAAATAGATTTCAGTTCTTTTGAGAATCTGTTTGGTTTTTGCCTCGATTATCTCCCGACCTCAATCGAGTTCATTGATGTGAAGGACATTCAGATAAAGAGGGAAGAGCTTGAAGTAGGTGTCAATGATTTGCTACTGAAGTTGCAGGAAGATAACATGCTCATCAAGAGGCTGAAGGCGGAAATATTGTTTATGAAGCAGGGCAAGTGATTATTTTTTGATGTAATCTCCAAGATCTTCCGTGATGACTTTCTTTCTTCTGAAGAACAGGAATGCAATAACCACTATCATCAGTATTATGAGTAGCCACAGCCACCAGAGGCTGCCTTTTTCCTCCTCTTGGCTGGAAGTGGTGCTCACAGTCTCTTCAATAGTTTCTTCATTTTCAGCTTCAACATCCATAGCATCTGTGGCCCCTTCATCGGCTGCAGTTTCTCCTTCCTCAAAATTTAAAATCATTGGGACGGAATCAACTGTCTTGGCGGATTTTAGGACAATGAATCCCTGATAGAAATTTAATCCAGCATCCCTTTCGGAGTTTATAGTCAGCTCGGTGCTGATCGTGTCACCACTCCCTATTAAATCAAATCTATCTTCCTTTAATTCAATTATCTCATTCAGATTTCCAGTTAAGATGATGCTTACATTTCCAATGTTAAAGTCCCATGAATTGGTGAAGCTTATTTCGTCAAACAGGACATCTCTTCTGTTCGCGGTCAGATTGATAATATCTTTATCAAGAATAAACTTGAGTGCGTCCCTTGGTGGAGGAAGCAAGACTGTTCCCTCCTCAATAACTTCAAGGATAACTGGAATCGTGTAGCTTTTGTTTGAATATTCAATGTTTATCTCAAAACTTTCAGTATTTTCAGGAATATTTACNNCAAATTCACTTGAACCTCCCAATTCAATCTCAGATGGCAATCCTGTAAAATTTGGCGCTTCTATATTCACACTGACAGGATTCTCATGGTTTGTCAGNACAAGTTCAAAAATATTCTTGTTGTTTACAATTCCAGGGCTTACTGAAACGGAGTCCTGAATAGTCTGGTCGTTGAATAGAAGATATAAAATCATTGAGCTGCTTAGCATGTCATTTTCAGTTTTATCACTGAGGTAATTTTTGGAACCCGCAAATACAATCTCATCCTTTAGTGCATAGGATGCAAGCGCACTTATATAGTAATCAGGGGTTTGCGATATCGAGGCAGAATTGTAGCTCCAATAACTGCCTATCTGGTTGTTTAGGAGCCAATCCCTACTGTAGTCATCTCCATGGATTATGTATCCAAGTGCATGGTCAAGCGTCCTGTTTTCAAGCCTATTATTGATGAGATAATCTTCAGGATAAAATTCACCAACTTTCTGCAGCCCCCATGAAGCATACAGCGTTGAGATGTAATCACACTTATCCTTGAATCCAACACCATAGCATCCAGAATCTTCTATACCATAGCTGAATTCACTTCCAAAATATTCATATATATTGTAATCATTCCCGAGATAGCTGTGCCTTAAAATAAAATTAAATTCAGAATCGCACTCAATAGTTATGTTGCTGCTTGAAACCTCAATGTCCAGCTGTCCGCTGATTGTGTAATTTTCATTTTCATAGCTGCATACTCCATTTCCATTTATCTTCAGATTCCATGAGCCAATTTCATAATTGTTTCCAGCATCCTTAAGCCAGTTTCTGGTTTTTATGTAATTCTCATTGAATTCTTTCAAAGCTATCAATGCCAGGCTTGAATCTATGACNTTGCAGTTTCCATNGGGGTAGCATCCGGTTGGGTCCTGGTTTGCAGTGAGATATGAAACTGCATTATTTGCCATTTCGTTATAGGCGTTCTTCAATGCCAGTCCGGCCAGTGCTGTTTTTCCCGCTGTTCCAAAGCTTCCGTCAGGATTCTGGCTGCTGATCAGATAATCAAATCCATCATTGATGCTGTTGACATTGAACGGCTTCTGTTTGCCGAATGTCTTGAGTATTTCCCCTTCTATATACTTAACATTTTTTAACTTGAAGTGGTATTCTCCATCTTCTGTATTAGGTATGTCAAAATAAACGAAATAATGCCTGCTGTTTAGCTTTTCGACAAAATTCAGCGTGGCGATGCTGCCGTCCCTGTATAACTCAAAATTTGTGCTTGTCAAATCAACTGCAGGATCCTCATTGAATATGACTTCAGCCTGAAAAGTCTCAAGAGGAGCGTAATTGTCCCTGTAAGTTACTACATTTGCATCGAAGGCGCTTGCACTTGCAGCTAAAATGATGAAAACAAAGAAATATTGTAGACGTTTCATGATATCTTTGTGGCTAAAGAAATTTAAAAGACTTTTTATTTCTTAAGGAGCTCTTTGGCTTTCCTTATTGATTCATCCAGCTGATTTTCGAGCCTTTCATCCTTAGGGCTTTTTTTCAGGAACTTCCGAAAAATTGGTCTTTGGGTTCCAGNAGTTGTTGGANGCATTCCAGGACTACTTGATTCGCTTCTATGGGAATTTCCCTTTTTCATTTTTACATAGACAAATATCCCTCCCCCCATAATCAAGATTATAATAACAAGCCAAAGCCACCACAAGCTGGCTCTTTCACCCTCGTCGCAGTCTTCAGGGCAGGTGTTTGAATCTTCATCAAAGTCACAGAATCCATCGCCGCACGAGGGCTCTTCGCTTCCGCCGGTTTCAGGAGCTTGGCAGTCCTGTGGGCAGTTTCCATTTGCTTCTTCAGATTCATCACATACAAAATCGCCGCAGTAGCAGTCATCAGTGCACACAAAGCTGTCCTCTCCTTTTTCAGGCTCACATACGAAGTTTCCACAGCTTTCTTCAGCCGCGGTACAGTCCAAAGGGCAGGTGGATGAGCTTTCATCATTCTCACAGACATTATTCCCGCATTCGCTTATTCCAGCGCCAGAGGAGGGTTCATCAGGCTCGCAGATGCACTGCAGGCTGCACGAATAGCCACTTTGGCAATCAGTGTCAAACTCGCACTCTTCCCCAGAATCAACTGTTGCATCTCCACAGTATCCAAAATAATCATCATCATTGGCAGAGGAACCAGAGCTGTAAATTAAGTACAGTGAAGCTGCAGTGTCCTTTAAGATTCCAATATTCCCCTCATCGCTCTGCTGGCTTTCAATATACAAAATTGCATCCTCCTTCTCTTCGATGTATTCAGAATTTTTTAGTGAATCAATTGCAAATGCTGTTTCGTAAATTGAGCCAAAGCTCCCGTCATTTAACTGCATGTTAATCAAATTGCCGGCTTTAGAATTGTCAATCAGGCTTAGCATGGCGCTTCTTAGTTCATTGTTCCCTACATTGTCATTCATATAATTCTCGGTAAATATATCTGAGTTCAGCTTGTATAGGACCCATGAAGCATAAAACGTTGAATCAGCATCACAGGCGTTGCTGCCAGAATTGACTGAATAGCATCCGCTCTCTACTATGAATTCAGCGCTGTTTGTCAGGCCTTTTTCATTAATTATGTAAATGTTATTATTGCTCTCTCTTATCAAAGATATTCTAGGTGAGCTTGCAAAATCACAGTTCACGTTTATTGTCTCGGCATAATTGTCAAAATTAACACCAATTGAGCTCAAGTAAATCCATGGATTTTCGGAGTTCACAGAAGTTTCATAAATTGATCCCTCATCAAATTCAAACTCGCAGATTCCCTCTTCATTCGTTATTATTTGGATTATCAGGCCATCACTTCCGACACCTGTGCTTTGGAGATTTCCCCCTAGATAATCAAGCAGTTCAGCAATATTCCCCCCCATTTCGCTTAGAGTAAGCGCNGCAAGAGCTGTATCTTTAGTGTTGCAGTTCCCATCAGGATAGCAGTTGTTCTGGTCTTCTTTCCCATTTAGGTAGCCCAAACCAGCAGAGGCTGTTTCATCCTCACCATTCAAGTTAAGCGCCAGTACAGAGAACGAAATTTTCTCCATATCANTTCCCAATGAGCTCCACTTGTTGTCAACCTCGCCTTTCAGCCAGCCGACAGCGCTGTCTCTGTTGAATTCAGCAGAAACCATACTTATGCTCATGAGAAATATAACAAATAACGCCAACCTCTTCATGGTTAAAAACAGAGTAAAATTATATAAAAACCTTTCTCTATCAAAATAACATGGAATTCTTCTCAAAAGGCAAGCATGGAAAAGTATACNTNGATGGAAATATGGCAGTCAAGGAGACACTGCCAAGAAGGGTGAAAAATGAGACCTTCTGGATTAAGGAATTGAATAGGCATGGAATAGGCCCGAAATTGGTTGAAGTAAATAAAAATAATTTTAAGTATGAGTTCATCAAGGGCGAGTTTATCCTTCAGTATCTGATTAAGAACAGAGAATGGAAAATAATTGAGGATGTTTTAAGGCAGTGCAGGCAGATGGATAAGCTGAAGATGAATAAGCTCGAAATGCATAACCCCTATAAGCACATTATAGTCACAGAAAAAAAGAAGCCTATCTTGATTGATTTTGAGAGGGCTTATCGCACAGAAAACCCTAAGAACGTCACCCAATTCTCACAGTATCTGGCGTCAAAGAATTTTGCCCAGACTTTGAACATGAAAATAAGCAGAAAAGAGCTGATTTCCCTGACAAAAAAATACAAGGAAAACAAGACTGATAAAAATTTCAATGAAATCGCTAAATTCTTTAAAAAGAGTTTCGGCTAAGTGTTTACAGGATTATTTATTCTTTTCAACTCATTATGTTCTTCTATAATGAGTTCAATCATTCCTTGGATGATTTTTTTCCATACATCATTTGTTCTATTGCCCTGTTTGCTTTCTTTATTATCTTTTCTTTCAAAGATCAGCCCAGATATGAATGCCATTTCTACCTTTTGTTTTTTTAATATTTTTTCCAAACAGGCAAATTCACGGAATTCCTTCAATTGTTCATTTATCTTCTTGTCCCATGCGAAAACAATACAGATAGTTTTTCTATCTTTCCAGGGATGTGTGCTTTGCAGTAAACAATTAAAGAAGGTCAATTTTTTCGCATTCTTTTTAATCATCTCACTAATGTTGTCCATTCAATTAACAATAGGCTAATCTATAAAAATTTAACCTACTCATGACAAAAAGGTTACTTTATGGACTGTCTCCAATTTTGAATCTAAAATTTGCTTTTTTATTTGCGAAAAAAATCCCAAAAATAGAAAGTTTTATAAATCGAACACCACCATTTTATTTAAAGTTTTACAAAAAAAAGTCTTTATCACAGGGGGGTAAAATGTCAAAATTCATTAAAAAGTGCCCTGAATGCGGTTCTATAAATTTAATTGTTGACAAGGACAGGGGAGAAGTTGTATGTAAGGATTGTGGTTTTGTCCTCGAAGAAAGAATGGTTGACTTCACCCAGGAATGGAGGGAGTTTGAAGGCGATTCTGGAGAGAAAAGGAGAAGGACAGGAGCTCCTTTATCCTACACAAAGTTTGACCGTGGATTAGGGACTGATATTGGTTCAGGAGGAGACATTTACCAGCTGCAGGCCAAGGAAAGAAATAAGTACTTCAGGCTAAGAAAATGGCAGCATAGAGTTTCTACCGCCATTGAAAGAAATCTAAAATTGGCATTGGCGGAATTAAAGAGAGTTTCTTCATATCTTAAGTTGCCTCCTGCAGTTGAGGAGGAAGCAGCTAGGATTTATACTATGGCGGTTCAGAGAGGCCTCGTAAGAGGGAGATCAATGGAATCCGTCGTGGCAGGCTCGCTGTATGCATCATGCAGAAGGCATGAAGTTCCAAGAACTTTGGATGAATTGTCCGAAGCGTCAGGAATTGACAAGAAAGAAATAGGAAGGACTTACAGGTTCATACAAGAGAGCTTGGGATCAGAATATTGCCGAGCAACCCGGTCGATTACATTCCAAGATTCGCAGCTTCATTGAAGTTGAGTCCTGAAACTCAGACAAGGGCGGTTGAAATTCTTGAGAAGGCGCAGAAAGCAGAATTAACGTCTGGAAGGGGTCCGACAGGAATTGCGGCAGCTTCATTGTATGTTGCAACTCTGATCAATAATGAAAAGAGAACCCAAAGGGAAGTTGCAGATGTGGCAGGAGTTACAGAGGTTACAATAAGAAACCGTTATAAGGAACTGATAAAGAAATTGAAGTTAGATAAGGACCTTAAGAAGAAATTGGAAGAAGCAGAAGGGAAGTAAGATTTTTTTTAAACTCTTACTTTCATAAAGTCCTCGGCAATAAAGCTTTCCTTGAAAACTTTCTTTGCCTCCTTTAGCAAAATCCTGCTGTCATTGTATCTTTGTGAAATATGTGTTAGTATCAACTTCTTGGCTTTTGACTTTTTTGCAATTGTCCCTGCATCAACAGCAGTTAAGTGCTTGTATTCCTTGGCTTTGTCCTTCAATTCATCGCTGAACGTGCTTTCGCAGATTAGTAAGTCAGANTCCTTAGCCAATTTGAGGCAGTCGTTGCAGTAGGCAGTGTCCACAACTATGCTCAGTTTTTTTCCCTTGGCAATGATTGTAGCGTCTTTCGCCTTTATCTTTTCCTCATTGTAAATTATGTCTTTTCCATTNTGAAGGTCGCCAATCAGGACATGTTTTGAAAGTTTGAATTTTTTAAGGTAATCAAGATTGATTTTTCTCTTGTCATTCTCAATGAAGCTGTATCCATAAACCTTGACTGAATGGCTAAGCTCTCTCGCTTCAACATAAAAGTCCTTCTCTTTGAATACAACCCCATTTTTTATCTCAGTAATTTTGATGTCAAGCCTTTCGCCGATTATTTTGAATATGGAATTCATCAGATCATTTAACCCCTTNGGGCCGTAAATCTCCAACTTCCTTGAGTACTGGTTGGCTTTCAGGTTTTGAAATAATCCGGGCAGCCCGTTGATGTGGTCGCCGTGTAAATGGGTGATGAGTATTTTTGAAATCTTTGGAGACTTGAATCCCGCAATCCTCATCTGTCTTTGTGTTCCCTCGCCACAGTCAACTAGGATGTTCTCAGAGCCATGGCTAACCAAAATGCTGAATAAGTTCCTTTCTTTGGTGGGATGCATCCCTGATGTCCCCAAAAACAAAACTTCCATAGCAATAACCAATCAAGCCTGTTTTAAATTATTTTCTATTGGTTGATCTTTCGCGCGATTATTTGCAATTTTGTCACATTTTTGAAGAACAGATTTAATAGGAATCTTTTTTAATTGAGTCACTCAAAATCATCACAATTANGTTTTCCAGGACAGTCAAAAAATAAAATCAATATATTTTTAAATAACTTTTCTTTAATCAAATCATGCCAGCTGCAAAAAAGATCAATGCTTCTATTCTTG
>C687J35174_10008428_pt1 | contig 13110 bp, 19 predicted proteins | sample RifCSPhighO2_01_FD_35174 | JGI IMG/M metagenome (IMG submission 35174) | reverse complement strand
CTGGTTCGGTATTGGCAAAACATACAAAGAGTTTTTGCGCGGAGATGTTGCGATACGGGAATATCTCAAAAAGAGACTCAGGGGCCTTTACGTTTCATCTGTCGGCATAGAGAGAAATGGTGAGACCGTAAAAATTATTTTGAAGACAGCTCGCCCCGGTATTATCATTGGTCGTCAAGGTGAGGGCTCGGTGAAACTCAAGTCTGATATTTTGAGTATGATGCAGAGGGCGGGAGTTGCTCCAAAAAGCTTGAAAATTGATATAGAAGAAATTCGTTTTCCCGAAACAGATGCGTCGGTTGTGGGGCAAATGGTTGTTGAAGGGCTTTCCAAAAGGCTTCCATTTCGGCGCATATTGAAGCAGACCATTGATAAGGTGATGGCAAACAAGGTGGTAAAAGGGGTTCGCATAGAGATTTCCGGAAGAATCGGTGGTGCAGAGATTGCTCGGAAAGAAAGCTTGAAACAAGGCATGATACCACTTCAGACGTTGCGAGCCGATATTGATTTTGCCAGAGAAACAGCCATTCTTCCGTATGGTACCATCGGGGTTAAAGTGTGGATTTATAGAGGAGAGATTTTCTCTGAGAAACAGGGAGCAAGGCAGGCATAATTTTTTGTATAGTTATATGTTATTTCCCAAAAAAGCAAAATACCGAAAATGGCAACGAGCAAGAAAAAATCCGCTCAAGCGTATTCGTCCTGAAACACGTGGCGTGACGGTTGATTTTGGTTCGTATGGCCTCAAGGCGATGTCTCCCGGGCGTGTTCGTTCAAATCAGTTAGAGGCTGCAAGGAAGACCATGGCGCGCGTCGTAAGTAAGACGGGCAAAATATGGACTCGGGTTTTTCCTGATCGCCCATACACCCAAAAGGGGGCGGAAGTGCCTATGGGAAAGGGAAAAGGTGATGTGCAGGGCTATGAGTTTGAGGTTTCACCAGGAAGAATTCTTTTTGAGGTTGACGGGGTTACGGCTGCCGTTGCCTCAGAGGCGCTTCGAAAGGCGGGGGCAAAACTACCGCTCAAAACAAAAATAGTCACAAGGATATAATCTATATGAAAACAAAAGATTTTATTAAAAAAAGCGATGCAGATTTGCAAAAGATGCTTGGCGAAGAAAGAAAAGCTTTGCGGCTCTTTCGGTTTAGTCTCTCGGGGAGCAAGATCAAAAACATAAAGGAAGGTTCTGTGGCTCGCAAAAATATCGCACGGATTTTAACAGAATTATACGCTCGCCAAAAAGGCGGCGTAAAGGCACACTAATATGGCAACAGAGATACGCAAAAAAAAGCTAAAGGGTGTAGTCGTTTCTGACAAAATGTCAAAGACGATTGTTGTGCTGGTTAGTCGTTTTGTAAAAGATCCGAAATATGGTAAGTACGTGAAGATTGGAAAGAAATATAAGGCCCACGATGAGACCAACGCCCACAAAATCGGCGATGTTGTCGTCATTGAAGAGTGTCGTCCGATATCAAAAGACAAACATTTTAAAGTTTTAGCATGATTCAACCTCAAACAATTGTAAAAGTGGCTGACAACTCCGGCGCAAAAGTCGGTAAAGTCTTTAAGATATTGGGTGGCAGCAAACGTCGCTATGCACGCATAGGGGATATTGTGGTTATGTCTATTCAAGTCGCCGAGCCAAGAAAGCTGGTTAAAAGAAAAGATGTGGTGCATGCACTCGTCGTACGACAAAGGAGCCCGTTTCGCAGAAAAGATGGTTCATACATTCGATTTGATGAAAACGCCGTCGTGGTGCTTGAAAAAGGAAAGAAAGAACCCAAGGCGGGTCGTGTTTTTGGTCCACTCCCTCGAGAAATAGGGGAACTGGGTTTCCAAAGTATCGTTTCAATGGCACCTGAAGTTGTGTAAAAAATATGAAAATCAAAAAAGGAGACAATATTATAGTTATTTCTGGCAAAGACCGGGGTAAGACAGGCAAAATCACAAAAGCTCTACCTAAAGAAGACAGAGTTGTGATAGAGGGTGTCAACATCAAGAAGAAACATTCTCGCCCGCGTAAAGGTAATCAAAAGGGTCAGATTATTGAATTTGCCGCACCGATCCATGTTTCAAATGTCCAACTTCTAGATCCGAAATCGGGAAAAGGGACTCGCGTTGGCTTTTCTTTAGAAAAAGGGAAAAAAGTTCGTATCGCCAAAAAGAGTAAAACAGTTATTTAGTCATTCGTATGGAAACAGTAAAAGAAAAACAAAAAAAATCAGTCCAGCTTTTCAAGAGTTCTTTGGGCACCACAAATCCAATGGCTGCGCCACGTGTGCTTAAGGTTGTGGTGGGTGTGGGTACCGGAAAAGCCGCACAGAAAGACCGCAAGAGAAATGAGTTTGTCATGGATCGGCTTGCAAAAATTACCGGCCAAAAGCCAGCACTTCGCGGTGCCAAAAAATCTATTGCAACTTTTAAGCTTCGCGAGGGCGAGCCTATTGGCGTTGTGGTAACGCTTCGTGGGAAAAGAATGCACGATTTTTTGGATAGACTCCTCAATATTGCCATACCGCGCATGAGAGATTTTCGCGGTTTTGAAAAGAAAAGTGTTGATGCAATGGGCAATTTGACGCTTGGTATACGAGAGCACAATATCTTTCCGGAGGTTTCGGGGGAGGAATTAAAGGATGTCTTTGGCCTTGCGGTTACTATTGTCACGAGCGCAAAAACACGCGAAGAGGCGATTACCTTTTTTGAGGCTATCGGAGTGAAATTTAAGTAGTGGCAGGCACTTTGGCCTTTTATTGACAATGACTTTGCAGACTGCTACCATACGTTAAAGCTTTTGAGAGCTTTTTATTTTTTTGAATTATGGCAAAAACATCAGTTATAGCGCGTTCACAGAAAAAGCCGAAATTTAGTACTCGAATCGTGCGACGTTGTTTTCGGTGTGGCAGAAAACGGGGCTATATGAGAATGTTTGATTTGTGCAGGATTTGTTTTAGGGAGTTTGCCAATGAGGGAATGATCCCGGGTATTAAGAAGTCATCATGGTAAGACTTGTAAAATATAAGTAGATATATATGGATCCAATCGCAGACATGTTAATACAGATAAAAAATGCAGGGAATGCAGGCAAAGAGTCTGTATCTTTCCCGCACTCAAAAGTAAAACTTGCAATTGCACAGGTGCTTCTTAAAGAGGGCTATATTGCTTCTGTAAATAAAAAGACCAAAAAAGACGACAGGTCCATTGATGTGGGTGTCATGTATGAAAATGGCAATCCAAAAATAAAGGGTGTTCAGAGGGTTTCAAAGCCATCACGAAGAATATATCTCGGAGTTAAGGAAGTGCATCCTGTTCGTCAGGGATTTGGCTGCATGGTGCTCTCAACTCCCCGAGGTATCTTAACTGGGAAAGAGGCCAGAAAAGAGAAGGTTGGCGGTGAAGTGCTTTTTAAGGTTTGGTAAATACTATGAGTAGAATAGGAAAACAACCAATAGCAATACCGGGAGGAGTCACTGTTTCCATAAACGGCGGTGCTGTTTCTGTGAAAGGTCCCAAGGGAGAGCTTTCGCGCGTTTTCAAAAAAGATATCACTATTGAGCAAAAAGGAGATGAGATTAATTTGGCTCTTGCCAAAAAAAATCTTCTGACAAAAGCTTTGTGGGGAACCTACGCATCGCATATTCGTAATATGATTGAGGGAGTAAGCAATGGCTATAAAAAGACTCTTATTATTGAAGGAGTGGGTTATCGTGCAGAAGTTTCCGGTAGCAATCTTATTTTACATATTGGGTATTCTCACACGGTGCCGGTGCCGATTCCTCCGGGAATAACGGTACAGGTTGCAAAGAACATATTGACTGTGAATGGGACAGACAAAGAGCTGGTGGGATACTTTACGGCCCGCATTCGTTCTTTGCGGAAACCTGAGCCGTATAAGGGTAAGGGAATTCGTTATGACAATGAAGTTATCCGCAGGAAACAGGGTAAGAAGGCGACATAATCTACGCTTTTTTATAACACAACATGGCAAAAAATTCTCTTCAGCAAAAAAAAGAAAGAAGGAAAGTGCGGGTTCGTGCCAAGCTTTTTGGTACGGCCAAAAAACCGCGTTTGTCGGTCTTTCGTTCCAACAACTATTTTTATGTTCAACTCATTGACGATGAAGCAGGCAAGACTCTTGCTGCGTCTTCTGATCGTAATTTGAAAGCCGCGAAAGGAAAGTCCAAGGGTGAGCGAGTGAAAATGTTGGCCATTGACGCGGTAGAGAAGGCAAAGGCCAAAAAAATTAATACGGTTATTTTTGATCGTGGCGCGTTGCCCTATGCAGGAAACCTTAAACTTCTTGCTGAGACTATGCGTGAGGGCGGTATAATTTTTTAATATATGACCGAAGAAAAAGTAGCGACAACAGAAAAAGAAGCTCCTGCCACCGTAGCTCAAGCTCCGGGTGCAGTTGCACCCGCACCGAGGGCCAAGAATTTCTCTCGAAGGAGGGGGTCTTCAGGCGAAGGTGGCGGCCATGGACGAGGTCGCTCTTCAAAAGCGGGGAACTTTAAACGTGGTGGTGCCCGTTCTGAATTTGCCCAAAAAGTGGTTGGCGTTCGGCGGGTTACTCGTGTGGTTGCAGGAGGTCGCAGGTTTACTTTTAGCGTGGTGGTTGTTTTGGGTGACAGGAATGGATCAGTGGGTGTGGGGACCGGAAAAGCATTAGATACTGCTTTGGCGATAGAAAAGGCAATACGAGATGCGAAAAAGAACATGATAAAAGTTAAAAGGACCAAAACAAATTCAATTTCTCACGAAGTGTTTGAAAAGTATTCCAGCACCAGAATTCATGTTTTTCCTGCTCCGGGGAGAGGGTTGGTGGCGGGAAGCTCGGTGCGAAGCGTATTGGACCTTGCGGGTATTACCGATGTGAGCGCTAAGATTTTGTCGCGCAGCAAAAACAAGATTAACAATGCGCAAGCGGCAATAGAGGCCCTTCGTCAATTGGAATAATTACACATATGCAATTACACACTGTTACAAAAACGCATCCCAGAAAGACCAAGAAACGAATTGGTCGGGGTGGAAAACGTGGTACGTATTCCGGAAGTGGTGTCAAAGGGCAAAAGTCGCGTGCAGGCAGAAGAATGCGCCCAGAGATTCGTGACATCATTAAGAAATTACCAAAAAGGAGAGGATATCGCGCGCCCCAGCTGGGCAAAAAGCCGATCGCGGTTAATATCGGTGTTCTTGATTTGGCGTTTAACGCTGGCGACACTATTTCCCCACAGACACTCGCCAAGGCGGGCTTGTTACACATGAGAGAAAGCAGAAGGGGTGGGGTAAAAATATTGGGAACTGGCACGTTGAGCAAAAAACTTATTGTAGTGGATTGCATGGTTTCCAAAAGCGCCAAAGAGGCAATTGAAAAACAAGGTGGCTCTATTAAGACCAAGGCAGATAAGATTATTAAGGCAGGCAAGTCCAAGGCAGGTAAGGCTACTAAGGCAAATAAGGCGAAATAATCATGGGAACATTTTTCCAAAAAATAAGACACATCGTAAGCGACAAAAGCTTGCGTAATAAAATATTGTTTATCTTGGCGGCCCTGATACTTTTTCGAGCGCTTGCGGTTATTCCTGTGCCAGGTATTGATACGCTTCGTTTGGAGCAATTCTTTTCAAATAATCAATTCTTCGGGCTTCTCAACATTTTTTCCGGCGGCGGTTTGATGAACCTTTCCATCGTAATGTTGGGTGTTGCTCCATACATTACGGCATCCATCATCATGCAGCTTTTGACTATCATCTTTCCGTCACTTAAGGTGCTCTACCATGAAGAGGGTGAAGCGGGAAGAAAAAGATTTACGCAGTACTCACGGTTGCTTACGGTGCCCCTCGCCATTCTGCAGGGTGTTGCACTCCTCGTACTCTTATCTCGCCAGGGTATTCTTGGGGACATGACACTTTTTGACCATGTCACGAACATCTTTGTTATTACTGCCGGTTCGGTGCTTCTTATGTGGCTCGGAGAGCTTATTTCTGAGTTTGGTATTGGCAATGGGGTTTCATTGATTATTTTTGCCGGTATCGTTGCGGCGTTGCCGACCACTTTACAGCAACTTCTCTTCACTTTTGACATTTCCCAATTACCGATATACGTCGGCTTTTTCCTCGCCGCTGTCGCCATAGTGGCTGGCATTGTGGCCATCACCGAAGCGGAGCGGCCCATACCGGTTACTTACGCGAAACGCGTGCGTGGTCAAAAGGTATATGGTGGTGTTTCAACCTACCTTCCGCTTCGGCTTAACCAGGCAGGTGTTATTCCGATTATCTTTGCTTTATCCATACTGCTTTTTCCACAGATGATTATTGGATTTTTTGCCAATATTAGTAACACTGTCGTGCAATCAATAACAGATGTGTTAATCGCGGTATTCCAAAATCCTGTTGTGTATTCAAGTATTTACTTTATCCTCGTGTTTTTCTTCACCTACTTTTATACTGCAGTTACCTTTGACCCAGACGCTATTTCCACTAATTTGCAAAAGAGTGGTGCCTTTGTCCCCGGGGTACGTCCAGGGCAGACAACGGCTCTTTATATCGCGCGGATATTAAATCGCATTACGTTGGTAGGCGCCGTATTTCTTGGCCTTGTCGCGGTATTACCTTTGGTGATGCAGGGAATTACGGGCCTTGCCGCGTTCGCCATCGGCGGCACTTCACTCCTCATCGTTGTATCTGTTGTTTTGGATTTAGTTAAAAAAATTGATGCACAAGTGGCGATGCGGGAGTACTAGTCATTATCTTGGACAGGGGCGTCAAGAGAAATCCCTTTTTTCTTTTGTGCCAAGCAAGATATACTTAGAGGTATGAAGCCTCAAACTTTTATCTTTACCGGTCGTTCCGGTGTGGGCAAGGGTACGCAAGCTGCGCTCCTCATAGAATATTTAAAAAAGAAAGATACCAAGAAGGTATTGTATTTTGCTTCAGGCGACGGACTTCGGGAATATATAAAAGGAACAAAACATTCCCACAAGCTCGCGAAACAAATTTATGACACGGGAGGGCTTTTCCCTGAATTTCTCGCGGTGCACAACTGGTCTCATTTTTTTTCCGAAAATATGGAAGGAGATGAACATGTAATTCTTGACGGGCTTCCACGCAAGTTGTGCGAAGCCCAGATTCTTGATACCGCATTTGATTTTTATGAACACGAAAACGTCTTCATCATATGGATGGAGGGGTCACGAGATTGGTCAACAAAATTGTTGTCCAGTCGCGGGAGGAGTGATGATACTCCCGAAAACATTGTTCATCGACTTGATTGGTATGACGAAGAGGTTGCCCCGACGATTGAATACTATCGTAGGCACCCCCGACACATATTTCTTGAAATAAACGCCGAGCAACCCATTGAAGATGTTCATAATGAAATAGTGCAAAAAATTGAAGCAGCTGCATGATTGTTCACAATGAAACAAAAATAAAAGTTCTCAAAGAGGCCGGTCGTCGGCTGGCTTTTATTTTGGATGAAGTTATTAAAAAAACAGTTCCCGGGGTTACCGAGAGAGAGTTAGACGAGATTGCGTATACTCTTATAACAAAAGGCGGTGATGGCCCTGCTTTTTTGCATTACCGACCAGCGGGGGCGCGAGTGCCTTATCCGGCAACATTGTGTGTTTCTGTAAATGATGAAGTAGTGCATGGGATTCCGGATGATTACATGATGAAAGAGGGTGATATTGTGGGTCTTGATATTGGTCTTGAGCACGAGGGTATTTTTGTGGATATGGCAAAGACTGTGCCTGTCGGCTCGGTAGATGCAGCCGCAGAGAAGCTTATGCGCGCGACAGAAGACGCGCTCTATCAAGGTATTAAGGCTGCCTGCGTTGGAGCGCATGTGGGTGATATTGGTTTTGCTGTAGAGTCATTGGTAAAAAAAGAAGGGTTTAGTATCGTGCGTGAACTCGGAGGGCATGGCGTTGGTGATAAAGTGCACGAAGACCCGTTCATTCCCAATTTTGGTATCAAAGGGAAAGGCGCAGTGCTTACTGAGGGAATGGTTATCGCAATTGAGCCCATTGTAAATGAGGGGAAAGCAGGGATTCTTGAACTGAAGGATGGATATACGCTAAAGACGAAAGACGGAAAACGGAGTGCGCACTTTGAGCATACACTTATCGTGACCCCCACGGGCGGTGAGGTTGTTACAAAAGTATAATTGTTGTCGTTTTTGCTCCAGTTCTTTATATTAAGTCTCATGCCATTCAAATTGTTAATTATTAATTTCGGCCCAGTCGCCTCGCTTCGCGGGTGAAGTGGGTCGATAGATAGGTCTAATTTCTAAATCAATGACTCATCACAAAGAAGAAAAAACACTAATTCTTATAAAACCAGACGGTATTCAGAGAACTCTCATCGGAGAAATTATGGGCCGATATGAGCGGATTGGCTTAAAGCTGGTTGGTATAAAAATGGTAGTGCCCACGAAGGAACAAGTGGAAACACACTATACGATAGACCCCGAGTGGAGAAGAATCACCGGAGAAAAGACCATAAAAGGGTATCGGGATAAAGGCCTTACCCCTCCCTCGGAAGACCCTTTGGAAATCACCGCGGCAATTATAGAACGTCTCAAGAAATATATGACGAGTGGGCCCGTTATTGCGATGGTGTGGCAGGGAGCACACGCAGTTGAGTTGGTGCGTAAATTGACGGGAGGTACGGAGCCGCTTCGCTCTGATGTGGGAACCATACGGGGAGATTTTGTGCTTGATTCGTATCAAATGGCTGATACTGACAAACGTGCAATACGCAACTTGATTCACGCCTCCGGTTCTGTTTCGGATGCAGAAAAAGAAATAGTACATTGGTTTAGCGACGGAGAAATCATGAAATATAATTTGGTGCAAGACGCGATTCTATACGATGTTAATTTGGATGGAATTTTGGAGTAGTGCTTGGTATTGGGTATATGTCTGTGGATTGTGCGTACAGAATACTTTATACTTAAACTAGGTTATCGGAGTTAAAATCCATATTTTAGTTTATTCGGGAGTCTCACATCGGACCTTTTCGCCGATTCGTTCGGGGAAAGAATCCTGCGGACACCCACCTGGCTTATGTCGGGTATTAACCTCGGTAACCAAACAAGAAGCCCGTTCCGCTACCTATTGGAAGCAGAACGGGCTTTTGCTTGGAAGGATCGCGGTATTCGGTACAAGAAATGTCACAGAACACCAAATCTCTTAAACTTTCGTCGCTCGCCCAAGACAAAGACAAGTTCTTGCCTATGGGCTTGTTAAAAAATATAATGGAAGAATGCACAAAAATCCGTTTTTTATTTTTCTATTTTTACTACTAGTAGTCATTGCAGTTCTTGAGTTTATAGGACTTCAACGCTTTTGGCTTTTTATCTTCTGGTGGTTTGATCTGCTACTTCATTTTCTTGGCGGCGTTTGGGTTTCTGGAATGGCCCTTTGGCTTTTCTTTTTGTCTGGTTATGTGCACGGGGTTGCACGAAACTCTACCAATATTTTGCTTGTTGCGGTGATTTCTTTTCTCGTTATCGGTATTGCGTGGGAAATTTTTGAGTTTCTTGTGGGAGCGATATTCGCAGAAGAAGTTGAATATTTCTTTGATACTGCGACTGACATGCTTATCGGACTCTTTGGCGGGCTACTTGTTTCTTATTTCTTTTTACGTCGTTACGGTCAAAAACAAATATAATTATGGAAAAGGGGAAAATTACATTCTACGGTGGTGTTGATATGGTAACGGGTGCTAATTTTCTTTTTGAAATAGCCGGCAAAAAAATAATGATTGATTGTGGGTTTTTTCAGGGGTGTGATGTGTGTGATGTTAAAAATCATTCGTCTTTTCCGTTTTCTCCATCCTCAATTGGCGTAGTATTTGTTACGCATGCCCACATGGATCACATTGGGCGTATACCGCTTCTGGTGAAGGAGGGTTTCAAGGGCACTATTATATCAACCGCCCCGACCAAGGAGATTGCTCAGTTGCTACTTATAGACGGGATACACATTGCACGGTCGGAACACAATGAAGGTGCGGCTGCTCTCTACGACGAAAATGATGTGTATGCCGCCATGGGTAAGTGGAAGGAGGTTGGGTATCATGAGCGTATTCCGGTCGCGGACGGAGTGCATGCGCGCTTTAGAGACGCAGGGCATATTTTGGGTTCTGGTATGGTTGAAATAGTTCGCGAAGCAGAAGGTTCCAGTCCAGAAAAACGCCTCATTTTTACCGGAGACCTCGGCAATTCACCGGATCCGCTTCTTCCGGACACCGAGTCAGTAAAAGATGCTGACTACTTGGTGATGGAAAGTGTGTATGGAGACAGAAACCATGAAGGTCGTGAGTCGCGAACAGCAAGACTCGAAGATGTGATTGAAAGAGTGGTGCGAGACAAGGGGATTCTTCTCATCCCTGCTTTCTCGGTGGAAAGAACGCAAGAACTTTTGTTTGAGATAAAAATGATGATGGAAGAAAGTAAAATCCCGCTCATTCCCGTTTTCTTGGATTCACCGCTCGCGATCAAAGTAACGGAGCTTTATAAAAGGTATCAAGAATTTTTCAACGACAAGGTAAAAGAGTTGCGCAAAAAAGAAGATAGCATTTTTTCCTTCCCTCAATTGCATATTACGCGCTCTAGTGAAGAATCACGGTCTATCGAAAGATTTGGTAGTCCTAAAATAATTATTGCAGGATCTGGCATGTCGGAAGGTGGGAGGATATTGCGGCATGAACGAAAATATCTTGGGCAAAAGACGACCACCATTTTGCTCATTGGCTATCAAGCTCCTAATTCTCTTGGGCGACAGATACAAGACGGCGTTCGAAAGGTAAGGATAGAGCACGAGGATGTTTTTGTTAATGCGCGAGTGGAAACCATTAGCGGATATTCTGCTCACAAAGACATGGATCGTTTAATTGCTTTTGTGGCTGATGCCGCGGATCGGCTTAAGAAGGTGTTTGTGGTTATGGGAGAGCCTCGTTCGTCTGCATTCTTGACGCAACGTTTGCGAGACTATTTGGGTGTTCCTGCGCATATGCCCAAAGAGGGAGAAGCTGTCATACTAGACTTTTAGAAGTCTAGTATGACGGAATTTCTAATCCGCCAGCTGGCGGACAAATCCTAATTTCTAAAAAAATAGATACTTTTTACGGGATGCGTTATACTTAATAATTAATGATTAGCCATGGCTTTGGTGAAATTTCCAGTGAAAAAATTCCCCAATGGCCCAAAAGCTAATAACTAAAAGCCAAAAAATGAACCCCGATGAACACAAACACGCCCACTTACGCTTGAAGCTTTGCGTTTCCGGAGCCGCAGAGACAGGCCATTGCGGCCCGAATGCACTTGAAAATGCAAAAGAGCTTGGGCGAGAAATAGTAAAACAGGGAGCAGTATTGGTGACTGGCGCCACAACCGGCTTTCCTTTGTGGTCTGCAATGGGGGCGAAGGAGGAGGGCGGTATGTCTATCGGGCTTTCTCCTGCTTCTACAGAGCATGAGCACACAGAGTTATATGGGCTCCCCCTTGATTATCTTGATCTCATTATTTATACCGGTTTTGGCTATTCCGGAAGAAACCTTTTGTTGACACGATCTTCCGACGCCGTTTTTATCGGTTGTGGACGCGTTGGTACTATTAACGAGTTTACTATCGCGTTTGAAGACAAAAAACCAATTGGCATTCTTGAAGGAGAGTGGGAAACAGATACCGTCATAAAAGATATTATGGAAAAAGGGCATCGTCCTAATCCGAAAGTTATTTTTGACAATGATCCGAAAGCTCTTGTACAAAGGGTAGTGGAGATGGTGCGCGAAGAAAAGAAAGAGTATCTTCGTCTCTATGAGACCATGGCCGATGGAAATGGAGATCCAAAAAAGAAAAATAACAGCGGTGATTTTATTTTATAAAATCACCCACAAGCTTAAACAAGCCCCGACGATAGTCGGGGCTTGTTTAAAACTTTGAATAGGGTTATTTTATGGCCTCTTGAACGATAGACGCAAACACACCTGGTCGTTCTATGGCAAGATCCGCAAGCATTTTTCTGTTAAGCGCGATGCCTGTCTTTTTGAACGCACCAATAAGGGCACTGTAGGAAATGCCGAGTGGACGTGCGGCTGCATTTATTTTTATATTCCAAAGGCGCCTAAAATCATTTTTCTTATCTCTGCGTCCCCGAAATGCATGCACTCCGGCATGCAAAAGTGCGGTTCGCGCTTCGCGCTCCTTTTTGCTTCTGCCAAAGCGGTATCCTTTTACTTGTTTTAAAATATTTCTCCTACGCTTAAGTGCGTTAATACCCTTTTTTACTCGTGTCATATATTTTTTCTATATTACTTTTGAAAAAAGCGGCCACGTGTTTTGTTCTTCATCACAAAAAGCGTTGTCCTCTTTCGGTTTAATTGTTTTCCGCGTCCTTCCTTTGCATTAAAATGGTTGCCGCCCGGTTTTCGTGCGATTATCTTTCCGTTTTTGGTTATCCGTAAACGTTTACTAAATGATTTATTTGTTTTTGTCATAAATATTATTTCCGGTTAGTCTTTTTTGTCTGGTGATACTCCTGACGGAGGTGGTGCGGTTGGTTTCGGCGTGGTAGCTTGTTTCGCTTTAGTGCCCCGCTCGATAATCATTGAAAGACCTTTAGGGCTCTTCTTGGGCGCGTCGGCCACCTTAAATTCTTCCGTAATAAGGTGAAGTACTCTGTTGAGTCGGTCTTCAAGAAAACCTTTCTCCATATACTTCGCTCTCCCCCGAAGAAAAAGGTCTATTTTAACCCTATGGCCCTCTTTCAAAAACTGGGATGCCTTTCTTGCTTTGAGCTCCAGGTCGTGTTCGCCTGTTCCGATCTTAATCTGCAAAGACTTTGTTTCGGTGGTTTTGGTTCTAGTTTTCTGTTGCTTTTTCTTTTGCTCATACTGGAATTTACCAAAATCCATTATTTTTGCAACGGGTGGCACCGCATTTGGGCTTATTTCAATCAAATCAAGCCCTTTTTCGCGCGCTTTGGCGAGAGCGTCCTCAAAAAGGAGGGTGCCCAGGTTTCCGACTTCTTCGTCAATAACCCTAAGCTCTTTGGCGCGTATTTGGTTGTTTATTCGTACTTTCTCCAAGTGTTTCTTTGTTTGGGG
>C687J35174_10008422_pt1 | contig 13118 bp, 14 predicted proteins | sample RifCSPhighO2_01_FD_35174 | JGI IMG/M metagenome (IMG submission 35174) | reverse complement strand
TTGGGTCAAGCCGCGTCAGCGGCGGACCCAACAAAATCATACTGTTCGGCGGGTTTCGCTTCGCTTCACCCACCCTACATTTGAATTATTAGAGGTTCCCTGTTGTTATCCCTTATCTAAGCATCATCGATCAAACTGCGAGCGAATTCAAAAAGATATTCGAACCAGTTTTTGGTCCGCAATACGTGTTGGAACATCACAGCATGGCGGATAGGACTAAAGATGGTTCATCAGAATTAAGCAATGAAGAGAAAGATGCTGAATGGGAAAATGAAAGAAGACGCAGACTGCTATCCGAAAACTGGGATGCACCATTGGTCGTCACTACGTCAGTACAATTTTTCGAGAGTCTATTTGCTAACAGGCCGAGCACATGTCGAAAATTGCACAATGTCGCCAAATCAGTTGTCTATTTCGATGAGGCACAAACACTACCCACCGGCTTGGCCGTTGCCACCTTAGGGGCTCTCAATGCCTTGATGAAAGACTATGGCGTAACTGTTGTTTTTGGCACTGCCACGCAACCAGCTTTTAAAGCTTTATCAAGTCACATCCCTGATGGATGGCAGCCAAGAGAAATTATCCAAGACACTCAGAATATCTTTAAGGATCTGAAAAGAGTAATGCCAGTCTGGCCTTCATCGCGCACGGAAAAAATGGAATGGCCCGAGGTGGCGCAAGGGCTAGTTGAACATGATCAGGCACTATGTGTGGTCAACCTCAAGAAACATGCGGCAGAACTGACCCGAGCAATGCTGGAAATTCTACCCAGCCAATCTCATGGCTCTCTTTTCCATTTAAGTACCGCACTTTGCCCCGCGCATCGGCAAGCCGTTCTAAAGAAAATTAGAGCACTACTTGAAGAAAAGAAAACAGTTTATTTGATAGCGACTCAGTGCATTGAGGCCGGTGTGGACGTGGATTTCCCCGTTGTCTGGCGGGCGATGGGGCCACTGGAGTCATTGGCGCAGGCTTTCGGAAGATGCAACCGTGAAGGTCGTTTGCAACCGGAAGAATGTGAAGCTCGCGTATTCGTGCCTATGGAGGATGACATTCCCATGCCAGGCTATAAACAAGCTGCATCAGTTGCCGCGAGCCATTACTGGGAGGCCGATCTTCACTCTCCTGAGGTTTTTGATTCCTACTTCTCCAAGCTGTACAGCGACCAAGATATCGGCGGTGAAGGTAGCCGCCTGCAACGAGAACTGCGGGAAGCTATAGAACAGTTGAAGTTCCCGGATATTGCAGAACGCTATCGCCTGATTTCTTCGGATACAGTATCTGTCGTTGTCCCCTACACCGAAAATGGTGCAAAGGCATGTAATGCTTTGCAAGCAAGGGGGCTGAGCATCAAAGCATTGCGCGCGTTAATGTTTCAGGCGCAACCCTATATCGTAAATGTGTACCGCAATCAGCTTTTCAGAGATAGGGATATCGCGTCGCGCGTTATCCCCGTCTGTGGAGATGTGAAAGGTGGATGGTACACCTGGGTGGGTAAATATAATGACCAGTTTGGCATTCTTACAAAAGCGTCAGATGAAGTCTGGATAGTATGACGAGACTGCACCACAAGAAGGAGGTCGTATGAGCATAAAGGTTTTGATTCGCGGTCCTCTGGCGTGCTTCACCCGGCCGGAAATGAAAGTCGAGCGGATGAGTTACCCAGTGATAACACCATCTGCGGCGAGAGGAATATTGGAAGCCATTCTTTATAAACCCGAGTTCAGATGGAAAGTGCGCCGCATCCACGTACTCAACTCAATCAAATTTATCGGCCTTCGACGCAATGAAGTGCAAGGGAAAATCTCCACGGCGAAGGCAAGGCAATGGATGCGGGGGAAAGGAACCATCGAACCCCTCGTAGCTGATGCCATGGGACGTGACCAGGGCGGCGAAGGCGAAGGACGAACGCAGCGAAATACAGTCGCCCTCAAAGATGTGGCTTACGTAATTGAGGCAGATGCTTGGGTGCGTCCCGAAGTGAAGGAGACACCGGTCAAATACTACGAATGTTTTCAGCGCCGCGTCGAGCGTGGCCAATGTTTCGCCCAGCCGGTGCTAGGTTGCAGGGAATTTGCCGGCTATTTTGAACCAGCTCCAGATCAGTTTGAAACAATTTCCGATACTCGTGATCTTGGTCTGATGCTCTACGATGTCTTTGATCTAGATGCTCGCAACGATGGTTATGCCAAACCCTTTATCACGCTGTTCAGTCCAAAAATGGAATGCGGCGTGATCACGATTGAAGACTATGCCTCGGTTAAGGAACGCCACATCGCAGGAGGCCATCATGCTTGAACATTTGGTCAGGTATGCGGAACGTAAAGGCTTGGGCGATGATCCATGTTTTGTAGCTAAATCCGTAAAATGGGCTATTGCATTGAGTGACGACGGATCGTTCCGAGGAATTAACCCGCTGGGTAACCCCGATGACAAAGGCTGGAAGGGAAAACAGTTCTCCAAAACGCCACTCACGCCGAGGAATGAATTACAGGTTGGAGGAAAAAGCCATTTTCTATCCGAATCTGCTGAAACAGTTTTATTACTGTTCCCAGATGAACCCAAGTTAAATAAAACGATGGAAGAAACAAGAGAATCCATCAAGGCAAAACATGCTTACTTTCGGAAGATGTTTGAGGAGGCGGAAAAATCCGGTGTAAAAAACCTCATCCCGGTAATTCACTTCTTAACCGATTCCAATAAGGTTGATAATGCCAAACAGGAGTTCGCTGGTACCAAAAAAGCAAAACCAAGTGACTCCATTACCTTCGACGTGAACGGAACCAACATATTGGATATGCCTGACTGGCATTCTTTTTGGCGACAGATGCGGAGCGCATCTCAAACTGAAAATCAATCGCAGGTTGCGAAGATGCCCTGCCTTGCCACCGGTGCGCTGACAACTCCAATAGCCGTACATGAAAAGATCAAGGGGATTTGGGGCGGGAAACAGACCGACAGATCACTCATCGCTAACGACAAAGATGCCTTCCAATCTTACGGCTTGGAGCAGGCGTACAACGCGCCTGTATCTCCAGAGGCAGAAAGTCGTTATCGCGCTGCCTTGCAGGAGTTGATTGGATATGCCGTCCCGTTGGGAGGAGCACAGTTCATTTACTGGACTCGAGAAGCTACGCAAGCTGATCCTGTGGCACTTGTACGCGATGCAGAGGATGCCGGCTTTGATTTCTTTGGTAGTGACGAGAAACTCCGAGAAGGGGGTCTGCTTGCTGCTCTTAAGGCGGTGCGCGATGGCAGCTACAAACCGAACGGTTATGAGAATAACCAGTTTTATGGCTGCGCTTTAAGCGGTAACGGGGGGCGTGTGGTTGTCCGTGATTGGTGGGAAACATCACTATCGGATGTTCTAACAAATGTAGCGCGATGGTTTGATGACGTGTCAATTGCCAGAGATAGAAATGTATCTCTAAAACCGCCAAAGTTTTATACGTTTTTGTCTGTTCTTGTCAGGAAGAAACAGGGCAAACCCCAGATTGACGATCTTCCCCCACACATCCCTATTCAACTCATGCGTGCTGCGTTACGCGGCTTCCCATTGCCTCGCAACCTATTGGATAAGGCCATAGATCGCCACGCAATCGAAGTACGGGAAGGAGACGTGAGGGCCGAGCGTATGGGATTAATCAAAGCATTTCTTAACCGTTCAGGAGGAGAAAAAATGACTGAAAGCCTAAATCGAGAGTCGATTAGCATCGCGTACCACTGTGGCCGTCTTCTGGCGCTATTCGAGCAAATTCAGAGCAAGGCATTACCAAACGTCAAAGCGGGTGTCGTGCAGCGGTTCTACGGAGCCGCATCCGCGACGCCGGGCCTGGTGATGGGACGATTATTCCGTACAGCCCAACATCATCTAGGGTCGATTGAGAATCCGACCTACTATCAAAAATTGCTCGGAGAAGTGACTGACAAGATTGGAGAAAATTTTCCAGCCGTTCTAAGCCTGGAGGAACAGGGCCGTTTTGCCTTGGGTTATTACCATCAACGATCAGAGCGCTTTGCCGGAAATAAATAACAAGGTTGCCAATTCACATGATGAAGGAGATTAGACATGAGTGAACCAATCAAAAACCGCTATGACTTCTTATTATTGTTTGACTGTAAATCCGGGAATCCAAACGGTGATCCAGACGCAGGCAATGCACCACGCATGGACCCTGAAGATATGCATGGATTGGTAAGTGATGTAGCGATTAAAAGGAAGATCAGGAACTACGTTCAATTAGCCAAGGGAAACGAGAGCCCATACAGCATCTTCATTGCCCATCATGGTATTTTGAATGAAACGATTAGCATCGCACATGACAAGGCAAAGGCGGAGGACCCAAAGAGCTACGGTGCGATAAAAGGAAAGATCACGCGGGACCAAGTAGAGTTGGCACGTCAGTGGATGTGCCGGCATTTTTATGATGTCAGGACCTTTGGGGCTGTAATGAGCACAGGTAAAGACGCGGGGCAAGTACGTGGCCCCGTGCAGCTTACATTTTCACGCTCGCTTGATCCGATTCTACCCATGGATTTATCGATTACACGCATGGCTGTCACCGATCCGAAGGAAGCAAAGGAAGCTGAAGACACAACCGAACCAACTCAAAGCGAACCCCCCTACCAGACCATGGGCCGTAAAAATCTGATTCCCTATGGTCTATATGCATGCCAAGGGTTCATCAGCGCTCATTTCGCACAAACCCCCAAAGGAACTGGTTTCAGCGATGCTGATCTTTCGTTGCTGTGGGAAGCGCTAGAAAATATGTTTGATCACGACCGGTCTGCATCCCGAGGCATGATGGCGGTACGCAGTTTGAAAATATTCAAACATGTAGGGACCGATACGAATCCGGACCAAAAAGCGCGCCAAGCTATGCTTGGCTGCGCTCCAGCCCAAAAGTTGATAGAACTTGGTCAAGTAGTAGAAATTACGAAGGATGCAGCAGCCATGAAGGCAGATGGTGTCAGTGTCCCGCGTCAGTTCTCGCACTACAAGATTGACGTTCGCAAAGAACGTGTTCCTAAAGGGGTGGAATTCATCGAGAGAATATAACTTGGACACGGATAATCTGATCCCTATCTCCGCGCTGAATCAATACAGCTACTGCCATCGCAGGTGTGCGCTTATCTTTATAGAGCAGTCCTTCGAGGAAAATGTCCACACTCTTCGCGGCCGTGCGCTACACGAAAACGCGGATGAAGTAGCAGCAATATCCGAGGCGGGAACTCGCGTTGAACGGGCTCTGCCGCTCTATTCCGAGCGACTGGGTCTCGTGGGCAGAGCCGACGTAGTGGAGTTTCGCACAGATGGAACCCCCTACCCTGTCGAGTACAAGCAAGGCAAGAAAAAACAATACATGAACGATGACCTGCAACTCGCCGCCCAAGCAATGTGCCTGGAGGAAATGACCGGCAAGCCGGTCCGCCATGGCGCTATCTACCACCACACTTCCCGCCGGCGCCGGGAGGTGGAGATTACCGATGCTCTGCGGCAGCAGGTGGTGGAAACCGTAGCCGCAGTCCGTGCCCTGCTCAACTCAAAGACCTTGCCACCGCCGGTGAACGATCATCGTTGCCCGCAGTGCTCGCTGCAGGAAATCTGCCAGCCCGAAGCTCTGGCCGCTAAACGCAGGCTGCACGGCCTGCGCGAAACATTATTCGATCCGGAGGCCAACTGATGCATCAATTCCTGAATACCCTCTTCGTCATGACGCCCAACGCCTACATCCACCTGGAAAGCGAGACCTTGCGCATCGAGGTCGAGCGTGAAAAAAAGATGCAGGTGCCGATTCATCACATCGGATCGGTCGTGTGTTTTGGGGACGTGATGCTGTCACCGGCCGTTATGCACCGTTGCGCGGACGACGGCCGCAGCGTAGTGCTGCTGGACCGGAACGGCCGCTTCAAGGCACGACTGGAGGGACCCGTAAGCGGCAACATCTTGCTGCGGCAGGCGCAGTTTAAGATGGCGGACAATGTCGGCTTCGCCCTCGATACCGCCAAAGCCGTCATCGCCGGGAAGCTGCGCAATGCGCGACAGGTGCTTTTACGCGGTGCGCGCGAGGCGGCGGACGAAAAAGACACAGACCCATTAGGCCGTGCGGCGGATTCGCTGGCCATTTCCATCAGGAATATACCGACCGCCGACAATCTCGATACCCTGCGCGGTATCGAAGGCGACGCCGCCAAGACTTATTTCTCCGCGCTCAATCACATGGTCCGTTGGGAGGTACGCGAGGCGTTTGCAATGAACGGGCGCTCGCGCAGACCGCCACGGGATCGCTTCAACGCCTTGCTCTCATTTATTTATTCCATGGTGATGAATGATTGTCGCTCGGCGCTGGAAAGTGTGGGGCTGGACCCGCAACTCGGCTTTCTGCATGCCATGCGTCCTGGACGTGCTGCACTGGCACTAGATTTAATGGAAGAGTTCCGCGCGATTCTGGCGGATCGTTTGGTGCTTACCCTCATCAACCGTGGACAAGTAAGCGAAAAGGATTTCCTCGACCGCCCGGGTGGCGCCGTCCATTTGCAGGACGATGCCAGAAAAACAGTGGTGGTGGCCTATCAAGAACGCAAGCAAGAAGAAGTTACTCATCCCTTACTGGATACCAAAGCACCTATCGGCCTCCTGCCGCACCTGCAAGCGCGCTTTCTTGCGCGCACCATCCGTGGCGAGATGGAAGGCTACCTCCCCTTCCTGATCAAATAACCATGCTCATACTTGTCACCTATGATGTTTCCACCGAAACACGGGCTGGCAGAAAACGACTGCGTCGCGTGGCCAAGGTTTGTCAGAGTTACGGTCAGCGGGTTCAGAAATCTGTTTTCGAATGCCAGGTGGATTTGGCGCAATATGAAGAACTGGAGCGATCGCTGGTGGCCGAAATTAATGAGGAAGAGGATAATCTCCGGCTTTACCGGCTGACGGAGCCTGTGGATCAACGCATCAAGGAATTCGGGAAATTCCGGGCGATAGATTTTGAGGGTCCCTTAGTGATATGAGTAGCGCGAACCTATAGCGATGGTGAGTTGCCGGGTATTTCCGCGCTAAACCTAACCATATGAGCACAATGAAAATTTCTGGAAATAATGCTCAATTCTTATGCGCCTGTTGCCATGGCGTGGGTAAGTTCGCGCAGATATCGCCGGAAAACATGATGTATCATCATCTTGCAGTTAGGCTGTTGCACCCGCTGTTGCACCCGCTCCTCGGAGCGGGCCAAGCTCGGAGAAATCATCGCCCTGCTCAATGAGGTTGCACCCGCTGTTGCACCCGCTCCTCGGAGCGGGCGTCATGGCCGGTGACGCGCAGGAGTGTGCGTGCCGGGTTGCACCCGCTGTTGCACCCGCTCCTCGGAGCGGGCACGTCGGCCACCGCCCGGGCGCGATCGATCTCCAGTTGCACCCGCTGTTGCACCCGCTCCTCGGAGCGGGCGATCGGCCGCGAAAAGGGGCGCTGCTTGCTGCGCGTTGCACCCGCTGTTGCACCCGCTCCTCGGAGCGGGCTTTTGGCCCGCGTGGCAAGCCGAGAAAGCGGCCGCGTTGCACCCGCTGTTGCACCCGCTCCTCGGAGCGGGCCGGATCATGCCGGCGTTCAGACATTGTGGACAGACCGTTGCACCCGCTGTTGCACCCGCTCCTCGGAGCGGGCTTTCGGCTCGGCGGTAAGGAGCTTGGTCAGCTTGTTGCACCCGCTGTTGCACCCGCTCCTCGGAGCGGGAGTTCCAGCGTGCGCACCCCGTCGCGGTCGCCGGGGTTGCACCCGCTGTTGCACCCGCTCCTCGGAGCGGGTGAGGATTGAAACGACCATCCTTCAGGCCGGTGCCCGTCTGGATGATGTTGCACCCGCTCCTCGGAGCGGGTGAGGATTGAAACATGCCATCGAACGCCAGGGTGTTGATCAGCGTCTCGTTGCACCCGCTCCTCGGAGCGGGTGAGGATTGAAACCAATTCGGTCGATGCCCCGCCGCTGATCTGCGAAAGTTGCACCCGCTCCTCGGAGCGGGTGAGGATTGAAACATTGTGGTTGCGCGCCAGCAGCCGCGTCCAGAACGTTGCACCCGCTCCTCGGAGCGGGTGAGGATTGAAACATGTCGGCGCCTCGAAAAAGCGCCGTTCCATCAAGTTGCACCCGCTCCTCGGAGCGGGTGAGGATTGAAACGCATTCGGTGGTGTCGGCATACAGGGACCACAGCGTTGCACCCGCTCCTCGGAGCGGGTGAGGATTGAAACGTCGCCGGTGTCGCGGGCCTTAGCGCGCTGCTGTGTTGCACCCGCTCCTCGGAGCGGGTGAGGATTGAAACCACTGAAGAAATCATACACCTCGCCGCGTGGTCGTCGTTGCACCCGCTCCTCGGAGCGGGTGAGGATTGAAACCCGTCACGCTGTGCGAACAGATCGCGGCCCTGCTCGTTGCACCCGCTCCTCGGAGCGGGTGAGGATTGAAACGCCGGATGCACGGCAACTGGGGCGACCGTGAGCACGTTGCACCCGCTCCTCGGAGCGGGTGAGGATTGAAACATCGCGGTCCGGAGACGCCTCGATCAGTTTCGGGTTGCACCCGCTCCTCGGAGCGGGTGAGGATTGAAACATCCTCGGCAATTACCGCCGGCTCTACGGACGCAAGTTGCACCCGCTCCTCGGAGCGGGTGAGGATTGAAACGATTTTGCCGCTCTTGAGCTTCACGCCGGCCTGGGTTGCACCCGCTCCTCGGAGCGGGTGAGGATTGAAACACGTTGGTTGTGCTCGATGAGCTCGATGAATCCTGTTGCACCCGCTCCTCGGAGCGGGTGAGGATTGAAACGCCGGTCGGCGTTGTCAAGGGGATCTCGGAAGGGGGTTGCACCCGCTCCTCGGAGCGGGTGAGGATTGAAACTTGCCACGGGCTGCGGTCCTGCCGCGCGGCGCGGGGTTGCACCCGCTCCTCGGAGCGGGTGAGGATTGAAACCATTGCGGAACAGCTTGGTCGGCAGGTCCGTGCGGGTTGCACCCGCTCCTCGGAGCGGGTGAGGATTGAAACAAATTTGTCCCGGTAGATCAAAGCGAAACGGGACGTTGCACCCGCTCCTCGGAGCGGGTGAGGATTGAAACTGTTACGAGGGGCGGGACACGGTTTCAGTCTGCGTGTTGCACCCGCTCCTCGGAGCGGGTGAGGATTGAAACTTCTGTCGCGTCCAAGGCCGCGCGGGACGATTCCGTTGCACCCGCTCCTCGGAGCGGGTGAGGATTGAAACGATCCGCAGCAGGCGCTGGCCAATAGATTCCGCGAGTTGCACCCGCTCCTCGGAGCGGGTGAGGATTGAAACAACTGCGGCACGTGCCATTGCGGCGCGGCATCGTCCGTTGCACCCGCTCCTCGGAGCGGGTGAGGATTGAAACGGACCATTCGAGCCCGGACAACTCGCGGCGGTAGGTTGCACCCGCTCCTCGGAGCGGGTGAGGATTGAAACCTTGTGCTGCACCGCCATCTTGTTGTGCTCGCAGCCGGTTGCACCCGCTCCTCGGAGCGGGTGAGGATTGAAACTTAACCAATCGGTGTTGCGGACATGAACGGCCGCGTTGCACCCGCTCCTCGGAGCGGGTGAGGATTGAAACCTGGCGATCTACGCGCAGGCCGCGCCCAAGTCGGGTTGCACCCGCTCCTCGGAGCGGGTGAGGATTGAAACACCTGCACTACGACGCCGGGCGCTTGACCAAAAAGTTGCACCCGCTCCTCGGAGCGGGTGAGGATTGAAACTTTCATTTCTCAGTCTCCGGTTGATACGACGGTTGTTGCACCCGCTCCTCGGAGCGGGTGAGGATTGAAACGCCACCATCCTCGGCAAGCGCGTCACGCCGATCGCGTTGCACCCGCTCCTCGGAGCGGGTGAGGATTGAAACGATTTCCGCCGTCCGCGTGGCGCCCATGCCGCCCGTTGCACCCGCTCCTCGGAGCGGGTGAGGATTGAAACGTAAAGCTCTGCTGCGTTGCGGTTGAAATCTTCCCGGGTTGCACCCGCTCCTCGGAGCGGGTGAGGATTGAAACATTTTCTGCGCTACCTTCACCGTGACGTTCTTTAGTTGCACCCGCTCCTCGGAGCGGGTGAGGATTGAAACCGCCTTGGGCAGCTTGTTCACCGGGATCGCGGGATGTTGCACCCGCTCCTCGGAGCGGGTGAGGATTGAAACATTGGAGACGGTGGTGACGGGCGACAGCATCCTCGAGTTGCACCCGCTCCTCGGAGCGGGTGAGGATTGAAACATCAAACGCGCGCTTGAAGCGCTGCTCGGCCCGGCGTTGCACCCGCTCCTCGGAGCGGGTGAGGATTGAAACTGATAGTAGTGCGTATAATCGAGAAACGGCGTAGTTGCACCCGCTCCTCGGAGCGGGTGAGGATTGAAACTATATGTTCATGGCACTATTGCTGGTCTTCCTGGTTGCACCCGCTCCTCGGAGCGGGTGAGGATTGAAACCCTCGACGCCGCGCTCGACCAGCAGCGCATACACGTTGCACCCGCTCCTCGGAGCGGGTGAGGATTGAAACATCATCTACGGGCCGGACGGCGGTGGAGAGGCGGAGTTGCACCCGCTCCTCGGAGCGGGTGAGGATTGAAACGGCGTCACGCGCCCAGAGCCACAACAGTGGGGCGCGTTGCACCCGCTCCTCGGAGCGGGTGAGGATTGAAACGCTCTGTTCGGTGGCGATGCCGGCGAGGTCGATATGTTGCACCCGCTCCTCGGAGCGGGTGAGGATTGAAACGGTTTCGGCAGGCGTGTTATACATTGCATACATGGTTGCACCCGCTCCTCGGAGCGGGTGAGGATTGAAACGTAGATAGGCATCACGGCTACTGCGCTTGTAGCCAGGTTGCACCCGCTCCTCGGAGCGGGTGAGGATTGAAACATTCTCTGTGGCATACTAGGCAAGCTCCTTCACAAGGTTGCACCCGCTCCTCGGAGCGGGTGAGGATTGAAACTCACATCGGGCGGGAATGAGAGCCCGAGCTCGCCGGTTGCACCCGCTCCTCGGAGCGGGTGAGGATTGAAACACAATATATCCCTTACAGGGATAGTAATACGGCGGGTTGCACCCGCTCCTCGGAGCGGGTGAGGATTGAAACATTTTTCCGAGCTCTATCGGGAGTCGATCGAGCGTTGCACCCGCTCCTCGGAGCGGGTGAGGATTGAAACTGCCTTACTGAACGAGCTCCGGGCAACAGTGCCAATGTTGCACCCGCTCCTCGGAGCGGGTGAGGATTGAAACGTGCAACTGGTGCGGGCTCCAGGCCTACAGCCGGTTGCACCCGCTCCTCGGAGCGGGTGAGGATTGAAACATGTGACATGGAACCTGGCAACGGCGGATTTCGGGTTGCACCCGCTCCTCGGAGCGGGTGAGGATTGAAACATATTGAGCGCGGCGCGCACGCCGCGCGACCAGAAGTTGCACCCGCTCCTCGGAGCGGGTGAGGATTGAAACCGACATCGGCACGGCATGCTACGAAGAAGCTTCGCGTTGCACCCGCTCCTCGGAGCGGGTGAGGATTGAAACATCAAACGCGCGCTTGAAGCGCTGCTCGGCCCGGGTTGCACCCGCTCCTCGGAGCGGGTGAGGATTGAAACGAGTGCATGCTCGTGCCCAACTCCGCCGACCACGAGGTTGCACCCGCTCCTCGGAGCGGGTGAGGATTGAAACATTCATCGTCCAGTTCACCGGCTTGCGCTTCAACACGTTGCACCCGCTCCTCGGAGCGGGTGAGGATTGAAACAAAGCGCTTGCGGTATTGTGGCGCGGCACTGACGGTTGCACCCGCTCCTCGGAGCGGGTGAGGATTGAAACTGTCTGCCGCTTGCCATGCGGGCGAGACCTTATATGGTTGCACCCGCTCCTCGGAGCGGGTGAGAATTGAAACCTCGAACGCCTCCTCGATTTCACCATCCTCCTCATGTTGCACCCGCTCCTCGGAGCGGGTGAGGATTGAAACGTGCGCAAGCTCGGCGAGCTCACTGACCTGGTGCTGTTGCACCCGCTCCTCGGAGCGGGTGAGGATTGAAACGCCGATGATTCCGCGGAATGGTTCGCCATTCGAAGTTGCACCCGCTCCTCGGAGCGGGTGAGGATTGAAACGAGTGTGCCGAGTGCGGGGCGACGTCGCCGGTGCGTTGCACCCGCTCCTCGGAGCGGGTGAGGATTGAAACTTTTATTACCGTATCTAAACTTAGAAATGTAAAGTTGCACCCGCTCCTCGGAGCGGGTGAGGATTGAAACTGTTCATGATGTGGGCACCAGTGCGAGGAGATAAAGTTGCACCCGCTCCTCGGAGCGGGTGAGGATTGAAACATCCGCCTTGGCCTCGGCGAAACCGGCGGAGCGGGTGAGGATTGAAACATTTATAACAGCGGTTACAGAATCGCACCGATCCTTGTTGCACCCGCTCCTCGGAGCGGGTGAGGATTGAAACAGGTAGATTACAAACAGAATTGGCAGCATAATAAGTTGCACCCGCTCCTCGGAGCGGGTGAGGATTGAAACTCATTAGATGCCGGTTTTTATCATGTCACAACTGGTTGCACCCGCTCCTCGGAGCGGGTGAGGATTGAAACGATGCGTTTGGCGGTGTTGCGCAGCCACATTTTAAGTTGCACCCGCTCCTCGGAGCGGGTGAGGATTGAAACATCAAACGCGCGCTTGAAGCGCTGCTCGGCCCGGTTGCACCCGCTCCTCGGAGCGGGTGAGGATTGAAACTCAACACGGGATAGTCAGTCCCGGCGCGCTGTCGCGTTGCACCCGCTCCTCGGAGCGGGTGAGGATTGAAACGACACGTTGTACCTCCGAAGAAATCCCGCGCCGCCGGTTGCACCCGCTCCTCGGAGCGGGTGAGGATTGAAACGTCAATCCGAGCCCTCCGGGAGATGGAGTTATCCCGTTGCACCCGCTCCTCGGAGCGGGTGAGGATTGAAACCAGGTTGGCGAACGGCCACCAGGTTTCGCGGAGCGAGTTGCACCCGCTCCTCGGAGCGGGTGAGGATTGAAACGTCGCGCTGCAGGTTTTCTGTGAAGCGCTCGATCGTTGCACCCGCTCCTCGGAGCGGGTGAGGATTGAAACATGAATAATGCGCCCGTTTCGTAAA
>C687J35174_10008418_pt1 | contig 13121 bp, 10 predicted proteins | sample RifCSPhighO2_01_FD_35174 | JGI IMG/M metagenome (IMG submission 35174) | reverse complement strand
CGCGGCTTCTTTTATGTTTTTGGCCCTTGCGATATACTTTCTTTATGGTATCCAAAAAAGATCAGTATTTTGAACGTTTTGTAACACTGGTAATCCCCGCATATAAAGCTGAAAAGTTCATTGAGAAAAATTTAAGGTCTATCGTTTCGGTTCTTGATAAAATACGATATCCTTATGAAGTTATTTGTGTTGTCGATGGAAAGGTAGATAAGACTTACGAGAATGCCAAGAAGTATGCAAAAAAATATCCTGACAAAGTCAAAGTTACCGGTTATTTGACCAACTTGGGTAAGGGGCACGCGGTGAGATTCGGCATGGCAAAAGCCAGGGGTGATATTGTCGGGTTTATCGATGCGGGAGTAGATATTAATCCAAATGGAATTTCAATGCTTCTTGAGCATTTCGAGTGGTACGATGCTGATATAACTGTGGGATCTAAAAGACATCCAGCCTCGAAAGTTGAATATTCCTGGCAAAGAAGGGTAGTCTCGATTGTTTATCAGCTTATGGTTAGATTTTTCTTTGGTGTGAGGGTAAAAGACACACAGGTTGGATTGAAGTTTTTCAGAAGGGAAGTTTTAGAGCAAGTTTTACCCCGGGTTTTGGTGAAGGAATTTGCTTTTGATATTGAGCTTTTGTCTGTCTCGCATTATTTGGGGTATAAGAAAATCTTTGAAGCGCCGGTTGAGATAAAAATAGATTTTTCCGGCTCGACGATTATCAGTAAGGGTTTTGCAAATACCGTTTTTAAAATGTTGTGGGACACTGCCGCAGTTTTTTACAGGTTGAAAATACTCCATTATTACGATAGCAAAAACCGCAAAAACTGGATTACGCCAAAGTATCTTACATTAAATAGCAAGCAGTAAAAAATGACTTCACTTATTTTTAGCACTTAGGCGTTTTTAAAAGATTCTATGTCCAGTCTAAAACTTCTTACGCTTGTAAAAAATGTCAAGGCTAATAGGTTTCAAACACGTGAGCATTAAATATTTGCATTTTAGTCTCTGACCTGAAAGAATCTAATTTACTTGTTTTTTAATTATGAGTTACTTAGATTTTGTACATAATTTGATCACTAAAAATCTTTTTTTCCACGAGGTTATGCATGGGTTGCTGGCAATCCCTTTTGCACTACTTTATTGGAAAAAAACAGGAAAGGTAGCACTTGCTTTTGTGGTTGTGATCGTCACTTATGTTCTTGACCTTGATCATTTGATCGACTATTTTTTATTTTACGGATTTCACTTTAATCTGTTTGAGTTTGTCGATATGAGATATTTTGAGATTTCACAAAGAGCGATTGTTCCCCTTCATGCATGGGAATGGATTTTTTTACTAAGGTTAGTTTCGCTAAAGCGGGGTTGGAAATCTTTTGCGACGGCGTTGATTTTAGGGATGATTCCCCATCTGGTCTTAGATACATTTGTTCAGTCTGATTTGTGGTTTTACTCAATTATCCATCGGGCTTTTATCGACGAGCACGGATTTTTACGCTAGCCAGACGGGTTGCATTTGAGACGTTATTGAGGGTAAGATACAAAAAATTATGGCCAGAAAAAGAGTAGCTTTAATAACAGGAATTACCGGTCAGGATGGTAGTTATCTGGCCGAATTTTTACTCAGCAAGGGATATGACGTTTACGGAATTGTTAGAAAAACAAGTCATTTTTTATATGCAAACATCGCCCACATTCAACATCGCTTAAATATTATTCAAGCGGATTTACTTGACCCGGTTTCCCTTGCCTCGGCTCTTACTTTGATTAAAGGTCTTGGGGAAGTTTATAATCTGGCTTCACAGTCTTCCCCGGCTGAATCTTTCAGGCAACCTGTTCATACTGCAGAAATTACCGGTATTGGTGCACAAAGAGTTATGGAAACGGTGCGGGACATTCACCCTAAAGCGCGGTTTTATCAAGCCTCAAGTAGCGAAATGTTTGGTTGGGTTAAGGAAATTCCTCAGAATGAGGATACGCCTTTTAATCCTGCTAATCCTTATGCTGCGGCCAAACTTTATGCTCATAACATAGCCAGAATTTACCGTAAAAGTTATGGGATGCATATTTCCTGCGGAATTCTTTTTAATCACGAATCTCCTAGACGGGGTTTAGGTTTTGTAACTCAGAAAGTTACTTATGCAGTAGCCTGTGCCAAATTGGGAATAAAAAACTCTGAGCACTTGAATGAGGAAGGCGATCTGATTATGAAGAACGGAAAGGTTGCTCTTGGGAATTTGGATGCAAAGCGTGACTGGGGATTTGCAGGAGACTATGTGAAGAGCATGTGGCTGATGCTTCAGCAAAGAATTCCGGATGATTATGTAATTGGTACAGGAGAAACTCATACAATTAAGGATCTTTGTAAAAAAGCTTTTAGTTATGTTGGTTTGGATTGGAAGAATTACATTGAGGTTGATAAAAGGTTCATAAGACCGACAGAAACGGGGCCTTTAGTTGCAGACTATTCGAAAGCAAAAAGAAGTCTTGGTTGGCAACCAAAAACTAAATTTTCTGATCTAGTTGCTATGCTGGTTGATGCCAATATTGCTCGCCTGAAATGAAAATATTAATTTTTTCTTGGCGTGACATTAAACACCCCTACGGTGGTGGAGCCGAGCTTTTAAGCCACGAAATGGCAAAGAGGTGGGTAAAATCCGGGCATAGTGTTACTCACTTTAGCGCCTGTTTTCCTGATGCAAAAGAAAACGAGGTTATCGATGGCGTTACCTATCTTAGGCGGGGGACCTGGTATAACGTGCACATTTTGGCATTTCTTAATTACCTCAGGGGTGATTTTAAAGATTTTGATGTAATTGTGGATGAGGTTCACGGGTATCCGTTCTTCTCAGCGCTTTATTCAAAAAAACCGGTAGTCTGTCTTGCTTGCGAAGTAGCAAAAGAAGTTTGGGATCAGATGTATCCCTTCCCGATAAATTTAATAGGTAAGATTGTTGAAAGATTGTACTTACTTTTATACAGGAGAGTGACTTTTCTAACAATTTCTGAGTCGACGAAAAAAGACCTGGTTGTAAATGGAATTGCTGATAAGAATATTACTGTTATTCCAATGGGATTTACTTACTCTTTGCCTAAGGATATTCCCGAGAAATCTAGCCTTCCAACTGTTATCTTTTTGGGCAGGCTTGCACAGTCGAAGGGAATTGAAGACGCGATTAAGGCTTTTAGTATTATTAAAAGTAAAATTAATAATGCGAAGATGTGGATAGTTGGTAGGGGAGAAGAAAGTTATGAAAGAAGATTAAGAAATCTGGTTAGAAAACTGCGTCTTGATAAAGATATTGATTTCAAGGGGTTTGTTAGCCAGAAGAAAAAGTTTGATTTATTAGTAAAAGCTCACCTAATTCTTGTTCCCTCGGTTCGCGAGGGTTGGGGACTTATTGTGCCGGAAGCAAATATAGTTGGAACTCCGGCCATAGTTTATAATGTGCCGGGATTGAGGGATGTAACCAAAAATGGTGTAAACGGGATTATTGTAAAAAGAAACACACCTGCCGATCTGGCAAAGGAATCCTTGAGGATTTTAAAGAACAAAAAACTTTACCAAATGTTTTCTTCGTCGGCAAAAAGATACGCAAGATCTATGAATTGGGACGATAGCGCAACAGTTGCTCTTGGTATTATTAAAAAGGAAACGGTGTAAAGATGGATGATTACTAACACAAGTTTCACAAACAGGTCTGCCTTCGCAGGTAGACTAAATCACCTCCGAAGATTCCCTTCGGGCCATCGTCCGAGGTTGCTATTCGCGACTTCGAGAATTCTCCGATACAAGTATTGGGGATGAATCGAAGCAAAGATAACATCTAGATAATACCTTGCAACAAGTTTCGAGGAAGATGTTATTAAGCGAAGTGTGAAACTTGTAACTAATATAAATTTTTTTCTAAAAGAGATTATTCTAGGTGTTACCAAATTGATGTAAGTTATGATGGTAGTTTATTATGTTGAGCAAATCAACTTCTAACAATCCTTTTAGATATAAAGACCCATTTAGAATGTGGCAGGTATACAATATGCTCTCTGACGGTAAAATAGGTAGGTTACTGGATTTTGGCTGTGGAAACGGATACTTTCTTGGAAAACTAAAAAACAAGGTGGAAGGATTGTATGGATGTGATCCGTATGGAGAGCCATTTGAAAAAAAATCTGTGAATTTTGAAGATGTAAAATTTGAGAAGATAAATCCGCACGAACCCTTACCTTATCCAGATTGTTTTTTTGATGTGGTAACAGCAATAGAGGTAATTGAACACGTTGGTGATGAAAAAAGAGTTATTCGAGAGTTGTACAGGATTCTTAAGAATGGCGGAGTACTAATTATTACGGTACCTAATAAGGGTATTTTTGATTTTTTAGATCGAGGAAACCTTAAGTTTAATTTTCCAAAACTCCATAAATTTTTGTACTCGAGATTTTACGGTAAAGAAAACTACTTAAAACATTTTGTGAATGAAAAAAATATGTATGGGGATGTTACGATAACTGATAATTCGTATCACAAACACTACAATTTAAAAAATATAAAAGAGCTTCTTAGAGATGAATTTGAGATCAAACAATATTGTTTATATTCTTTCTTTGCACCTTTCATTATTATATTCATGCAGATAATTAATATCCTATTTAATGAATTATTTCGTAGCTTTGCTACGAAATATCCTTCGCCAAGTTCGTCCGCTCATTCATCCTCACGGCAAGCCGCGAGGTATTCTCGAGCGAATAAAAATATTTCATTCTTGAGAAAGATTTTACATATTGATGGGAAAATTTTCCACTGTAATTATTCGTACGGATTAATTGTCAAAGCTGAAAAGGTTTTATGAAAAACGCGAGATCATCAGCAGAAATAATTCGCAACTATCCTTTTAAGAAGGTAAGTCTTCACAAAATAAGCTCGCTCGTTACGGGTGGAGCCGGTTTTATCGGTTCCCATATTGCCGAATGGCTTCTTGAGGATGGGTCGGAAGTAGTTATTCTTGATGATTTAAGCGGGGGGTTCAAAAATAATATTCCGAATGGTGCAAAGTTTGTAAGGGGGAGTGTTACTGACTATCAACTACTCATAAATGTATTTGAAAAATACAAGTTTGACTATGTGTTCCATTTAGCTGCCTATGCCGCTGAGGGCTTGAGCCATTTCATTAGGCGTTTCAATTACAACAGTAATCTAATAGGATCGGTAAATCTTATTAATCTTAGTGTGTTACATAACATTAAGTGTTTTGTATTTACTTCTTCAATTGCCGTTTATGGAGAAAATCAAGTTCCCATGACCGAAGAAATGATTCCCACGCCCGAGGATCCTTATGGTATATCAAAATATGCAGTGGAACTTGATTTGCAGGCTGCCAAAAAACTTTTCGGTTTGAACTACATAATTTTTCGCCCTCACAATGTTTATGGCGAGCGTCAAAATATCGGTGATAAATACAGAAACGTGGTGGGTATCTTTATGAATAGTATTTTAAATGGTAAATCTCTGACAATATTTGGCGACGGAGGACAAACCCGGGCATTTACACATATTGATGATGTGGCACCGATTATTGCAAGATCTATCCACTATAAAAAGACTTATGGTGAGGTGTTTAATATCGGTGGCGATAAAGAGTATACAATAAAGGAACTGGCCGAGATTGTCTCAAAAGCTATGGGGGTAAAGGCAAAAATTAAGTACTTAAAAGCAAGAAAGGAAGTAAAACATGCTTTTGCGCTTCACGACAAAATCTCTAAATTCATGGATGTTCCAAAGACGGTTGATTTAGTGGACGGTGTTAACAGGATGGTTAAGTGGGTTAAAGAGCATGGAGCCCGAAAATCAATAGATTTTGAAAATATCGAAATTCGTTATAAATTACCAGAAGCGTGGTAAATGAACATAACACTTAAAATGATTAGATGTTATAATCCCGACTAAAGTCAATGGAAAATTATAAAATTAAAGAACTAAAGCCACTTCCCAAAAATCCGTTTATCTCTATTATTATCCCTTTTCATTGGGGGCTGTTGCCTGAAAACAATAACAGATTTCTAAAAGACTTCAATCGATTTTTGAAACTGGATTATAAAAAATATGAAATAATTTTAGTTAGCGATAAACAAGTAAAAATACCATTTAAATCAAAAAAAATTAAGTATCTGGTAACCCGAGCAAATCACGCAACCTCACCTGCAGAAAAGCGAGATTTCGCACTTCCTAAAGTGAAAGGCGAGATTAGTGTATTTATCGATGATGATGCATATCCGGCGCCTGATTGGTTGACAAAGGCCATTAGACACTTTTCTCACCTGATGATTGTTGCGGTAGGCGGGCCCGGTGTTACTCCACCATCCGATGGTTATTGGGAAAAGTTGGGTGGAGCAATTTTGGAATCATATTTTTGCAGTGGTAAACTTTTGTATCGTTATTATCAAGTACCTAAATGGATAACTGTTGATGATTACCCAGCATACAACTTATTTATAAGAACCGATGTTTTGAGGAAAGTAGGCGGGTTTAACTCTACTTTTTATTATGGTGAAGACACAAGAGTTTGCATAGAGCTGGTCAAATACGGAAAAATACTTTACGACCATGAGGTTTTGGTATATCATCACAGACGCGCTTTTCCCAAACATCATTTAAAACAGATCTGGAATACAGGTGTTCATAGAGGTTTTTTTGTCAAGAAATATCCTCAAACTTCCAAAAGATGGATATACTTTTTGCCAATTACCTTAACAATCGGATTATTTGGGTCAATCAGCCTTTCACTTTATAAACCGCACTATTTCATTTTGCCGACAACTCTCTTGTTTGTTTTCTTTTGGCTTTTGGGATCTTACTCTATTGCCAAAAGAGGTAAAGATCTTAAGATTTCTCTCATGGGTGGGATCGGAGTTATTCTTTCTCATATAACTTATGGTGTCGGCTTTGTTAAAGGGCTTTATCAAAAAGAGCTGCTGCGGTAACTAATGTAATTATGAGCATCTCTAGACTTGATCAGTATAACCTTTCTATTCTTTCAAGAAAGAAAGTTAAAGTATCTTTAAGTAAAACCCAAATAATTGAACTTCTAGAGAAATCAAAATACAATAAGACTTTAATACCAGTGCTTGAATATTTGTTAAGAATTGTAACAAGGAAGGATATAGGATGGTCCGAACTAAAAATTTTGGAAGGTAAGATCAATAAAAATTTAGTAAGACAGAAAAATACACTTAAGGATATTAAAAAGATATTAAGTCAGCGAAAAATTGAATATCTTATATCTAAAACTGCAAGAACAATTCCCTACGTTACTCATGATATCGATATTGTAGTTAAGGAGAAAGATTTTGAAAGAACCGTTGAGGTGTTTGGGTTAGATGGATATAGAATTGGAAAACACGGAACAATTAATGGGATAAAAGCTAATTGGCAAATAACCGCAAAAAAGGATAATCAGCTTTTGATAGACATACACAAGAATATATCCTGGATGGGATCAGAATATCTTTCGTTCACCGACTACTGGTCAAATCCCGGGCATCAAAAGTTTTTTGGGACGACTCAGCCGATTCCAAGTAAAGAAGTCGAACTCATACAGGTAGCAGCTAATGTATTGTTTGAAAAATTCCATTTAACTTTACTTGACTATCTATATTTGAAAAAACTAATCGCATTTTCTAAGGTAGGTGAAGTAACTAGGATTACAGAAAAGTACAAATGGGGAAACCTGTTTAACGATTTGATGACAGCAATTACGGATATTGAGAGAAAAGATAAGCCAGAGATTGTAAGTAGAGTCTTTAAGGTTGATTCAGACATATCCTTTCCCATTATCGTTCGTTTTTCATACTCAATAAGGATATTTCTTAACCGCCTGTTTTCGGGTTATGGAATTAGCTTGGTTGCTGTAATATATGTTTGTTATATGTATCTTAAAATGTATTTGAAGAAAGGTAATTTTTATCCATATTATTTTTCGATAAAATAGGAACCTTTAGTATAAAGGTATTAGAACCACGAGTTTTGCAAACAGGCTTAAATCACCTCGGAGGAGTCCCTTCGGGTTACCGTCTGAGGTTGCTATTCGCGATTTCAAGAATTCTCCGATACAAGTATTGGGGATGAATCGAAGAAAAGATAACATCTTTCTTTAGAGATAATACCTTGCAACAAGTTTCGAGGAAGATGTTATTAAGGGAAGTGTGAAACTTGTAAGAACAATGAAAAAGATACCGCTTGTTTCAATTGTTATTCCCACCCTGAACGAGAAAAAAAACATCAGGCGTTGTCTCAAATCTATTGTTAAGCAAAACTACCCGAAAAAAAAATTTGAGATAATAATTGTTGATAATTATTCAACTGACGGGACTCTTGATATTGCTAAAAAATTTCCTGTCAAAATTTTAATGAATAGGATTAAACATGCTGAGGTAAGCAAGATGATTGGGTTTAGGAAAGCGAGAGGTGAATATACGATTTATCTTGATGCTGATGTCGAACTTGTCGGTAGGAGTTGGATACAAAAAATGTTAAAACCCCTTCTTGAAGATGAGGAAATAGTTGGAAGTTTTACTCGAAAATATGCAAAAAAAACAGACCCTCCCTTAGAAAGATATTATGCATTCGATCCTTTACAAAGGGATACAATATATCAGCTATTTTCTCCAAGTCTAGACTCTGTTTTAAAGGAAGAGAAAGATGGCTACTGCCTATTAGAGTACAGGGAAGGAAAGATTCCACCTGCAGGAAGGTGTTTATATAGAAAAAAGAAGCTCCTTGAGGCAGTCAAAAATTATGACATGTTTTTGGAATTAGACTTTTTAGTTCTCTTAACGAAAAAAGGTTTAAATAAATTTGCGTATGTTCCTTCGGCTGGTCTTTATCATCACCACGCACCCAACCTGAGAACCCTTTTAAGGAAAAGAAAATATAATGTTCAGAACGTCTATTTAAAAACGTTTGAGAAAAAACTATATGTGTGGTTTGACTTAAAGAAAAAATATGACTTGGTAAAAATCATGCTCTGGATTATTTATGCGAATAGTTTCATACCCTCTTTAATTGTTGGTATTTATAAATCTTTTAGGCACAAAGATTGGGCAGGTTTATATGAACCCTTTGTCAATTTACTAGTTACAGATACGATTTTATCTGCTTTTCTTTTAAACAGAAAAACTCAACTCTTGCTAAAAAGATAAACTACCACGCCCTTATGGATGTGGTATTCGAAGACTATCGCATCGTGCGAGTTTGTTTTCGTTCGATTCATCCACGGGCTTACGCCCATGGTATTCTCGAACAGAAAAATAAAAATGGGGAAAGTGATATCATTTTCGGGTGTGGATGGTAGTGGTAAAACTACACAGGTTAATTACCTTGGGGATTATTTGATAAATAAAAATTTTAAGATATTTAAAACAAGAGTGTTTTCTTATTTAATTTATTCCAGAATCAACCAATTAGCAAAAAACACTTTGCTAATTAAAAGAAAAACGGGTAATACTAAGCTGCGGAATGAACTACTTCGCAGCAGAGTTGCGAAGTATCCTTCGGTAAGTTCGTCCGCTCATTTATCCTCACGGCAAGCCGCGAGGTATTCTCGAGCGAATAAAATCTTTCAACATATATGGTTTTTCTTTGCGCTTATTGATCACTGGTTATATTATCTTTTTGTTATTCTCCCAAAGAAGGCGAAATATGACTATGTTATTTGCGACCGATACTTTTTTGATATGTTTATCAATTCGTGTTACCAAGGATTGGTGCATCCGAACCTGAGAAAAATATATGCAAGCATAATACCAGGAGCTGACCTTTATATTTATCTAAGAATCAAACCCGTTGATGCTAAGTTAAGATCGAAGGATGATTTTCCGCTGGGATATTACAAAACACAGACCGATTTGTATAACCGATACTTTAAGTTTCAGCATAATGTGATTACTCTGGATGCGCAAGAACGAATAGTAGAACTGAAAAGAAAAGTATTGCGGGTAATAAATACTAAAAAAATCCTCTACATCGTTTCTGGTATCGGACCATACAATGCGGGTGGAGTAACGGCAATTTATGAGTTGATTAAAAAGATTTCTATTCAAGGCGCTAAAGTAGAAATAATCACACCGGTTTATTTCTACTCAGGGAAAGATTGGTATTCGTGGGCAAAAAATGAGGATAAGATTTATGGCATAAGTTTTCACCACGTTGATGCGCCGGAGTGGATAAAAAGAAATTTTACACTATACCATTATGTTGCACAGCTCCAAATTATTTTGAAATTATTTTCTTTGGCGTTTACTAAAAAATATGATATTGTCCACGAATTTGTATCAGTACCGTTTCTTACAATAAGAAGTCGTATTTTTTCCTGGGTTAATGGCGCAAAGCACGTTGTTACAATTTCAACATATTACAGTGGAAAATTGGGAAGCCTGAAAATACTAAGTTTAATTAAGTCGGATTTATTGGTTGTTCCAACTGAGTCGTTAAGAAAAGAAACATTAAAGCACCATTTTAGCAAAAGAGAGGTTTTAAAAATTCCCTTTGGGATCGATGTAAATCAGTTTAGGAAAAAAAATAAAAATAAAGCAAGAGAAAACCTTGGGCTATTTACGAAAGGTCTTGTCGTTTTATACACGGGTCCTATTAATGAGGATAAGGGGGCTTATCAGTATGCGCAGGCGGTTGAAGAACTTGCGAGAAAACATAAAAAAGTACAATTTTTGTTTATTTCTTCAAGAGAGCGTGATAGTAAGGATTATATCTCCAGAAGAAAAAAGATACTCGACATTATTTCTGGTAAAAATAACATTAAATTTAAGGAAGGAATATTTGATATAAGCGATGTTTATAAATCTTCAGATATAGTAGTTGTTCCTCAACAAAGTCCGCATGGAACAATGATGCCTCCTGTAACAATAATTGAAGCGATGGCTGCTGGATGTTGTGTTATTGGAACGAACACTGAAGGGATAACAGACATATTAAAAGACGGGGTAAATGGCTATACCTATAACAAAGACGAAAGAAAAAAATTGGAGATAATTATAAGTAAGCTAATAAAGAATAATAGTTTGAGAAGTAAGGTTGGAATAGAGGCACAAAAAGCGGTATCGCAAATGACGATTAGTAATACTGCGGACAATTACTTAAGGTCGTACTCGAAAATATTACAAGTGTAAGTGGTTAAAAAAGTGAAAAAACTTACAGTAAAGCATCTTTTTTTGATCGAATTAGCAGTGATATTTATACTCGGGCTAATTCCACTTTTGTGGTATAGACAAGGTTTTTTAGTATTTGGGCACGACGTTGGTTATTACTTAGACCCCAGAGCCAACTTTAAAGATAACTTTTATACTTGGTCGAATAGAACTTCTTCTTTTGGATCAGTCCAAACAATAACTCTTTCCAGTGTATTTATTTATGCCCTTGAGGCTTTTATCAGTTTTTTAGGGTTTGGGTTGATTGATACGCAAAAAATTATATTCATATTTTGGTTTACATTACCGGGAATTACTATGTATTTGATGCTTAAGTCATTTAATCCTGACAAGCGTAATTACTCCACACGTTTAATGGGATCTATCTTTTATATGATGAATCACTTTTTGCTTCAGGGGTGGTTTATTGCTGAAAGAACAAAATTTTCAATCGTGGCAGCTTTACCTTTAATAATTCTTATTCTTAAAAAGTTATTCTTGGATAATGAATCTCCATATAAAAATGCACTGATTTTAAGCTTGATAATATTTATTTTAAACGGAGGGATAGCATTACCTGTATGGGCAGGAACATTTGTAACAGCTTTTAGCTTTATCCTTGTATTTTTAGCGCCCGCTGGAAAAAAATTTAAAGGCAAGTTAAGAAATATAACGGTATTTGGACTGGTTTTTATTTTATCTTCACTTATTTTGAATTTTTATTGGATATATCCTAATTTATTAGCTTTCAGGATTACTATTGGTGAGAAGGCTACGTCTGTCGGCATGACTTCAACAGCTGTGGATTGGGCTAGGGAAATCAGTAGAAACGCAAGTTTTACAAACATATTTAGAATGCAGGGAATACCAGATTGGTATGGTAATCCGGAACATCCATATTCGTCTGTCTTTTTAACTAAGCCGGTATTTGTTTTTTTAAGTGTTCTTTTTCCCATATTAGGTTTTATAGGTGCTTTAAAACTAAAAAAAGACAGTAATGATGAAATTGTTTTAAAGCGGGGAATGTTATTGACTATTTTTATATCCTTGCCTTTTATAGCAGGATTGCATGCGCCTTTTGGTTTTATCTACGAATTTTTAATAAGACATTTTCCAGGATTTACTTTGTTGCGGTCTTCGTATTACAAGTTCGGCTATGCCCTATGGTTTTCTTACTCGTATTTAATTGGCCTAGGTGTTAAAAGGGTTGCAAATATGTGGTCTAAATCTTTAAATTTTTTCTTTTTTCTGTTTCTTACGATCGTCGTATTTATCTATAATTTTCCTTTTTTTACAGGAATTCTTTTTAAGTGGTCTGAAAGTTATTCAACCATGGTTAAAGTCCCGGATTATTTGTTGGAGGCCAAAAAGTACATTGACACAAAATATTTTACTACCAGATATTTGGTAACCCCACCACTTGATGAGAGAACTTATTATGATATTTACAACTGGGGTTATTTTAGTCTTGCAAATGTATTTAACAAACTTACTCGTCAGTCCGTTGTCGTTAACGACGCGATCATCAAGCCCGCCCAACGAAAGACATATTATAGATGCTGTTTATAAAGATATAGAGAATAGAGGAAATTTAGAGCTTCTTAAATATTTAAGTGTGGATTCTATAGTTGTTAGAGGCGATTATAGTGCAGGGCAAGACAGCCAATATTCTTATACAGGGATAGTTGATTCAATAGAGAAAAGTGGCGAGTTAAAAAAGACTGCATTTTTTGGCGAGTGGTCATTTTATGACATTTCGGGTGAGACTTATCCTTTGGTTTACATACCATCTTCGAAAAGCCTAGTGAGAGCTAATCCGGATGAATTTTACAAAGGCAGCTTTCCTCCAAGCTTTAATATGGGTGAGCTTTTTGTTTTAGAAGATAATGATTTGGTTGATAGAAAGGATTATAACTTCGGCTACAATAG
>C687J35174_10008409_pt1 | contig 13129 bp, 14 predicted proteins | sample RifCSPhighO2_01_FD_35174 | JGI IMG/M metagenome (IMG submission 35174) | reverse complement strand
AGGCTTCATGGGGGAAGGAGTTGACCCTTCCATGGGAAAAGAGGAAAGAATAGAAAATAAAGTTAAGCATTTGCTTAGAAAACTTAATGCTCCGAGATGGCCTTCCGAAGCTTGATCAAAGCCGTTTTCAAAGGGTGCTGGAAGGTGACTATTTCTTTTTTTTGAGAATATCTGCGAGTTGTTGTATTCGTTTTTGATGTTCTTTTATGCGACTGGTAAACCAAATCATATCTCTTTCGGCATTAAAGGAGTCATCGCTGTGGAGATTGGCGTAGAAATAGTCCCTGCTTTCTTTATACGAAGCTATTAACTTTCGGTACCCCTTAATGATTGCTTGCACAACGTCACACCTATACCCATATTTAGTAGCTTCGTTTTCAGCACGCTCGATTTCAGGAGCAATGCTCGTATCCCAATAAGTTTGTGGACCACTTCTTGCGGCATTTGACGCCACATCAAATTCTAACTCAATGTAACTCGCAGGACCGCCCCTATGGCAGATTTCATCTCCTATTGCGCACCATAGTCTTGCATCTGTGCATATCTCGTCGATGCTTAGTTCAGGCGGATTGGTTTGTGTCATTTTATTTATCCTTCAGCTCTGCTCTTTTCCTCGCCTTCAAAATTGCGTTCTCGCAGAGCTTGTGTAGTTCACTCGCGTCTCTTTCAAATGCCTCGGGATTACGTAAACACGATAAGGCCAATGGATCATGTAGAAACGCATGAGTATAGAATTGATGGTGGGCATCAAGATAAGATTGATATTCATCTTGTGTCATTTGACGGATTGCAAGCGGTCTATTACACGCCCAGCCATAGTTTCTTACCATCGAAACATATTTATCAACGATTGGTTTCCGGTCCGGATTGTTTTGTTCGAGCATCATTTGAATCACTAATGAGTTGTAATCGTCAATTCTATATTAACTTATGTTGTCTATATAATAGACAAAACCTTTAAATATTAGAAAGAACTGAGTAAAAGCATGGACAAAGAAACACTGGTTTCACTNGGACTTTCACGAAGAGAATCAGAAGTATATTACGTATTGTTGCAGGTAGACGAAGCGCTGGCATCTGAAATCTCAGAAAAAACAAAAGAATCTAGGACAAACACGTACGATACTATTAATTCGCTCATTAAGAAAGGGCTGGTGAGCTACGTCATAAAGAACAATCGCAAATATTTCATGGCAACGCATCCAAAAAAGCTGCTAGACTGGATCGAGCTCAAAAAAGAACGGGTTGAGAAAGAAAAACATACCGTTGAAAAACTCATTCCTGATTTACTAAAATTACGGCTTCCAAAGGAGAAAAAGATTGTGGTTGAAGTTTATGAGGGAAAAGAAGGGTTAAGAACAATGCTCAAAGAAACGGTTGAATCGTCACGAGAAACGAAAAAGGAATTTCTGATCTTTGGTGCCATTGCACGACAACTTCGCGAACTTGACCCAATCTATCACAAAAGATACTATGAAGAGAGAAAAAAGTACAAGATAAGAACACGCTATATTTTCATCGAGGGAGAAATGCATCCGATTGCACCCTATTCAGAATATCGATATCTGCCGAAACACTACAAAAGCTTTGTTGCCACCTGTATTCATGGTGATGAAATCTCATTCTGGTTGCTCGCCGAACCAGAAATTGTCATTCTTATAAAAAGCAAAGAACTTGCAGAAACATATAGAAACAATTTTGAAATTCTGTGGAGTATAGCAAAACCCTCCTGAAAATTACCCGAATGGTTTTGAGAACCCCATTTTTCAAGATTCGGATTCTACTTTGTCAAGAACTTTCTTTTTGTGTAAGGCGCAATGAGCTGACACGCTTCTTTAAAGTCTGCGTTTGCAATTGCCTCCAGTATGTTTGGATATGTAAGAAGATCACGAGCAACGAAAAGTGGCTGGTCTTCCTCCTCTCCAAATCCAATCTCATGAATATATCTCTCCACTTCACTTATACCTCCACAATCATAAATATAAATCATCGTGCCAAAATATGCTACAAGCTCATTTAGTGATACTTCTTTGAGAGATTTTTTTCCATTTTGTAGATAACTTCTGCTCCTTCTGTTGTAGTGCAAGAAGTGCGCACTTTCATGAAATATGCTATCTTCGACAGAACTAATCAATGATCTATTAATAATAATATTATGTGGGGGAGCAAATCCTGCGGATGATAAGATGGGTAGGACTTCAATCATGCAATAACCAGGATGCTTGGTTAATCCAAAACGCCCATACATGCTATCTACAAATTTACGATGGGCTTGATCCATAACAGTGTAATATTCCTTACACTTAAAAACTTTCCTCTTAAACCTTCGCCTTGTGATAGGGTGTTTAAGCATTAATCCAATGGTAAAAATTCTCTGAAAATGCGTTAACAATATTTTTTTATGAACTCTTCCGGTGTTAAAACTTCCAAATTGGTTTTTTTGTAATCGTCTATGTTTCTCGTAACGAATGTTTTTATGTCTGCAAAATCAAGCGAAGCGGCAATGAGTGCATCAGCGAACTTGACGCCGAGTTCTTCTATCAATCTTGCTGCGTCTATTGCAGAATCATTGCTTATTATAATGGTTTTTGCATTGATCAAGTGTAAGAATGAGTCAACCTTCTGCTTTTCTTCTGTTGAATTGTCCCTAAAAGGTTTTCTGAACAGTTCTGTGAGAGTGATAACTGAAATCGCCAAGTCGATTTTTTTGTGTTGCGCGGATCTAAAAAATTCCAATGAGCCCTTTTTGTGCAGTAGAGGGTCATCTTTTCTTAATACATTGAGGATAACATTGGTATCAACACCTATCATTGTTCAACGTTTTCCTCTTTTTTCAAATTCCTTGCGCCACATCTTTTGTAGTTCAGTGCTTGGAACCTTTTCTTCGAAACTACCGAGTGCGCCTACAAAATCCTCAAGCTTGCCTTTTTCCACCTTATGTAGTCTAAATCCAAAATCCGCTCTTTCTATAGCAATGCTGTCGCCAAGACGTATCTTGAACTGTTGGCGCACCTCTTCAGGCAAGGTTATTTGAAAATTTCTTGTGACTTTAGTTAGCGTCGTCATAATGAATACTAGGGTTGCCTAGTATTTAAATCTTTCGACAAAAATACTATTTTACTATTAATTCAAAGCATAAAAAATTCCACATCGTGGTGTTGTTAAATCTTAGGGACTTTTAACTATATTTTTATCTCCTGTTAAGTTAGGGACTTGACTTAACGAATTTAATAATAAAGTATTCCATCTGTTTCCATTAACCATAATTCCACATCTTTCAGCAGGGCTTAATTTATCTTTAACTCCTTTTCTTATGAAGTTGTGATAAACCTTAAATCCATCTGAATAATTTTGAACTTCTTTTATACCTCTCCTAACTTTTTGAAATTCCTTTTGATGAGTGTGTAAATTCTCAACAGCATTATTATTAACAATCTTTCTCTTTCCGACTATTGAGGTATGCTTAATTTTTCTTTCATTGCCCCAATTTCTAAAAGTCTTTCTTATTCCATCTTGATAACTTGGTAGTCTGTCTGTGATTATTTGATTAGGCATTTTCTTATTTTGTTTCCATGCTTCTGTCATAACCTTTTGAGCATCTTTTTTATTTCTACTTCTACCTGAATTAACAGAAGCTAAAAGGAATTTACTTTTATTATCCATAACATTCCATACATAATCAAATTCAGTATTAGGATTTTTCTTATCTCTACCTCTTTTAGTTAAAACCATAGTTTCGTCTGCGTTCCAAACTCCACAAGTTTTAGGTTTTAACTCTTTAGTGTATTTTTCTATAACATTACTAAACTTTAATATCCAACTTCTAATAGTAACATGAGAAATACTTAAACCATAAAACTGCTTAAATTGGTCTGAAATATCCCTATAACTTAATCCTTTATAGTAGCAATCCATAGCTAAACAAACTAATTTCTCACTTGCTTTAATTTTAGGTATTGGAGTTAATACAAATCTCTTTTTACATTTCTTACAGCTATATCTTTGCTTTTCTCCTGCTTGTGTTTTTCTAATTCCTCTTTTAATTAAATCTTCTGATTGACAAAAAGGACAGCAATCTTTTTTTGGGGTGTTAATTATTAACTCTATTTCTTGACTTAAACCACTATCTTCAACTTCATATTTATTTTTTAACTTCTTAAATAGTAAGATAGCTTTAATGTGTTTGCAGTATAAACCTTTTCCCTTACATCTCATCTGAAAATCTTTACAATTACAAGAATAAGTATCAAAATGTGTAACTTCATATTTTTTATTGCTGTCAAACTGAGATGGAACTAAGTAGGTATTCTCATCTAATTCTTGAGGTTCAGCAATATCTAATATCTGTCTTGCTCTTGCTTCTCTTGTATTTGAAAATTGTTTTATTGTTTGTGTTTCCATATAATACTATAATACTTGTAGTATTTAAATACTATGGTAGTTGAGTAGTATATACTACTATACACATATCTTTATAAAGCAATAATACAATAATACTCTATGGAAAGAAAGACTACCAGCATAAAAATAGACCCTAACTTGTGGGAAGAAGTTAAGATATTTTGCATAAAGCAAAAAACAGATATTTCCACATGGTTAGAGAAGATTATTAAAGAGAATTTGAAAAAGAAATAATCTGTTGTAACTCAATAGGAATGGCTTTCCCTACGAAAGATTTAAGAATAGCCGTCCCTTATTAATTAAAATGGTTAATGAAAGAAAAACAGAAAATATTATTAGAGAAATTCTTAACGAGAATAAAAAGAAATATGAAGAAGAAACAGAACAATCAGTTACCATAGAAGAACAAAAATCAGATAATCCAAGAATAGATAAACTTCTTAAAACAGCTTCTAAAAAAGGTAGTGGTGCAGGTTATCCTGAGTTTATAATAAGTTTTCCAAATAAAGATTTATTAATTGTTATTGAATGTAAGGCAGATATTAAAAAACATAAAAGCAAAACATTAGATAAATATTCCGAGTATGCTGTCGATGGTGCTTTATTATATTCTTCTTATTTATCAAAAGAATTTAATGTTATTTCTATTGCTGTTAGTGGAGAAACAATTAAGGAATTAATAGTTGATAATTTCTTGCAGATTAAAGGAGATAGGAAATATAAAGATTTAGATATAAAAAAGATTTATGATTTTGAAAACTATTTTGATATTCTAAAAAAAGATAGTGGAAAAGAACAATCTGATTTTAAGAAATTAATGGAGTATTCTAAAACATTAAATCAAAAATTAAGAGATGATTTTGAGTTTGAGGAAACTTATAGACCTTTAATTGTTAGTGGTATTCTTTTGGCTTTAGAAGATGATGGCTTTTGTAAAGCATATATAACAAAACAAAAGCCAATAGAAATAGCAGATTTGCTTATCACAACAATAAAAGAGAGATTGGAGAGAGATAATATTGGAGAAATGAAAAAAAATACTATGGTGCAAAGTTATAGTTTTATGAGAACAAATACTAAGATAATAAACCAAAAAAATAAAGATGGAACACCAAATACTTTGTTAAAAGATTTAATAAGAGAAATTGAAGAAAACATAAAACCCTTTATGCAGGATTATAGATTTCATGATATTTTAGGATTATTCTATAATGAATTTTTGAGGTATGCAAATGGAGATGGTGGTTTAGGAATTGTTTTAACTCCAAGACATATAACTGAATTATTTACAGATTTAGCAGAAGTGAATAAGGATAGTGTAATAGTTGATAATTGCTGTGGAACAGGTGGCTTTTTAATTAGTGCTATGAAAAAGATGGAAACACAGGCAAAAGGAGATAAACAAAAAATAAAACATATCCATACAAAGCAATTAATAGGTATTGAAAATAACCCCAAAATGTTTTGTCTTGCTTGTTCAAATATGATGTTAAGAGGAGATGGAAAATCAAATATTTATCAACAAGATTGTTACCAAGTTAATGAAGATGATGTTAAGAAATTTAAACCAACAATAGCTTTTCTTAATCCCCCCTATTCAAAAGAAAATGGGCATAAAGAATTAGAGTTTATTTGGAATGCTATGTCTTTTTTAGAACCTAATAGTATTTGTGTTGCTATCATACCTCAATCTTGTGCTATGAATACTAAAAAAGGAAATTTAGCAGTTAAGGAAAGATTATTACAACATCATACCTTAAAGGCAGTTATGAGTATGCCTAATACTCTTTTTGAAGATAGTAATAAAAATGCTGTAACTTGTGTTTTGGTTTTTGAAGCTGGAAAACCACATAATTCAAATACTAAAACATGGTTTGGTTATTGGAAAGATGATGGATTTATAAAAGTTAGACCTTATGGTAGGATTGATTATTTTGGAAAATATACTAATGAAATTAGAAAAAAATGGTTAGATAGCTATTACAATAAAAAAGAGATTGAAGGATTTTCTATTTTAAGAAATGTAAAAGCTATTGATGAGTGGTTAGTTGAACCTTATATTAAAACTAAATTTGTAAGTTTGACAGATAAGGATTTTGAAAATACCTTAAAAGAATACTCTACTTTTCTTTATTATAATAATCTCTCTGATAATGCTTCTAAGAATAGTCAGAGTGATAAGAAATTAGATTTAGATTTTAAGAAATGGAAAGAGATTAAATTAGATGTTTTATTTGATGTAAAGGGTAGCAAAACAACAGACAAAAAAATATTAGATAATGAAAATGTAACAGGGGAAAAAGCATATCCTTATGTTACAACACAGGCAAGTAATAATGGTGCAAGAGAATTTTATAATACTTTTACTGATGAGGGAAATGTTTTAACTATCGATAGTGCTGTTTTAGGTTTTTGTTCATATCAGCCCCTTAATTTTACTGCTTCTGACCATGTAGAAAAATTAGTCCCTAAATTTGATTTAAATGTTTATAGGGCTTTATTTTTAACTACTATTATTAATATGGAACAATATAGATATTCTTATGGTAGAAAATTTAACCAAGACAGAATAAGGGAAACAACCATAAAATTACCTTTTAAAGATGGAGATGTAGATTGGGATTGGATAGAAAATTATGTAAAAGGATTAAGTTATTCTAAACATTTAGCGATAAAACAATAAGTCCCTTCACTTAACACCTAATATCAAGTCCCGATTACTTAACAGCACCCCACATCGTAAAGTATTTAAACCAGTTAAGTGATAATCACCGTCTTGGGGGACACTAAAAAAGCAGTTTATAACTGTGGATCAATTTTTTCAAAACTTGCTAATTAGAAATAAGTCTCGATATATAAAATACTTAATAGGGGGTGGGAAAAATGAAAATGGAATCTAAAATAAAAAAAGAAGATAATGAAGAAGAAAATGAAGATGAAGAGTAAATTAAGCTTCTTTAATTAATTTTTTTAATTCTTTCTTTATTTTTTTAAAACAAAAGTTTTATATATTATTAGTATTACTCTAAAGTGATTAAAAATGACAAATGATAATAAAATTTCTAAAAGATTCAAAATAGGAGCAGGTCTTATATTAGGAATGACTGGTTTGAGCATAGCATCTATGATATATGTGGCAAACTCTAATGGCAATAAAAAACCTTATAATAATCAGTCAATGACACCAGTTTATGTGGCAGAAGAAAATAATGTAAGATATGAAGATGTTCCCGAGGTTAAACCAGAATTAGAAGAAACTTTAGAGGAAATAATTGAGCCTAAAATAGAAGAAGAATTAACAGCTAAAGCTGAAAATACATTCCAATCCCCTATGGTTGAGCTTGAAATAAAAGTAGAGCCTAAAATAGAAGAAACATTTGGTCTTGATTATGTAATACTATTAAGAGATAAGGTTCACAGTTTGAAAATCTTAACAGAAAGAGATTTTTACAAAGCAAAGCTAAATGAAAATAATCTAGCAGAGTTATACTTAGACAGGAATGACAAAAAACCTTCTCAAACTTTCTATGTAAGAGACTTGTCTGAAAGAGTAAGAAAGTTAAAGGAAGAAATGAAATCTTCAGAGGATAAAAAGTAAATTTCTCTTTTTTCTTTTGTCACTATTACCGAATAACTACATCTACAAAAGGTTTAAATAGGGTATTATCACCACTTTAAAGTAATTTTAAAAAGGTGATTCTAAAAAACAAGGAAGGTTAAAAAATGAGAAAATTATTATACGCATCCGCATTAACACTTGCTGCTTGTGCAAGTCCTTTAACATATGAAGACATAAGACAAGAACATAGAGACCCATTAAATACTGTTTCTGAAGATTATAGATCATTCACATCACTTGAAGAAAAATTAGGAACAGAATCAGCTCCAACAGAACCTCAATTTTTATATGATTCAGATGAAGTAAAAGGATCTTTAATAGGACAAGATGTTGACACTTTAGACAGAGTAATTCAGGCATATTCTTTCATGCATCAGCTTGATGAGAAAAATCTAAAGCCTCAGATGCTGGCAAATTATTTGGCAGAAGCTACAAATGATGACTTAAGCAAGACTTTTGTTGGATATGATATTAGCATAGCAAACAGCGGGTTTAATTATCTAAACAGCATTAATGCAAAATTACAAGATGGACAATTAGAAGATAAAGTTAAAACATTAGAGCAAAGTGTTGAAAGACTCCCAGAAAATGAAAAAAGTACTCTTGTAGAAATATTAAATAATTTCAAAACAGAATCAGCAGAATTAAGGGATTTCTCACGTTTCCTTACAATGGTAGGAAGGGCGACTGGTAAATATGAACATAATGTTCTTACTAATTATGCATCTCTTGCTAAAGTTCTAGGAAATGGAGACTTATATGCACATGGTGAGGAACTGGCAAAGCAAAGGAATGTTCAGCTAAACTTTGAAGACTGCAGAACACAATACGATCTTATTAGAAAGACTCATCAAGCAAGAAATTTAGCTTTTGAAGATTATACAAATTCAAAATTAAGCATGGAAGATTTGGAAGCACTTAATTGGTATACTATAATGCAGGAAAGCAAAAACCACAGGTCTGCTGTAGAAAAAGGCGGATTAGAATGGGATGATGCTATTCCTATCTGGAACTTATTCAAGACTATGACTAAAAGAGTAAGCCAGTTTGGCGGTCACGAAGGATTTGGTCTTAAGAATGAAGAAGATGCAAAACAAGCTTACCAATTAGTTGTTGCACATGATTTTGGCATTACATATCCTGTTAATATGTATGCAAATGAAAATAGAGCAAATGCAGCCATTACAGTTTTGATTAATGGAGGATATTTCTTGATTGGTAAAGCAGCATCCGGAGGATTTAGCGGAGGAAGCTCAAGTTCAGGAAGTGGAAGCGGAGCAACAGGAGGAGTGCCAGCAGTAATTCCAACACCAGCAGGACCAGTAGGAGAGGGAGTTGGAGGATTAGGGGGTAACTAAAAATGAAAAAAATACTATTATCAATATTATTAATATTTTTATTTTCTATTACAGCAGTTTCAGCTGCCAGAACAGTAGATTATGTAATAAGAGAAGGGTTAGTCGATGAAAATAGTGTATTAACAACAACCACAACACCAGTAACAAACTTCAATGTTTTAGGATTTACTTGTTTGGACTCAACATGCAGTAATTTAGGAGCTCAGATATTCAGCGTAAATTCTGGAGTTTCAGATTCAATACAATTAACTTATCCAACAACTTTGCAATCACAATTTGGATATGCAGTATATTTCTATAAAGACGGCTACATAACTTGGGAGCAAAATCCAAATTGGTTTGGAACAGATGCAACAGACCCTCAAGGACCATTCACAAAATATTTAGGAAAGAAAACAAGCTGTGCAGCACCAATAGACAGCTTTGAAACAGTAAATGTTATACAGCCAAACATACCTATTATAATTACATTAGATGCATCATTGGATGCAACAACTTATGCAGCTATACAGTCTTCAGGACCATTAGATGCTATTCCAGCTGCATTAGCAGACCATTATTCTGTTGACACAAATGTCACTTTAGTAATAGAAGATGACCAGGGAAATGTTGTCTTTACTCAAGTCCAGCAAATTACAATTCCATTCTCAGGATCACAAAGAGTAGAGTTTACATGGGTTCCAGCTGAAATAGGAGAGTATCTGGCAACAGCTACAACAGATGTAACAGATGGAAAATGCCTAACTTCACAGCAGCAGTATGTTGAAAAGCAGATTCATGTAATGGATGAAGTCCCTCAGAATGTTTGTTACACTTTATTGAATAATGTAGCTTTAAATGACAAATTCCCAACAGCAGGAGAAACAATAACAATAACAGGGGAAAAAATAAGCAACCATGCTGATGAATTTTCAATTTTAACACCAGTAGACACTTTAATAAATTATTATGCAGTTCATAGGACATCAGGAGCATTAATTGCATCAGGCTCAATGTTAGTTCAGGCTAATGCAAATAACTTTGATCCTCAGCCTTTTTCCTTTAATGTGGCAATTCCAAGCACATCAACAGGATTCAATGATATAATAGTCACTGCTGGAGCATCAGATGTAATGTGTAATGGGTTAAACAGCTTGGAAGAGACATCTTCATTATCTTTATTCGCTAATTTAAAGCCGAACACAGCACCAAGATTATCCAACATTCCAGACATAACTGTATTGGAAGGAAGCCCGGCATTAAATAATGTAATTGATTTACATTCATTTACAGCAGATACAGATACATTATTGACAGACTTGAGATATTCAATTGTAACTCAGTCAAATCCATCATTGATAACATGTTCAATAGATTCTAACAGGTATGTTGATTGTACAGCACCAATTGNCTCTGGATATGCGCAAGTGACTGTCCAGGTATCTGATTTGATGTTCAATGACCAGGATACTTTTGTAATATTTGTAGATCCTACTGGAATAAACAACGCACCAGCAATAATAACAACTCCTGGAACAATAGCTGTAGAGGATGTAACATTCGGGTATGATGCAGATGCTCATGACCCTGAAGATGACATTTTAACATTCTCATTAGTTGAAGGTCCAGTTGATATGACAATAAATTCTGCAACAGGAGAGATTGAATGGACGCCTGATGAAGATGATATTGGAGATGATGTGTCTGTTGCAATACAAGTTTCAGACGGCTCATTAACAGGATTGCAGTTCTTCATAATCAGAGTATTTGAGTTTCCACATGAGTTCAGCTTGAGCACTCTGCACTTAAACAACAAAGAAGTAGATGCAGGAGACTCTTTTGATATATTCAGCAGAGTCTTCAACAAAGCCCATCATAGGGAAGAAAATCTAAGATTCCAGATAATCATACCAGAATTGGGAATTAAATCTCCTATTTCAAGATTTAATTTGGGAGTTCAAGATACAAAATGGGTAGGCTTCACAATGAACATTCCAAGATCAACAGAACGTGGAGAATATTTAGTGGAGTTGTTATTAAGCAACGATGAATTCACAGACAGAAAACTGGCAAGCATAGAGGTTAATTAGTAGTCACTATCATTAAATAACAACAAAATAGAAACCTTTATAAATAAAAAATAACCACTAAAGAATAACATCATATTAACCGCATCAATGGAGGCGCGCGAAAAAATGAAAATGAACATGAAAAACATTGTAACTTCACTTATGATGCTTGTTGTAGCATTAGTTACTGTAGTTTCTGCAGTTGCTGTTACACCAAATGCTATTGATGTAGAAATTAATGGTATACCATCTACAAGTGGAGATGTCTATGTTGAGACTGGATCAGTTTTGAATATCGAAGTTGATGTCAGAGGAGACGCAGACGGTAGTGTAGTAAATGAAAAGGAAGTAAGAATAATGGCTAGAATCGATGGAACTGATGACGATTTGGAAGCTAAGTCAGACTCTTTCTTGGTACAAGAAGGCGTTGTAAGGACATTTAGCTTGTCAATTGACATACCAGAAGATATCGATGCTGAAGATGATTACAAGTTGAAGGTCTTTTTGCTTGACCAAGACGGTTCAGATGTAATCTCTCAATACGACTTAAGAGTTGAGCCGCCAAAAGACAAACTAATAATCAAAGAAGTCATCTTAAGGGATGAAAACTTTGTGTCAGCAGGCGGTTACTTGTTTGCTACTGTAAGAGTAGAAAACCAAGGTAAGTTTGAAGAGAGAGATGTCAGAATAGAAGTAAGCATGCCAGAACTTGGTGTTAAAGGAGTAAGCTACATAGACAGATTAGAGAAGAATGATGTAGCAAGCAACGTTGGAGACTCAAGCTCTAATGATGAATTATTCTTGAGAATACCAAAAGACACTAAGGAAGGAAGCTACGAACTAGTCACAACTGTTACATATGATAACGGAAGAAGAACATCTGTAAGCAAACAAATGGTACATGTTGATGGAGCATCAGGCTCTGCTGAAGATTTATTGAATCTAAGGGCAGACTCAACTTTAAAAGCAGTTGAGCAGGGCAAAGGCGCTGCATACACAGTAATGTTTGCAAACACTGGTTCAAAATCACAGACTTATACAGCACAAGTTGTTGGTACTGAATCATGGGCTTCCTCAGCAAGAGTAGACCCTGCATCAGTTACAGTAGCTGCTGGTGAGACTGGAGAATTTGTAGCTTTTGTACAGGCTTCAGATAATGCTGAAGTTGGAAGAAAAGCATTCGCAGTAAGAATAATGTCTGGAGATGAAGCAGTTGGTGAAATCAAATTGGCTGCAGATGTTACAAAAAGCGGATATGACAGTGTACAGACAGCTTTATTGGTAGGATTCATTGCCTTAATAGTAATCTTAGTTGTTTTGGGATTAATCATAGCATTCCAAAGAGTAAGAAAAGGCGATGATGGCACAGAAGAACCTCAAACTTATTACTAAGTTTGTTTTTTCTCTTTTTTTATTTTTATTAAATTTATTCTATAATTCCATTAAGATTAATAACTTAAAGTAAAATTTATAAACTCTGCAAACTTATTAAACAAGACAATGGAACAGGAAATGATTGAAATACCAAAAAAAGAGTATATCAAATTAAAAAAACTAGAGAAACTAGATTTTGACTTGATTAGGCAGTTTACTTCTAGTTTAGAAGATTTGAAACAAGGCAGATTCAAGAAACTTGCTTAGCTATTCTTTCAGCTTCTATGACTCTTTGGGATTTTCATATTAAGAAATTATCTATCTTTTTA
>C687J35174_10008393_pt1 | contig 13144 bp, 12 predicted proteins | sample RifCSPhighO2_01_FD_35174 | JGI IMG/M metagenome (IMG submission 35174) | reverse complement strand
GGTACGGGGAATCGAACCCCGGCCGACAGTTTGGAAAACTGCCGTACTACCATTATACGATACCCGCCTTTGCTCGCCATAGCGAGCTTCGGCGGGCAAGCCCGACAGTTCGCAAAGGCGAGATTTGCTTTATTTTACCAAATAAAGCTTTAAATTCCAAATTTGATTTCTATTTAAATTTTGTGTTCAATGGCTATATGATTTTTTAAAATTAAGCATGACTGCGCCTGTGCATTATGCTGCTGGTGCTCTAAGCGCCCTACTTGTTCCAAAGTTCATAACTAACAAGCCCAATAACCTTGTCATACAAAGCATTGTGGCTTTGGGCTTAAGTATTCTTTCCCACGTAATTTTAGATTTATTTGAACACTCACATTATAGGGTGAATGGGCCGACGCTGATGACGGTCTTGGTTTTAGAAACAATGGTGATGGCTGTGATTTTACTCAGCATCCCTACTAAAGAGAGTTTTACTGCAAAAGGGTTTATTCTTATTGGAATGTTTGGGGCCGCGATACCCGATGTTGCTCATATCGCTATCCTCCACGTGTTTCACGGTAAAATTGCATTTATCTATCTCAATAACTTTGCACAGTTCATCCTGTCTTGGCTGTTTCTAATTGGCGTATATAAAATTAAATGACCCGGCATTACCAGGTCATTTTTATTGTAATCTATCAATCGCTCTATAAATCTCGTCTCTTGAGGTCATATATGCTTCTTCGCCTATGTCTATGCTCATTTTCATATACTTTTCGTCAAAGCTTCTGAAATTGAATTCCGGTATCTCTCGTCTTGATTTTACGACAACAAGGTTGAAGAAATTTTTACCGTAAGCAGTTAAGCCGGCTATCGCCTGCTGCAGATTTACTATTTGCTGGTTTACAGCCTCTTTTTGTCTTGCTGGCAGGTCTTTAGAAATTGATTCAAGGCCGGATATAGCTGCTTCCATGCTTTTTATTTTTTCAAGGTCGTTGTTCATGTTTCGGCAGCCTCTTAGGACTAATGTATGCTTGTCGTCAACGGTAATATCCAATGCCCGATGGATGGCAGACGTCCATTTGCTGTAGTCATGATTCAAATAGCCTTGGCCGGCATAGTTCAGTTCCACGATCACGATCACGTCGCAGCCGTGGTTATACGGAATTTCGATGGGAAAAGCGCTGTATATCCCCCCGTCGGTTATGGATTCACCGTAGTCATTTTTATGTGTTTCAAAGAAGCCTGGTATGCTGGTAGATTGACGGACTCCTTCGGCAAGTATCTCATTCTGCCACATATGCTCCGGCTTATAGTTGGTCACTATATGAGGAGCGACATTAGAATTATCCAAAATATTTCCGTTCAAATTTGCAGCTACAAGGTCGAGCAGAATGCCAGAATTATAAATACCGGGAAAGTCTAAAAATTCCATCATTAGCTTGAAGAGCCTATAGTTAGAAAACATCCCATTAACTGAAAATAGGTGTTCAATAAATTGTTCTTCTGCAAGTTCCATGCCCAAGATTGCAGTACCTTTGGCGATATTTCTCAAAAGTCCGCTTCTTATTTTTTCCCATGGCAGAAAAAGAGCTAAAGGACCAAGCGCTTCAACGCCCCCCCACAACATCAAGTTTTTATTCTGTCCATAAAAATCGCCACCCCTTAGATGGGTTAACCTCTGCTCAGCTTTAGTAAAAACTTTTTGGGTAAATGGACAAGTAACAGCTCCAACTACTGATCCCGATGAGACGCCTACTATATTGTATGGTTTTGGTATTCTACCCAAAGAATAATCTTTGAAGTATCCTTTCATGTAGCCGAAACTGCCGGCCATTCTCACGAAGTGAGGACCCAACATAACACCTATTCTTGGAGGGCTTTTTACCGACATAAAGATTTAAAAGTTCTACTACCTTAATAGATAGCAAATCAAAAGACCCTGACAAGGGTCTTTTGTGTTTAAGTAATAATTCCGCGGAACCACTACTCTTACTTGACGGCTTCTTTGAGAAGTTTACCTGCGGTAAATCTCGGTTTCTTTGAAGCGGCAATCTGGATTTTCTCTCCAGTTCTTGGGTTGATACCCTCTCTAGCCTTTCTGTCGGCTACTTTGAAAATGCCGAAACCAGTTATATTCACCTTCTCGCCTTTTCTCAAAAGGCCGGTAATGGTGTCTACAAACATATCGAGCCATTCAGCGCCTTGTTTCTTGCTGACACCCATTTTGTCGCCCATCATCTGGGCTAGTTGTGCTTTTTTAACTGCCATATTTAATGTATTTATTTATTAATTAAAAATTTTAATATATGGGCTCAATCGACCTGTCTGAGACCCCCAAAATCACTTTCACATCAATTATCCAGGTTTTATGCGGAAAATGCAAGCCCCTGTGGATTTCTCCTTATCTGGCGTACTCTATAGCTCTAGTTTCTCTGATGACATTTACCTTGATTTCCCCAGGATATTTCATCTCTTCTTCTACTTTTTTAGCAATATCTTTGGCAAGTTTAATGGCTCCCAAGTCGTCGATTTTGGTAGGCATTACGAATATTCTCAACTCTCTACCGGCTTGGACAGCATAAGACTTTTCTACTCCCTCAAAAGATCCGGCTATTCGCTCTAATTCCTCTAATCTCTTTAAGTATATCTCAACCGTATCCCTTCTTGCGCCAGGTCGGCCACCGGATATGGCGTCTGCGGTTTGAACGATCCTTGATTCAAGTGTGGCATATGGATATTCCTCGTGATGGGCTTCCATTGCCAATATGACCTTAGGATCCATACCAAATTTTTGGAGTATTTTTCTTCCTATTTCTACGTGAGTTCCCTGAACCTCGTGATCAACGGCTTTTCCGATGTCATGGAACATTGCGCCTTTTTTAGCGATGGAGACATCAGCTCCCAATTCTGCGGCGAGCATGCCTGCTATATGAACCATCTCCACGGTGTGAAGAAGGACGTTCTGGCCAAAGCTTGTCCTGAATGCCAACCTTCCCAATAAATAAACGAGCTTAGGATCTACTGGCCCAATGCCGGTTTCAAAAAGTGCAGCTTCTCCGGCTTCTTTAATCTTTTCGTTTATTTCATTTCTGGCCTTCTCGACAGTTTCTTCTATTTTAGCCGGATGGATTCGTCCATCCGCAATCAACTTATCAATTGCTAATTTTGCAATTTGTCTTCTGACCGGATCGAAACCAGAAACAATCAATGCTTCAGGAGTATCATCAATTATTACATCTACGCCGGTTAATCTTTCTATTGTTTTTATGTTTCTTCCTTCTTTACCGATTATTTTGCCTTTTACTTCATCAGAAGGCAGGCTCACAACTGTAGTTGTGGCATCAGCAACATGGGATCCGGAATATCTTTGAATAGCTAATGTTAGTATTTCCCGGGCTTTTTTGTCTAACTCATCTTTGGTTTCATGTTCAAGCTTTATAATTTTTCTGTAGAGCTCCTCTTTGTTGGCTTCTTCTATTTTTTTGAATAGTTCTTCTTTGGCGGTATCTTTATTGAGGTTTGCTATTCTTTCCAACTCGGTTATTTGTTTGGCCAAACCCTGTTCAAGCTCGCTTTTTATGGTAACTATTTCTGCGGCTTTAGCCTTCAAAGTCTCATATTCTGTAGCTAACTTTTTGCTTTGTTGATCTAACTCGGACTCCTTTTTGGTTAAAAGATTCTCGATTCTTAAAAGCTGGGAGTTTCTGTCTCTTTCTTCTTTTTTTGCTTCCTCAAGTATCTTTAAAGACTCCTTTTTTGCTTCAAGGAGAATGTCTTGAGATTTTGATTTTGACTCTGCGAGGATCGCTTCAGCCCTTGATTCGGCCTGACTTGCCCGACGGCTAGTTATTATGTGTCGAGCTAGGTAACCAATGACTATGCCAGGAATTAACGCTGAAATTGCCGCTATAAGCGGACTTAAACTCGTAAACATTGCAATAAAAGATTAATGTATTAATAATAATCAGATCTTAACATGAAATTCATTAAATTAAAAGACCCGTCTTTACGGGTCAATTATAAACAAGAGCATTTTAAGTTTTTCCGGAATTTAAGAGCCCTTTCCGGTTCGTCAGTGAGAATTATGTCTACTAGCGGTTTTGGCGGCGCATACTCTTGAAAATCGACAAAATATCTCAATTCTTCTTCCGTATTTACTATTCCTCCCATAAGTCTGACTCCTTTTCCTCTCAGCGACTGCAATTGTCTTAAATCAAGTAACCTTGTTTTGGTCAGGAAATAAAACAAGAGCCGACTTGTTGGGGAATTGGGCAGCCAGCCAAATGAAACTATTAGGGGACTATATTTTCTAATTCCTCTTAGAATAGTGCGATTTGTCGGTACTATTTCTATAATATGGATTTGTATTTGGGGCATAAGGACCCTAGTACTTAGGAGCACTTGCACATTTGTGTGTAATCCCGCAAGAGGCATTCTGATTCTGGGAGATGTCACATAAATCTGTTTGAATGCTGGGGAATGCAGGACGACTTTTTTTTTGTTTTCCTTTGTTGTCCCTTGCATGCTGCTGAATCTTATCTTATGCCTTAAAGGTTGGGAGTCGATCTTAACATCAAGAAGACACTGAAGCTTCGGATTTTTGTTTAAAAATTCAATTAAATCGTTTAGGTGCGGTATTTGAGGATAGTCTTGCCTTATGCTTCGCCAAGACATATACAATGGGTCCTGCGTTACCGGCTCGACTAGTTCGGGATGGTAGATCATCGGCTCGCCGTCTTTGGACATGGATAAATCAACTTCGATTCCGTCTACACCCAAATCAACACATTTTTGAAAAGCTGAGATTGTATTGGAATTTATTCGCCCTCCTCTGTGGACAAATATCTCCATATTTTATGTCAAAGCACTGGTTTTAGAGTACAATATGAATATGGAACGTCCAGTTGTACTATGCATTCTCGATGGTTGGGGATATTCTGCCCAAAGAGTTGGCAATGCTATTGCTAATGCATCAAAGCCATATCTGGAAGATATAGAAAAAAACTACCCCTCTCTTTTGCTCCAAGCCTCGGGTTTAGGTGTAGGAATGACTTGGGGCGAGACGGGCAATAGCGAAGTCGGCCATCTTACTCTTGGTGCGGGAAGGTCAATCTATCAGTATCTTTACAGAATTAATAAAGACATAGAGTCAGGGTATTTTTTCCAAAACGCGGAGCTGATGAAAGCTGTTAACCATGTTAAATCAAACAACTCCGCCGTTCATTTCGTGGGTCTTTTAAGTTCCGGATCGGTTCACGCCTACTTTAATCACCTTTTGGCTCTTTTAGAATTGACCAAAGCGAATAACATTTCCAATTACCGTCTTCACTTGTTTACTGACGGTAAAGATTCTGCGCTGCAGGAAGCGCCAGATTTAATAAAGAAAATGGATGAGTATTTTCCTGGAAGCATGGCTAACATTTCGACGATTATAGGCCGGGATGATGCCATGGACAGAAATAATCGGTGGGAACTGACCCAGAAAACATTCGAATTGTGGACTCAAGGAAAGGGAAACAGCTCGGGCGATGTCTTAAGCGCCCTTAGCAAATACTATGAGAATGGTTTCAATGACCACAATATCCCCCCGACAGTCATAAACACAAGAGGATTGATAAATGACAATGACGCCGTTGTCTTTTTTAACTTCAGAGAAGACAGTATGAGACAAATCAGCCGGGTTTTTGTAAGTGAGTATTTTGATTATTTTCCAAGAGAACTGCCTCAGAATCTTTTTGTGTTAGCCTTCTCGCAATATATAGAGAGTACTAGATTAAAGGCCATCTACCCGCCGCCGTTTATAGCCAATGGTTTGGCTGAGGTTTTAAGTACCAACGGCAAAACCCAATTTCACATAGCTGAAACAGAAAAATATGCCCACGTCACCTACTTTTTCAACTGCCTGAAAAATAAGCCTTTAGACGGGGAAACTGATTTCTTTCTTGAATCCGTGCCCGATGCCCAGGCCGATCCCCTAATGAGGGTTCACGATATCGTTTCAAAGGTTACGGAAGAACTAAGCCGTGATTATTATGATTTTTTTGTAATTAATTTTGCTAACGCCGATATCCTTGCCCATTTGGGTAACCTGGAGGTGACTACCAAAGGAGTCGAAGTCGTTGACGTCGCTTTGGGCCGTCTCAAAGAGGCGGTTTTGGCCAAAAATGGAATTCTAATCATTACGGCTGACCATGGGAATGCCGAGAGAGTCGTCTATGGAGCAAGTGGAAATCCTGAAACCAAGCACGATCAAAACCCAGTCCCGTTTTACTTGGTGGCAAGTGAATTCCAAAGACCGCGTTCTGAGGAAGAAATAGCAGCTTCACGGCGTGAGGCGCGGGGAATCCTGTCCGATGTTGCGCCTAGCATCTTGGAGTTAATGAGTCTCCCGATTCCATCCGAAATGACTGGAGAGAGCCTCCTTAGGATTATCGGATAATGCCCCCACCTATCAACTCTTGTCCACGGTAAAATACAGCTGATTGCCCAGAGGTAATTGCCCTTTGAGGTTTTATGAATTCGAGAAATCCGTTTCTCTTTAGGATCGCCTTTTCTGATTTGCTTCTGTACCTGATTTTTACTTCTAGTTTTGTTGGTAGTTTTACTTTCTTTAACCAGTTTAAATCCTTTATTCCAGTTTTTTGAGACAATAGGTCTTTTTCCCTGCCTACGTATACGATATTTTTCTTTAAGTCTTTCTTGGTCACAAAGTATGGCCCTGCCCCATTGCCGATATTAAGGCCGTGTCTTTGCCCGATCGTGTAGTAAAAAGCGCCGTCATGTTCACCAATTATTTTGCCTTGTTCTGAGCCTGTCGAAGAATCTATGATTTTGCCCTTCTTGGGAGTTATATAAGTTTTTAGGAAATCCGCCATGTTTATAGGACCAACAAAGCAAACGCCCTGGCTGTCTTTTTTGTCATGGTTTGGCAAGCCAAATTTTTTGGCCATTTTTCTTACCTCCGGCTTAGTGTATTCCCCTACCGGAAATAAGCTGTACTTTAATTGCTCCTGAGTCAGCGTCCATAAAAAATATGATTGGTCTTTATTTTTGTCCTTAGATATTAAAAGTCTATTTCTATCTTTTTGCACATAATGGCCGGTAGCTATGAAATCGGCGCCTTCTTTTAAAGCATTTTTTAAAAATAACCCAAACTTAATATGCTTGTTGCACATTATGTCTGGGTTGGGTGTCCGACCAGACTTATATTCCTTTATCATATAGTCAGCCACTTCTTTTTTGTATTCACGGGAAAAGTCCCACGTTAAAAATGGGATATTTAGTATCGTTGCAGCTCTCATGGCGTCTTCTCTATCTTCCTTCCACATGCAAAGGTTGCTGTGTCCCTCCGAAGCTTTAGCGTAGGGGGACCATGGTTTCATATATACTCCAGTAACGCTAAAACCCTGCTTTTTGAGCAAAGCAGCGGCAACAGAACTATCTACGCCCCCAGACATGGCGACGAAGACCTTTTTACCATATATGGCTTTCATAGCTGTACATTGTATCACAGGTTAATGCGTGATACAATTTTAAAGGGTCGAAGTTTTAAAAATTTCAATTTTATAATTGGCAGCGAGGATGATCAAGAATTTATTCTTGGTTCATCTGAGCGAACCAATTAAACGGAAGCGCGAAGCGATTCGTTGTATTTCTATCATTATGGATGAACAAAATTGCAAATGCGGCAAACCGGCCGTTGGCTGGAAATGTTCTGATAAAGATTGTGGCATGAAGACTGATAGCCATGATCCAGACCACAAACATGGAGAAGCCAACACTTGTGAAAGATGCTGCAGCGGTTGCGAGGAGTCAGAAAGCAATTGCAGCTGCGTGCCGGCTACAATGTAAGTAAAATTCGGGCCTCTGGCCCGAATTTTGTTAAATATCTATTCTTTTCAGCAGGTCGAGCTTTACCATAAATCCCTCTGTCTCGCTTTTTAAATATTTACCCCAATTAGACACATTCTTACTTAAGGTGGCGTCTAAAGATTTTGTTACCCATCTCGGGGCTCCGTTGTATGAAGCTGCAAGATATTCTTCAAGTCTCTGATCGGTGTATATTTTGGCGCCATATTTTTTGACCAGACTTCCTAAATTAGAATCATCTAAAAGCATTGCTGCCATTGCCGAGTTAACGTGATCAAGAGATCCTGTTTTGAAATCTTTTATTAAATTCGCTTTCGGATAAGTGCGCACAACAGTCCGGTATGTGCCGTTTTTGCCCTTGTCAGTAAATTGAAACATCCCGCAGGCGGGAGCAGAGTTGCAGCTTGAGAAAGAGTTGCTCCCATTCGTGCCTAATATGGCAAAAAACATATTAACCGTCTCTTTTGGGTCGATTATGATCTCTCCCAGATCGGTCCTCTCCATAATTGCCCTTCGTCGGTAGAACTCATCTGGTAGTACATCGGCTACTAATCTATCCGGGAAAGCTTTGGACATGACTCCATTTTGTCTGAGTCTGTTTTTAGCTTCACTGACGATGTTTGTTAAATCATTATGGCCTTTTTCAATTGCTTCAAGCGTTGCTATTTCTTTACTGAACGGGACGTAGGCTTTATTTTCAACCACCCTTTTTTTGTTTACGGTTTTGATATCCGGCCAAGCATTTCTTATTACGACCCTATTTTGCGGCTCTATTACTCTGTAGTAGGTGTTGTGGGCATTCCACCTTATTCCATTGGGCCGTTGGACAACTTCAACAGTATACCCAGGCGGATTAATAAGTTGATCGCCTTTTTTTCTAATTTTAATGGTTTCCGTTTCACCATTTGATGTATTTAAAATTTTTAAAGCTACCTCTCTTTCTTTATCCCGTCTTTTGATGCTCTGAATGATGTCTTTGCCTGTTTTTTTGTTCTTTCTGATTATTCCCCTAGCGTCTCTAGCCGGTACATTTTCGTAATAAATAATATCCTTGTCTCCGAGAAAAAGTTTTATGTTGTCGAATTCCGGGTCTGGCTCAAGTATTTTATCCAAAAGAGCCCATTGAGGAGTGACTGGATCTTGCTGAGGAGTTTCAGGAGAGTTTACTATTTCGATTATGTTGGCCCTAGTTTCCAGCCCCTGGCCGTTTAAGTCAATCTCAAACAAAGCCAAAAGAGTTATGACCAATAGGACCAGAAAGAGTATCTTCCACCATTTTTGCATATTTTTAATTTTAACGAACATATGGAAATTTTAAAATACTGGCAGAATTCTTGACATATTTAGACTTTATGAGTATAATATTTTTAATCTTCGATTTAAAAGGAGTAGTCTTGTTCATTAAAACTTGGGTATTTATTATGTTTTTGGCCACTATTGACTTTGGTTTAAATATGCTAAGACCCCAACTACTATCTTGGCCACTGGAAAGAGTTGACCAAGAAAAGTACCAAATAGCGGAAAAACTGAATTATAACCCACTAGTGAAAAAAGGGCCTTATACGTTCTGGGTTAGTTATAGTCCTTTGTTTAATTTAAGGACCGCTAGTATGGCAGTAAATCCTAGGTGGCAAGGAAACATATTTTTATCCCTCTCATCTTTGAAGGAGGGTCCCCATTTTGACGCAGCAATAGCTCATGAAATGGGGCACTTTGAGGGTTGTCCGCCCAAAAATATCTGTTTTTCAGATTTTGATGCTGATGAGTTTGCTGCAAAAATGGTTGGGCCTGAAAAAACTCTCGCACTGCTTCGCTATATGAGTAAAACCCATGGTGAATATGAAGGTGGAAATCAAAGAATACACGCAATGGAAAATCGTGTTATATCTACAGAATCTCGCTAAATGCGAGATTCTTTTTATAGGTTTTTGGCTATTTCGGCGGCTAGACGCTGAACGGAACTGGCATAATTGATGCAGCCGGCATTTCTACTCGCAGCATTACCGCAGTAATATCTTTTAGAAGCAGCGATTTCTCCAGCGCGGGTTTGACTACTAGCTCCGTCTTTGGAAAGTTTAGCAGCAGCGGCAGTAATTCCATCTTCAATGTTCCATGGGTTAGGTAGACTGTGTCCTGTGATCCGAGAAATTATGTCCCGATACCCCATCCAAGTAGATGGAATAAATTGGGCTATGCCCATGGCGCCTCCCCAACTGGAGCCGCATGATATTGGGGTCTGAAAAGGATCCTTGCCGAGTTCTGCCGTAATATTTAAAAATAAAGGGAGATCTCTTGTGGGATGTATCCCTTTTGAAAAAATCTGTCCATTTGTAATTTTACGTGTAGCACCACTGGTTTTATCGGTTATATAGCATTTTCCGACGTTACTTCCTAATGCGCTTTCTTGTTCCAGTTCAGCAAGCAAGAAGGCCGGACGAATACCGGCTCCTATAGCGGCCAGGTGGCCATATTTAACCGCTTCTTCCGCTGAAACCCCGTTCTGTATCAAATATCCAATCTGATTTTTTAACGCTTCAATGTCTTTTTTTGATCTGCTTACGAGTTCTTGGAATTTTGACTCTTGTCCCTTTGTGTCTTTGAGCAATTTACTGACCGAGTTTTTATTTTGATCTAAAGATATCTTCTCCAAAACTTCCAGATTTTTTAGTTTTTCAAATTCTGACCTTTTATCTTCAAGTTGGTTTTGCTTGTTTTCCAATTCTGTTTTAAGAGTCCGGATATTTTGGATTGAAACTTTTAAATTCTCCTGGTTGACCCTCAAGCTGTTAAGATTGCTGAAAAAATCAGACAAGTCATCATTTTTAAATATGATTTCCGTTAATGTTTCCTGGTCATTTTCGTAAGCGATTTGAATATATTCGGCCAGAGCTTCCTTTTGTTTGGCGATCTTAGTTTCTGCATCTGAAATTTGGGATTCGGTAAGGTTGATCTCGGCCGAGGTTTGATTTATTGATAATTCTAAACTGCGTATCGCCAATGCTATTTCTTTAACTTGGGCGTTGAGTTTGGCTATCTCATTTTCAAGAGTCCTTGCTTTGGATTGGTTAGTCCCTATTTCAGCTTGGTATTTTTCGATTTGCCTTTGGATTTCTTCGATTTGTCTTTGCCTATCGGCTATCTCGTCTTGGACGGAAGCGCTTGTAAAGTGAAAAGCGAAAAGTGAAAAAATCAAAACAATAATGGCAATTAATTGTATTTGTTTTGCGTTTTGCACTTTAAGTTTTGCCTTTATGTTGTTGATATTAATCTATCAAAATATTCTTTTTATAGCTATCATTTAATAAACATGTTTAGGACTAGAAATTATTCTATTTTACTTTTATTATTTGCCTCTTTTTGTGTTTTTTCTTTTGTAAACGCCACATCTCACAACCAGCCAGCACCACCAGCGACTCCGCCGGCTATTCATGGCTTTCAGCCTCAGAAGGTTGGCCGAGGAGAGAATCTGACCATACTTGGGACTAGTCTTGGAGAACAAGTCCAATTTCAGCCGAGTCAACCAACCGCTCCGGGACAATCTCCCGCTACCGCAAGGGGCACCCTTGCTGAGAATGATTCCACTTTAATGGTCAAGGTTCCAAGTTCGCTAATTCCAGGAAAATACACTTTGTCTGTTACAACTTCTGCCGGAACAGCTACGTCCACAGATGCAGTTGAAGTCAAAAGCGGCGAGTTAAAAGAACCTGTCGTATATGATGACAAACACAATGAGCCGATTACGTCTCTGGGAGACATAATCCAAAATGTTTTTAACTATTCTTTTCAGGTCCTCGGATTGATTATATTCATAATGTTCGTTTGGGCCGGATTTATGTGGCTTATGGCCGGTGGCAATCCTGGGACGATAGGCAAAGCTCGATCCAAAATGACCAGCGCGATACTTGGAGGCATCTTGCTGATGTCTTCTTATTTAATCCTTAACACGATTAACCCCGATTTAGTTAATGTTCAGTTTAAGTTGCCAGGCATATCAGTAGAAGCTCCCCCGCCAGTTGGACCAGCCGCAGTCGGCGATACCCAGAAAGCTGCAAGCGAGCTGCTTAACCTGATAGGCGCGGCTAATTTTTCCACATCGGGTGATTGCGGGCCTAATTTCCATGCTCTCCAGAATATCAGGGACATGGCTGACGGAAAGTTTCCGGCTGTATGTTCTTATGACTGCAGAAGCCGCCAGCCAGTTGAGACTCGTTGTCCAGCTGGAGGACCTAATGGCAATATTACTGTTAATCCAGCCATATTAGAGGGGTTGGCTAAGTTGTGGCGAGATAGAAGCATAAGATTCAGGGTGACATCTTTGACCACCGGAGCCCACTCCATGACCTCAGCTCATTACGGAGGCAACGCAGTCGATATTGTGCCGGCTGATAGAGCACCAATTGTATGGCAAGAAGTTAGGGCGGCACTGAATAGTTATGGCGGCAAGGCTATTTGCGAAGCCGTTGTTAATGGTAAAACTGGCGATGACCAATATTGTGATCTAAGTCGGGTCAACCATATTCACTGGGTAAGATAAATATATGGGATATATCCTCGGTTTATTTATTCTTCTGGGACTCGTTTTCTATTCCTTTGGCCAATTTGGATTTGGTGGTAATACGCTGGCTAATATATCCAATACGATACAAGATGTCGCTTCAGCGGCCAAGGAAGCTGTGTATGGTACGATTTTTCCAAAAACGGAAAAAGAAATTCTGATTGATAATATAGAATCAGACTACAATCTTATAGATAAATTTTTCAGTGATACTGCGCCCAAGCTTCTGAAATCAAAGGACGTATCCGAAAAAGATAAAGAATTATTGAAACAAGCAGTAGATAAATTTAATCAAACCAAAGGCACGATCCAAAACATCAAAGCTCTCGAGCAAAACGACAAAGGCATTATCAAGTCTATCGTCGATAAACTATTAAAAGACGAGATACCGCAAGCTGACCCAACCTCTATTCCTCCCCAGTGTCAGTTGGTTTGCTAGGAGAGCAGGATTAGAACTATCATCGTCTTGAGAAACTCAAAAATGAGATGATTTGTTTGAGGCGACGACGAAGGCGTATCCTCTGCGATACGTCGAGGAGGAGCCGCAAAGAAAGCGTCCATTTTTGAGTTTCCCCTTGGGGCGGGGCCGGTTTGCTTATCTGCTTCGTTGCTCGTCGCTTACGTACATTAAGTACGCATCGCTCCTCGCGCCTAGCATATAAGCAAACCTGCCACCGCTCAATCGGTGAGAGTTCTAATCCTGCTCTCCCGGTTTTGTTTTCTTAGTCGGACGTCTTT
>C687J35174_10008386_pt1 | contig 13149 bp, 11 predicted proteins | sample RifCSPhighO2_01_FD_35174 | JGI IMG/M metagenome (IMG submission 35174) | reverse complement strand
CTCTTGGAACCGGCATTGTCATCTGGATGCACAGTCTCTTGGGCGCCATCCGCCACCCGGGCTCCGGTAATTTTCTCGTCGCGGTTTGGAATAGTTTTGCCATGTGGCACAATATCTCCAGCGCAATCGAGCATGTGCCGGAAGCAGCGAAGGGCGCCGGCGAGTTACTTGGCACCTTGGGCAAGGGGGGCGCCAGTGGAGGCAAGGATGGACTCGCCGCCATCATTATCATCGGTATTGTTGCCTTAACCATAGGCCTGAGCATCACCATCACTTACCTGGTGTTCTGCTGGGGATACCGGGTAACTGAGGAAGAGGGGCTTTAGGGTTAGGCGACGCCACGGCGTTGTTACAAAAGCTCGTCGGTCAGCTTGATCGTCGGGCTTCTTTTTTTACCCCGAACAAATCCCCGAGATTTTAACGGGGCAGGCAAAATTTTCTGATTAACTTTTCTGCTTCCTTTTGGTTTTTGATCCAATGGATTCTTTCATCCCGCTTAAACCATGTCATCTGGCGTTTGGCGAAATGTTCGGATTCCATTTGGATTTTATTAATCATTTCCTGGTAAGGGGTTTTTTGCTGCAGGTATTGTGCGACAAAGCGGTATTCAAGGCCCAGCTCTTCTAGGCGTTTCCAAGACAAGCCATTTTTGCCTACCTGCGCAGGCGAGTGTAACTTTTTAACCTCGGCTACAATGCCTTTAATTCTTTTTTGCAGTCTTCTACTAATTAACTTTTTAAGTTCTTTTGGGGATTTTTTGATGCCAATCTGCAAAATGTCATCCTTATAAACTGGAGTATATAAGTATGACGGTGGAACAGGTTTCTTGGTGGTCATGACGATTTCGATAGCGCGGACGAGCCGGCGGGGGTTTTTGGGGTCAATGTTGGCAGCACGAGTAGGGTCTAATTTCTTAAGCATTAAAAATAACTGCCCGACACTTTTTACTTCCAGTTCCTTGCGTAATTTCCAATTAGGTTTAATCTCCGGAATTGCAATCCCATCAATCACTGATTGAATATAAAATCCCGTTCCACCAACTAAAAATGGTATTTTCCCGTAATCCTGTATTTGTTTAACGGCTTTCAATGCCAGTTTTTGATATTGGGCAACCGTAAATCTTTTTTTAGGGTTGGCCACATCTAAAAGATGGTGGGGGATGCCCCGCATCTGGCTTTTGGTGATTTTCCCCGAACCTATATCTAAACCTCTGTAAACTTGCCGTGAATCGGCGGAAATAATTTCACCACCATATTTTTTAGCCAACGCAACAGATAAGTCGGTTTTTCCTGAAGCTGTTGGACCTAAAATAACAATAAGTTTTTGCTTTTCCATGAATTTATCAAAACTGCTCCGAGTGGAGCAGTTTTTCTTTTATCTCATGTCCTCTTTCCTCTCCTTGATAAAATATCTCCACCGTTCCAAAAATTCTATAAAAGCCGAAAAAGGCATGTCAATCAATATGTTAAAGAAGAGCACGATGGCGTTGTATCTTTTCCATTTGTTCATCATCCAGCGCCCCAAGCTGGTAATGGGTAACAATAACACATCAGATATAAAGCCCAATATCCCGGCAGATTCTTCTTCTATGCTTAACTCCCTTGATCTTGTCCTTATGGCTGTGCCGGTGAATAGCACCAAAGCAATAAATATCATATTGATAATAATAGAGCTTAAAGGGAATCCAAAATAATTAAACACCCAATAAATGAACCCCAAAGTAATGGCAGAGCCCATAAGATATATCAGTGAAAGAGTCAGCCGGGTGACAGCGCTTCTTTTTCTGGAAAGCTTTACTTCATAGGTATCAGTTTTTTCTTTTTGGTAGACTATCTTCATTGTTTCCAATACCGCTAAATTCAAATTTTTTGAGGAAGGACGCTTGATGGTGGTTATCAGGATGGCCATAAGTAACGTAGGTACCATAATATCAGCAATCAAAGAAACAATGTTAAGGTGTCCGCTGAATATTTTTGCCAGAATAACCTCAAGAATTAATAGCGACAGTATTTTAGTAATGAAGATAGAAGCGGTTGAATATATCGCAGCTCTTCTGATTTTTGTTTTAAGTTCAGTAAGTCTTTTTGAGTATGCTTTTTTAATCATTTCTTCCAATAACGGCGGTTCCTGGATTTTTTTGCTTACCTCTTCTATATTGTCTTTAATCAGTATATCTCCAAGCAGTAAATAGGGCGTATCGTACTTTTCGCAAATATTATAGAATTTCTTGCCCAAAGGATGGGACAGCTCGTAATCCATATCACCCAGTATTTTATAAATATTCTGAGCTATTTTAAGCAGTTCTTCTTCTGACGGGTCATCCCATTGGGAGTATTTATATTTTAAAATGTTGTAACTGATAATCGGATTATCAAGTTTAAAAAGTGATTGCTGAACAGCAATATAAATTTGAATGTCCACTTCTTCTTTTCTCAACGAGTTGGCTTGGTAGACATTTTCATTTATCTTAATGCGTTCTTGCATTTGAGTGAACATGTAATCTATCAGGGCCATTTCTTTTATAGAAGGGGCAAGCGTTTCTTCAATTTCACAAGCGGCAATTTCCAGCAGTTTATTGTAAAAATCCACTACCACTTTATTTTTCTTATTTTCGGGGCTGTTTTTAAGGATAAAAACATATTTATCGATGCTTTTTTGGACTTCTTTGATTTTTGTTTCTTCTATTCTGTCGTTAGCAAAATAGCCGCCCCGCACCAGTTCCAGTACCAAAAGTTCTGCAAATTCTTTTGAAAAATTATTTAATTCTAAATCTAAAAATCTTCTTTTCAGTTTTCGGATAACGGCAGCCCGGCGCATCAAATGTTCTTCTTTCCAGTCAATGATGGTTCTTATTTGTTCGTAAAACGAAGCAACTTTACTAGCCACTTCATCAACGTGGACGGTTGGAACTCCTTCTTTGGGTTTCAAAGAATTTTTCCACAAGTTATATTTTTGGATTAAATTTTGTGTTGGCTGTGATATGTCTGCCATAAATTCTTGATACTATTTTTTGTTAATAATTTCCTCTTTTACTTTTTCTATGAATTTTTCAATTGGCATTTGTCCCAAATCCCCTTTACCCCTTTGCCTTACACCCACGCCCTGCGCGGAAATTTCTTTATCGCCCATAATAAGCAAATAGGGGATGTGTTGCATTTCCGCTTCGCGAATTTTTTTTCCTAACGTATCACTTTCCGCCATAATCTGGAATCTAAAACCTTCAGATATAAACTTTTCTGCAACCCCGTTTGCATATTCTAGATGTTTGTCTGAAATAGGAATAATGGCAATTTGCACCGGCGCCAGCCATAAGGGGAAATTGCCGGCCGTGTGTTCTATGTATATAGAAAGAAATCTTTCTATTGCTCCCATTAACGCAAAGTGAATCATTACCGGAGTTTGCGCCTTTCCCTCCTTATTAATGTAAGTTAAGCCAAATCTTGCAGGTTGCACAAAATCAAGCTGAGGGGTGGCCAGTTGCCATTCGCGGCCCACTGCATCAGTGGCCATAAAATCTATTTTAGGCCCGTAAAAAGCCGCTTCGCCTTCGGCTACAAAATAATCTAGTTTATTTTTCTTAGCTATGGTCAGCAAAATATCTTGCGCTTTTTTCCAAAGTTTAACATCGCCCAGATATTTTTTAGGGTTTTTTGGGTCTCTAAAAGAAAGACGCGCCTTAATTTTCATGCCCATAGTCGCGTAAAACGTTTTTACCACATCAATTAGGTCTTGATAGATTTGCTCAATTTGATCCGGCATACAAAAGGTGTGGCTGTCATCTTGGGTAATTGAGCGTACGCGTGAAAGCCCCAACAGTTCACCGGCTTTTTCGTCACGGTACACCGTGGTAGTTTCCATGTATTTTAAGGGTAGTTCTTTATAGCTGCGTGGTTTGGAAGCATAAATTTGCTGGTGGTGCGGGCAGTTCATCGGCTTCATCACCAATTCATCTTTTGTTTCTTGGCTTTTAACCAAAAACAACTCATCGCCAAACTTATCCCAATGGCCGCTGGTTTTATACAAATCATTTTTAGTAATATGGGGACTCCACACTTTTTGCCAACCCTTGGCGGCTCGCAAAGATTGAGAATATTCATTTAATAATTCGCGCAACCAAGTTCCTTTTTGGGTAAATAGTGGTAAGCCCTTGCCGACTTGGTCAGAAATGGTAAACAAATCCAATTTTTCACCAAGTGCACGATGGTCTCTTTTTTTAGCTTCTTCTAACTGCTTTAAGTGGGCCTCCAGTTCTCTTAGGTTTTGAAAAGCCGTGCCGTAAATACGAGTTAACATTTTGTTTTTTTCATTTCCGCGCCAATATGCGCCAGCCACTGAAAGTAATTTAAAATGTTGCAACTCTTTTTGAGGGTTTTGGGAATGTCCGCCTTTACATAAATCTAAAAAGTTGCCCGGGTCGTTTTCGGTAATGGTTTTACCTTCTTTAGCAAACTCCTTTATCAGTTCTAATTTATATTTATTGTCTTTAAAATCTTTATTGGCTTGCTTAACGGAAACTTTTTTTACCTCAAAAGTGTGCCAATCTTTTAAAATTTCACGCATCTTTCTTTCAATTTTTTCAAAATCAGCTTCGGAAAGCTTCACATTGCCCATGTCAAAATCCTGATAGAATCCGTTTTCTATTGCAGGACCGATGGCGTTTTTAGCTTTAGGCCATAATGTTTTTACCGCAGCTGCCAATAAATGGGCGAGTGAGTGGCGGATTTCTTGTATATTTTCCATGGGTTAGATTTTAGGGATTATTCAACCTATAATATCATACTATAGTATTCATTAAAACTATTGACAATATTTTATTATAAGTATATAATCACGCTATCGCAAATGAGTTCTTTAACATCAAACTTCTCTCATGAATCTCGTATAGTTTTGCCGGTTGAGCAATATTGTGCGAGGTTCATGAAAGCGATGATCCGGTTTCACCCGGAGTCGCTCTATTAAGGGAGAGTTATCATGTCGAATCTCTGGAAGATGCGGATTGTCATGGGCACGATTGTGATGGCGATGCTGGGATATCTGATTTTCCTTGGCATCGACACTATCGCCATGATGCGAAGCGCCCAGCCCACAGTTCTGCCGCCAACGTTCGCCCAGGTCGTTGACCGGGAAGAAACACCGGTCTTGATCAGCAATCTCGGCGAACACGTTGCCGCTTTGTCGTCCGACGGAACGCTGGTCACGCAAAGCGGAGAGGAGCTTTCCGGCTATGTTGGGGGGAAGAAAGAATGGGCGATGAAGTGCGGTGGGGCCGAACGCATGGTCTTTAGCACCGATGGTAAGACGCTAGCCATAAGTAACGGCTGGCGGGTCTATACCGTCAAATTCCCCGAACGAGAATGGGGTGGCGCCACGCAAGAGTGTCGGCAAAACCCGATAATCGTTGACTTGCACTGGGTGAGCGAGACAGAACTCGTTTATACCCGTCTCACCGGTGGTGCTACCCGGTGGAGTGCTACCGGGGAAAAACCGGAAAAGAGGTACGCCTTATCTGGTGGCATTATGTCGGATTCTTCAATGACCAAGGATGGCCGGATGATCGCTCATGGATCCGGCCGACGGAATCCGAGACTCTACCGTCTTGATGCCAAGGAAGGCGAAAAGAAAGTTGAGTTACCGGGGTCATCGGAGGAAAGGAAGGAGTGGGACGTCACCATTAGCCCGGACGGTAAGATTCTGGCCGTGGTGGAGAATGAGGCCAAGATCATTCGCCTCCTAAGGGTGGATGACAACTTCAGCGAGGCAGCTCGTTGGAGTACGGAAGGCGGTGTCAGGGCGGTGGCATTCAGTGCCGGCGCCAAGACACTTGCAACCGTTGACAGGGGGCATACGGTCAAGTTGTACGATTTGACTGCCCCGGAAAGTCCGCCGGACACCACGGTGGTGGACGGCGTGAAATCCCTCAAGGATGGGGTTTCGCTGGAATTCGGAGGGAACATCCTTGCAGTCTACGGGCGGAAGGAGACAGTTCTCCTGAAGCTCAAAGACAAAAAATAGCAGGCCTGATACAAAGGGTAGGCAAACAACACAAAAGCGCTCGATCTGAAGAGGATCAGGCGCTTATTTTTTTCTAAATGTTAATGTTATCCTTCCTGCACTATTTCCTGCACATCATCAGCCACAATTTTTATTTCGCCATTCCGGTCATCTACCCGGCCGGCAATAAATACAATTTTATTTTCCTGCAAGGCGCCAGGGTTTCTTTCCATCAAATTGGGAAACACTACCACTTCAGTTTTTGCGGTTAAATCTTCCAGTTTCATAAAAAGCATGGGTTTGCCTGTTTTGGTGATTATTTTTTTAACATTATTAATAAGTCCGCCAATGAGAACTTTTTTATTTACCATCATCTTGTCAATGCTAATAATGGCGGTAGTTTTTTGTTCAAATAATTTTTTAAAACTGTTTAACGGGTGGGAACTTACATATAGCCCCAGTAATTCCTTTTCCCAGGTCAGTTTTTCAAATATTTTAGCGGGTACTGCCATTTCCATTTTTATTTCACTGCGGATAGCAATTGACGAATTGGCAAATAGTCCTATCTGGCCTGTGCTTTTATTTTTTTGGTTTTCACGCGCGATTTCCAGTAGTTTTTCCAAATTAGCCAGTAGCTGGTTCCTTTCAGCGAAAGCGTCAAAGGCGCCGGATTTTATCAGCGCTTCCATAGATTTTTTATTCAAATCTTTTGAGTGCACACGGTTTACAAAGTCGCCGATTGAAGTAAAGGGCCCGTTTAATTTGCGTTCTTCGCAGATGGCATCAATAATGTTTCCGCCCACGTTTTTAACGGCTAAAAGCCCAAACCGTATTTTTTGTTGATCCGGAACCACAGTAAAGTTTTTCAAGCTTTCGTTTACATTGGGTGGCAGCACCTCAATATCCATTTTTTTACATTCTTCTATTAAAAAGGCAATTCGTTCCACATCAATTTTTTCTGAAGTTAACACCGACGCCATAAACTCAACCGGAAAGTGCGCTTTTAAATACGCGGTTTGGTAGGCAATAGTGGCGTAGGCGGCCGAATGTGATTTATTAAACCCATATGACGCAAAAGGTAAAATCCACTGCCATAATTCTTGGGCAACTTTCTTGGGTGTACCCTTTTTAACGGTTCCTTCAATAAATTTTGCCTCTTGTTTATCCAGTAATTCTTTAATCTTTTTTCCAACGGCTTTTCGTAGCACATCCGCTTCGCCGAGCGTAAAGCCCGCGATTTCCTGCGCCAGTTTCATCAACTGTTCCTGATACACCATAATTCCCTGGGTGTTTTTTAAAATCGGTTCCAATTGCGGCACNATNTATTCTATNTTTTGCCTGCCGTGCTTCCGATCAATATAATCAGGAATAAATTGCATCGGACCCGGACGGTACAGGGCTACCATGGCCACAATATCTTCAAATTCGGTTGGTTTCAGTTCTTTCAAGTAGCGCTTCATGCCGTCTGATTCTAGTTGAAACACGCTTGTGGTCAAAGCATCCTGCAAAAGTTTATAGGTTTTTTTATCGTCAAAAGGAATTTTATCAATATCTACTTTTTCATTTCTGATAACAAAAATTCTGGCCANCGTATCTTCAATGATGGTTAAGTTTTTCAACCCCAGAAAGTCCATTTTCAAAAGNCCCAGGTCTTCAATGCTGTGCATTTCATATTGGGTGACAATGGCTTCATCTTGTCCCGGGGGATGCTGCAAAGGCACGGAGTCTGTTAAGGGAGTGGCAGAAATCACCACACCGCAGGCGTGAGTGGAGGCGTGGCGGGCGACGCCTTCCAGTTTCATGGCCAAGTCAATTAATTTTGTGGCCTGCACATCACTTTTATATAATGTTTTAAATTCGCTGACCTTGTCCATGGTTTCCGTTAAATCCATGCCAAAGGGCACCATTTTTGCCAACACATCACAGTAGCTGTAGGGGTATTGCAAAGCCCGGCCCACATCGCGCAAAACCGCGCGGGCGGCCATGGTTCCAAAGGTAATAATTTGGGCCACGTGGTCGTGGCCGTATTTTTCGCCCACGTATTTAATAACTTCATCACGCCGCCTGTCGGTAAAATCCATATCAATATCAGGCATGGAAATTCTTTCAGGGTTTAAAAACCGTTCAAACAATAAATCATGCTTTAAAGGGTCAACGTTGGTAATTTGGGTTAAATAACAAACTAACGAGCCTCCCGCGCTTCCGCGACCCGGCCCCACCACAATCCGGTTATTTTTGGCCCAATTTACAAAGTCTTGCACAATTAAAATGTACCCGGCAAAGCCCGTTTTGTTGATAACAGAAAGTTCGTAGTCCATTCTTTCCCGCATGGCCGGCGTAACATCTTTGCCGTAGCGTTTTTCTAATCCAATTTCACAAAGCTCGGTTAAATAACTTTCCGGGGTTTTCCCACCAGGCACTTCAAATGTGGGGAGTTGGACTTTGCCCAGTTCAAAACTGAAGTTGCACAGGTCAGCAATTTTTTGGGTATTTTCAATGGCTTCCGGGTAATCTTTAAAAAGCTCGGCCATTTCTTCCGGCGGTTTCATTGAAACATCGATGTCTTTTAGTGAAAGCCGTTCCGGGTCGTTTGGGTCGGCGCCGGTATTTATCAACATTAAAATATCCTGGGCATCGGCATCTTCCGGGCGCAGGTAATGAATGTCATTGGTGGCAATTAACGGCAACCCGGTTTTTTTGGAAAGTTCAATAATTCTTTTATTTAAAATTTGTTGGTCTGGAATATTTTTATGGTGCTGCAACTCTAAATAAAAACTATCTTTACCAAACCAACTGGAGTATTTTCTCGCCAACGCTTCGGCATCATCAATCCTGTTTGCCAAAAGCATTTTTGGAATTTTCCCATTCAAACAAGCGGAAGTACCAATTAACCCTTCGGCATGTTTTTCTAATAGTTCATCATCAATACGGGGTTTGTAATAATATCCTTCAAGGTGAGCGGTGGTTACTAGTTTCACCAAATTTTGATAGCCAGTTTGGTTTTTAGCCAACAAAATCATATGGTAACTTTTTGAGTCTATATTGGGCCGCTTGTCAGTCATTTTTTCATAAGCCACATAGACTTCACAACCGATAATAGGTTTTATGCCGCGTGCTTTGGCTTCTTTAAAAAATTCCACGGCGCCATATAAAACGCCGTGGTCAGTAAGCGCTACGGAGTCCATTCCCAGTTCTTTTACATAATCTAAAAGCTCGGGAATTTTTGGAAGCCCGTCTAAAAGGGAGTAGTGAGAGTGAGTATGTAAATGAGTGAACTTTGTCATTTGAAAAATGGTATCTGTATTTTACGTTTTTAAAAATTCTTATACAAGAGTTGACATTACCGGTAAAGTATATAATGTATAAATAATCACCTTGAATCACGAAATGCATAATTAAAAAGAAACAAGTTTCAGGTCTTTNCTCCAAATTTCAACGAAAACGCGNAATAATTTTAAAACGTAGCTTGCTATGTTTTAAAATTCTATCACGTTTTCGTTTGAAGAAATTTGGTCAAGACGCGAGCGAGGCCGGCTCTGCCGGATCGCCCGTCTCAGCAAATCCCATGAAAGCATTTCGTGATTCAAGGTGAGCAACAATCCTTGTTCTTTGAGGGCAACATGGAAGATATCATCGTCAGTTTGGTGATTGGTGNTGTGATTGGCGCTGTTGTGGGAGGTTCGCTTATCATTTACTGGTGGCGGGCGGATCGCAACGAAGTGGACGCCTACACTGCAAAGGTGGAAAAAGAGCTGGCAGAGTANAAGGGTAAGTACTTCAAGGTTAAGCACGTTGTCGGCGACAACTACGAAATGGAATTCGCTACCCACGACTGTGGTATCAACTGGTGCGTGGTAAGGTCGACGAGTAGGACTGTGGAGTTCGTCCGTCCGCTTGACCCATTGGATGATGCGGAGCTTATCACCGAGCTTTGCGACAAGATCGGCGCTATCACCAGCAGGGAGGCAGTTCCCGAGATGGTTCAAGAAGCCAGTATTCTTGAGTAGTCAATTGTTTAGGCCCTGCGTTTACGCCGGGCTTTTTTGTTGCAAGCATAGTATGAATGATTGACAATCCTAGAAAATAATTATATAATCTGAACTAGATAACTTTGAAAAAATCTCTCCGCGTGGAGAGTCCTATCAACATACAATATTCCAGATTAGGAGGAAACTCTTGGACGCGACCGTGAAATTGGTTGGCTTGGGCTTCAGCGGGATCACCGCATTTTGCGAGCGCCACAGACTGCAAATGAGTTTGCGGTGTGCGTGTGAAATCGGAGCCGCTTTGGCGGCTGAGAAAGGGTACGAATGGGTACTACCAACCGAAACCGATGGCATGACCCGTATCTGTTTTGGCTCCTTGAGTCAACAGGATTTCGGGCCTACCGTTGCCCTTGTTTTCAAGGGCACAGATGTGGAACTGGAAAGAACCACAGAACTCAACCGGATGATTTTCGTCGGAACCAGCCGAAGGTGGTTGCCAAAGAAATGATTCCAATGCGTCGTGTCTCAATTTTGCACCCTAACCCATGAAGGAGATGACCTTGTCTGCCAGAAAGAAAAAAGTGTTGTTGGTTGACCCCGACCCGACCGTAAGAAAGATGCTTACGAACTTCCTTGGCAAGGGCCAGTTGCTGGTTGCCAAAGACTTCATTCAGGGGTGGAAGATGCTTGACGAATCCCGTCACGACCTTGCCTTGGTGGTGGCGCGGGCCACTATCAGGCATTCGCGCCTTAAGAAGAACGTGAGCGCCCACACGTTCGTGTCGCTGGCGCGGCAGATCGGCGAGGGCTTCGAACCGATCCTGGTCAACGGCGGCGATCCGGATGCCAACCTTGCCTTGGTTGGACCCGGAATGGCGACCCACGCCACCAACGGCACCGACCTGATGTTGATGGTCGACAGAATTCTCGGGCTGTAAACCGAGAAAAGGCGAAAGCCGTAACCCAAAAGTGAAGGGGTAGCACTTTTGGGTTTTTTTGTTTGTAATAAATTCGAGAAGGTATACAATTATATTAGAATTACAAAAACAAGATCTTTGTCAAAAGGAGGAAAAATTTTACCGCATCGTTGTCGTATTTTCTTTAACTTTGGAGGCAAACCATGAGCAATCAATCCTTGATTCTGGGCGCTATTGCCGCAGTGGTGCAGCTGGCCTGTATCATCATCGCCTTTGTGCTTTGGGAATGGTGGCCGGCCTGTATGCCACTGGGAATCGTTGTGGTTATTGGTACCCTGTTGGGAATCTTGGCAGGTGGCGACTACCTGTTTGGAGGAGAGGAAGGGTACTCAAAATTGATTTTGGTCGGAATTATTGTTCTTTGTATCTTCGCTTCGTTGAGCATTGGTTTTGTCGCTTCGGCGCAGGCAGGCGGTGTCACGGCTATCATTTTGGCAGTGGCGCTATGTCTGACATTCTTGGTCGCCGGAATCTATCGAGGCCACTATGTATGGGATTGGGGCCGAGAAAAGCCAAGGAAAAGTAAAGCGCCTGGCCGTGCCAAAAACCTTGAGCCCAAAAGTGGATGACTAACATTTTGGGCTTTTTTTAATCCCCGGTAGTAAAATTTGGTAGTCCGCGTATTTCCTGCGGGAAACACGCGGTTAAAAAAGGCCAAATTTCACTACGGGGTTGAATGTGCTAATATATGTTCATGAAGCCAAACTTTAACGAAGAAAAAAAGTTATGGAAGCGGGGGATTAGGCATGTTGTTGGGTTGGATGAAGCCGGACGAGGACCGTTGGCTGGGCCGGTGGTGGCAGTGGCTGTGGTTTTGAAAAGAAGTATTTCTCCCAGGGGAGCTAACGGAGAAACACTTCTTTTCAAAACCATTAAAGATTCCAAGCAGCTTTCTGAAAACAGTCGTGAAAAAATATATGAAATTCTTACTAATCATCCGGCTATTAAATGGGGCGTTGGCATTGTTTCAGAAAAAATAGTAGACAAAATAAATATTTTGGAAGCTTCCAAGTTGGCAATGGTAAACGCGGTTGATGGGTTAAAAATTAAAACAGATTTTTTACTAATTGATGGAAATTTCAAAATTGATTCAAAAATTTTACAGAAAGCTATTATAAAGGGGGATTCAAAAGTGTTTTCCATTTGCGCGGCAGGAATCATCGCCAAAGTTACCCGCGATCGGTTTATGCAAAAAATGCATAAAAAGTACCCCGAATATGGTTTTGATAAGCACAAGGGCTATGGAACAGCTTTGCATACTAAAAATCTGAAGGAATTTGGAGCATGTAAAATTCATCGGAAAACATTTTATCCGGTAAGCGCATTGTTATAATAGGGGAGATATTGCCAAAACGTGAATCATCTGATACACTAAAGACCAATATTCTAATTTAAAAAACAGCAATACTAAAATGGCAGTTCCAAGACATAAACATACAAGGTCAAGTGTAGGGCAGCGCAGAATGCATATTTTCATTACTCCTGCGGCTTTGACGACTTGTTCAAAATGCGCGAAACCTGTCAGGCCTCATACTGTTTGCAAACACTGCGGGTACTATAAAGGAAAGGAAGTTATTAATGTATTGGGGAAACTTACCAAAAAAGAAAAAAAGAGCAGAGAAAAGGAAATAAAAGCAGCGGAAAAACAAAGTAAAAAAGAATCGGTGATGGATATGGAGGCAATGTCGAAGAAATAGGTGTTAGATATTAGGTTGTAGGTGTTAGACGTCAAACGACGACGCTTCAACACCTAAAACCCAACACCCAGAATCTATGGCAAGTAGGCACTTATCAAGNTCAATTGTNATGCAAAGCTTGTACGAATGGGATTTTTACGGNAANAAAGAAGGCGCTTTGCAAATAATTACAGAAAGGAATACAAAGGATTTTGGTCCCGGTTTGGAGGATTTGAAGTTCATTGGTGAGTTGGTTGAAGGAGTTTTACGCCATATTAAAGAAATTGATAACATTATTGAAAAAGCGGCGCCAGAGTGGCCCATTGCGCAAATCCCCATTATTGACAGGAATGTATTAAGAATCGGCCTTAGTGAGCTGCTTTACGCTAATAAAGAAGAAGTCCCGCCAAAAGTTGCTATTAACGAAGCCATTGAATTGGCAAAAACATTTTCAGGACAGACTTCGGGTAAGTTTGTAAATGGCGTACTAGGAACCGTATATAAACAATTAGAAGAAAA
>C687J35174_10008383_pt1 | contig 13152 bp, 10 predicted proteins | sample RifCSPhighO2_01_FD_35174 | JGI IMG/M metagenome (IMG submission 35174) | reverse complement strand
GAGGTGTGGTATTCCGGTAGGTGGATAGTAGCCGGCATTGTTTTTTTGTTTATCATCTTGTCGATTGCAAAACAAGACAAGAAGAGATTATGGGCGACTTGCGGTAGTTTGTCTTCTATTGGAGTGGGAATGTTTGCTGTTGGTTTAACTAACGTCATCTCCGGTCTCGAACTTGAGACAGCCCAGCACATTCAGAGATTTGTAATTGTTTGGTTAGTTATAGTAGTGTTTGTGGGAGGTAGAATGTTGTTGGAAATATTTAGGAATGGTGATAGTGGGAAGAAGGGTTACGTATTGCTGGGATTATTTACTATTCTTTGTTTGGGCAACTATTCTTATTTCGGAGATGTTAATGAGGTGTTCGGGTCGATTAATAGTAAGTATATAGAAGAGAGGCAAGAGTATGCAGCTCCCCTTGAATATATAGACGAACAGGAGAGCGAGCCAGTTGTTATTTGGACAAGAGCCGGATCGGAACTATCAAGCTATGTGCAAGTGCTTTCAAGAAACTACTCTCTTTTTGAAAATATGGGTATCTTACACTTGTTGTCTACCGGGGAAGTTGAGGAACGGTATCTTGTTTCTAAATATCTGGAAGACCCAAAGAAGGAAGATATTATGGACGATCTGCAACTCTTCGCCGGATCGGCTGTCAATAGGCACGATACCAATGTACGGAATCGTTGGAATCGTTTGTGCACGATCTTGCATTTATCTATAATAGGAGCTGATTGTCTTACTCCGATAACAAGAGAAGAATATAATAAGGGATACGTCGACTTACTCTATGCGAGATATGAAAAAGAGATTGTACCAAATATCGCACATGAGGTAAGTAAGTATAATGTGAAGTATATTATTAAGGACAAAGTTAACGATGAGGAGTTCACTCCTGAGCGCTTGGAAGGTGTTATGCTTGTTTATGAAGATGCCAGGTTTTCCGTTTATAAAAAGTGACCCCATAGTCTAAGCGTGCTACAATCGGGTATTACAGTCAAATAACCATCATATATGTGTGGGGTAGTTGGATTTATTGACAAAAAGAATAAACTGAGCAAGCAGGAGTTTTCGAGTGTTCTAGATAAGATGCTTAATAGCGTGGTTCATAGAGGTAGTGATGGCAGTGGGGTATTCGTCAAAAATTCGATAGGGGTTGCTCATGCGCGACTTGCAATACTTGATTTAACGAATGAGGGCATACAACCCATGACACGCAACAACGTTACGATATCATACAATGGAGAAATCTATAATTTCCATGGGATTAAGAAACAACTAGAGAAAAACTATAAATTTAAATCGAACACCGACACAGAGGCTCTATTGTATTTGTATTTAGAAAAGAAGAACAAATTATTCAATAATCTAATGGGAATGTTTGCATTTTCTGTAATTGATTTTAATGATAACACTGTCTTGCTTGCCGTAGACAGATTTGGTATCAAGCCATTATATTACATGGATACAGATGACTGGTTCGCGTGGAGCTCAGAAGTGAAAAGTTTTGCATATATGCCAAAGTTTGAGTTTGCTTTAAATGGTGCGATATTGGCAGAACAATTTGTTTTTCGTTCAATAGCTGATCGGCAAACTATATATAAAAATGTTTTCAAAATGTTACCTGGAGAGTATATAACGCACAGTGTTCGTGATGGAGAAACAAGAATAAGTAGACATTGGAATTTGCCTATTGATGAATACTCTATGTTCCCGCATGAAATAAACGTGAGTAATATTTCTGGGCTCTTGGAGTCAAGTGTACAAGAACACATGCTCTCCGATGTGCCCGTAGGTGTTCAACTGTCTGGTGGTGTTGATTCTAGTCTCATTTCCGCCATCTTAGTCAAAAATTCAAAACTCAGCACTCGTCCGCACTCGTTCTCTATCGGACTAGATGACCCAAAATGGAATGAATTCAGATATTCAAGAATAGTGGCGGATCAGTTGAGAACTAGACATCATGAAATTATTTTTACGGAAGAAGAATTTTGCCATAAACTTCCTATAGCCACTTATCATCTAGATGAGCCTGTCAATCATTCTCATACTGTGCCCATGCAAATACTAGCTGAGTACGCCAAGAATGATGTGACCGTATTGTTAAGTGGTGAAGGGGCGGACGAAGTTTTTGGTGGGTACATTAGATATAAAAAATTTTTGACTCACACCAAAGTTGAAGATGTTGATGTACTCTTATCCAACGCTTTTAATGTTCCAGATGAGGTTAGTAAATTCACGAGTTTTTTACCAAAATATGGATTCAAATTCCGCAAAGATTTGTTGAGGCAAGTGTTTGACCAAAGTATACAGAGAAAGCTGTCCTGGTATGATATAAATACATATCTTACGCCCCTTTTGGTTCGTCAGGATAAAGTTGGTATGAAGTCTAGCCTAGAGAATAGGGTACCTTTCTTGGATAGCAAGCTTGTAAGCGCTGGATTTTGTTTGCAAGACGCGGAAAAGTATGATGGTAAGGAAACTAAAGCTTTAATCAAAGAGATTGCATTAAGGTATTTACCACAAGACTTAGTTTATAGAGAGAAAGTTGGCTTTGGTCAACCTTTGCATGAATGGTTTAATAATAAGAGTGGTTTGGGAGCTTATCTTGATTATTTTTTTCATTTTCAATACAATCCCGATGTGTTTAACTATATTTATATTAAAGAATTATCTATTGTACATAAATCAGGAATCGTTAACTATTCAAGCGTTTTGTGGACATTCGTTACTTTTGAGATCTGGTCACTAATATTTATCCGAAAAATGAATCCTGCAGATATATGGTTTAAGGTTAAAGAATTTCAGAAATGATAGATCCAAAACAATATTTTAAGAAATGGCCTAGAGTATATTTCACAATTGGTAAAATATTTGGACCTTTGTATCTTTCTGGACTAGATCCCAAGACTTTTTTAAAACGATACAGAATGGATGGTAAATCTATTAATCTTGGTTCTGGGCCGCGATCATACCCAGGGTTAATAAATATTGACATGGAGTCATATCCTAATGTTGATATAGTCTCAGATGCTAAGCATCTCCCGTTCAAGAACGGAGAAATTTCTATGGTTGTTTGTGAGGAGGTATTCGAACATCTTGATGAGCCTATTGTTGTAGTTACGGAATTGGCAAGGATAATGGCTAAGGGCGGGTTCTTATACGTAAGTGCTCCTTTCCTATATCCTTACCACGCTGCTCCAGATGATTATCAGCGTTTTACGCTTTCTGGGTACAGACAATTACTGAAAGGTTTTACTATTGTTGAAACAGGAGCCAGAGCTGGGCCATTCTCTGCGCTTACGGTCTGGTTAATGTATTTTCTTTCCTATCTGAGCTCTTTTGGGAGCGAGAGGCTTTATTTGTATTCCTTGTACTTTTGGATGTTTCTTGTTTGGCCGATAAAGTATTTAGATATTCTCGGTAGTCGTTTACCATTTTCCGAACATTCTGCGGGTAATTACTTTGTTGTTGCTAAAAAGAACTAATCTTGAGCTTAGGGGTGCTGGATAATCTTTCTCAGAGTATTCCATGTTTGTTTCGGATAAAACATATGACCACTAGGGCATTCTACAAGACGTAAGTTTTTTGGAAATCCCAAATCTATATATGATTTCCTAATTATACTAGCTGCTATTCTTGTGGAGGTGATAGGAAAATTCGGGTCATATTTCCCGTGAATTATTACTAATGAGCGAGGTGCGATTAAACACCCAATATCTCCCATCTCGAACCATTTGCGAATTCCGGGGATGTAGTTGCATACACAGTGGTCAATCACTGCGATGCTATTATCGAATTGGCATATTGATCCAGAAGTCATTACTGCGCTAATTCTCTTATCAAGAGCGCCAGCATAATACGCTACAGTTCCTCCGCCAGAGTGCCCAACACAAGCGATATTCTGCATATTGATTGGTAAATTGTATTTTTTAGTGAGTTTTGCCATAACTGAAATTGCAGTTTGGACATCATGCACGCGTTCTCCGATTATTGTTCGGCCATATAGGAGGGCTCCCATCGCTGGGTTGTGGCATCTGCCACCGTAATGGGCTTGCGTATTTCGATCGCGTTTGTCGGCTCTCAAGCCAAAGCCGCGTTGTTCAAGCGCTAGTACAGCATATCCGTGTTCAATTGCTTGTTTGCCAAAATCTAATCCGCGTGCAGCATAGGCCTTTTTATCTTGAGTGCTGCCTTCACCCAATAAGGCAGATAAGCCCACGCTCTCACCTTGAGTGTTTAAAGCGTGACCTTGAAGACAGATAACAAGCGGCAATTGTTTTTTAGATACAGGAACAATCAAACGTCCTACCACCATTGCTCCGGGTTCAGACCAAAATGATAAATTGTAAGTGTTTGAAGAGATTTTATCCAACCTAGGATTTGAGTTTGTGTGCAATGGGGGATTGCCGGCAAATAAGAGTTCGCGGAGTTTCCTTCGAGCGGCAATCTCCCATTTCTTTCCTTTGCGATAAGCATAAACTGGCTTAATCCGCGAGAGGATTTTATGCGCGTACTCTGGTGTCAGCTCTCTTTCTTGTATCATAATTAGCGTATTTTAGAGTTATATTAACATTTATTTAACCCGAAGGGCACTAGACGCTAGGTGGTTAATTAGCTAGTATTGTCTACATGATTCAGAAATATGAGCTCAGCGTAGTGGGTAGCGCCTATAATGAGGGGAACAATATTATCGAACTTGTTGAGCGTCTTCAATTTGTGTTCAAAAAGAAGAATATTTTGGGCCAAATTGTCCTAATAAATGATACAAGCACAGATAATACTGGCGAACTTATGGAGCAAATGCGGGCAAAGTACCCCAACATAAAAGTAATACACAATAAGCGCAATTTGGGGATCGCAAAGAGTTGGATGGTTGGGATTGAGGGGGCTCTCGGTCGTTACGTATGCCTTATGGATACAGATTTGCAAAATCTACCAGAAGACGTTTACAAGTTGTATCAAGAGATCATATTTACTAATGTCGATATTGTGCAAGGATGGCGCAATCATATTGGAAGGAAACGCCACAATGTTAGAGTATTGTTGAGTGTGTGTTTGAATTATCTTTTAAATTTCCTATTTGGCATGAATCAGCGAGACAATAAGTCTGGCTTTGTCGTGGGTAGGAGGGAGGTATTACTTGATGTAATGAAACACAAGAAAAAGTATCGACATTTTCAAACATTTATTACTATAGCGGCTCATGCAAAGAGGTACTCTATTCGAGAGGTCGAAACATTATTTGCCGAGAGATATTATGGTAAATCTTATTTGGATGGGAAATTGTTTAAAGCAAGTTGGGATACATTTGTGGATATTGTAAAAGGTTTTTTTGAATTTCGCGTTTTTGACTGGTACGATACTTCACTGCACGAATTTCTTCAGAAACATAAACCAGCTCGCAAGGATGCGTCGGCGCCACTTACTTCGCGAATATTATATCGTTTGTATGTTTACACATTTCCTATTCACCATTGGATGATTTCATACAATGGTGATAAATATTTGCAAGATCTTAAGGAGAGCCAATGGCTTTCGAATTCAGAAGTGCGCGAATACCAAGAAATTAAACTAAGGCAGTTGATGACACATGCCTATTATCACGTTCCATATTATAGGGAAATATTTGAGAAACTAGGCTTGTTGCCAGAAGACATTAAAACATTAAAAGATTTAGAAAAACTTCCAATAATAGACAAAAAAGATGTAACAGAAAACATCTATCTTGGGATAATGTCAAATAACCATGACAAAGAAAAAATTCTTAAGGTAACAACAAGTGGGTCGACAGGTGAACCATTCACCATATTTGCCGAGAAGAAACAATTGGAGATGCGTTGGGCAGCAACATTACGTAGTACTGAGTGGACAGGTCATCGTTTTGGCGATCGGCAAGTTCGCTTATGGCACAAACATTTGGGTATGAAAAAATTAGAGATATTTAAAGAACGGGTAGAATCTTTATTTTCAAGAAGGAAATTTGTGCCAGCATACGAAATAAGCGAAAATAATATAAAGGGATTTCTTGAAGATATTATGAAATACAAGCCAGTATTGTTAGATGGTTATGCTGAATCGTATAACATTATTGCCCAACATCTAAGAAGCGTCAATTATAATGGGCATAAACCTAAGGGTATTATGTCATCCGCTCAAACCCTGTCACCTGAGAGTCGTAAGCGCATAGAGGAGGCATTTGGATGCAAGGTATATGATAAGTATGGAGCCAGAGAGTTCGCCGGAGGCCTCGCTTATCAGTGTTCTGAACAGAATGGATATCATATTGTTGCGGAATGTGGGATTATAGAGATTGTTGATAACGAAGGGAAAAACGTTAAACCAGGCCAGTTAGGCACAGTACTTATTACTGAATTGAACAATTATGCTCTTCCGCTCATTCGCTATAAGTTAGGGGATTTTGCAATGGCGATGGACCCGAATATTACTTGTAAATGTGGTCGAGGCTTGCCCCTTATGGGGAATATAGATGGGCGTATTCAAGCAACAATTTTGGGCACAAAGAAACAGATGGTTCCGGGATCATTTTTTGCCCGCTTGTTCGCTAATTACGATTATGCAATACGTCAATTTCAGGTTGTGCAATCTGAATTTGGAAAAATCACTGTAAGAATAGTTAAGGCACACAGATACGATAAGAGTGTTCTCGATACTGTGCTCGGCGAAATTCGCAAACATCTAGGAGAGGATATTGTTGTAAATATTGAATTTGTTGATATTATACCTCTGGGTAGGACGGGTAAGAGGCACCACAGTATATCTCAATTGGATCTTAATCAGATACTTTTTAATTAATAAAAATAACTAATATTCATATGGCAGGTAGTAAATATTCAGAAAAGGAAATAGTAACAGGAGAATTGTATTCAAATTGTTTCGAGCAACTCAATGAAAGTGAGGCTCATAGGATGGCCCAGGGAGATTTGTTAACTCAGCAGCTGGGGATTAGCGCTGAGATAGTTAAAGGAAAAAAATGCCTTGATGGAGGTTGTGGACCAGGTACTATGACGTATCGTTTTATTACTATGGGAGCGGGGCACGCTACGGGAGTGGATCTTTCCCCAACCCCCAAAGAAAGTATTTTTGACAAGTACAAAGATAGATTTAGTTTTGTAAAAGGATCTCTTCTTAATCTTCCTTTTGCTGACAATACTTTTGACTTGGTGGCATCAACCGGAGTATTGCAACATACTGCAAATCCTGAAAGAGCGCTTACTGAGATGATCCGTATTCTTAAGCCCGGAAACACTTTATACCTTGGTGTTTATGGCAAGTACGGGATATTCTCGTGGGTTTTAAGCTTGGCGAGATTATTTACTGTTAAATTGCGTATACTACCTAAAGTGGCGGTAGATAGACTTCTTGGATGGTTAGGTTTTGGTCCACTAGTTCGTTATCAATTCTTGGACTATCTTTATGTTCCATATTTATTTAGATTTAGCCCTCAAGAACTAAAAGATTGGTTTGTAAAATATGGAATGGTGAACCCAAGAAGAATATATAATGTAAGTGTCGAGGAAGCCAGAATATTCCGTAAGAGAGGTACTGTTTACACATATGATCCAAGGACGATCATGAACCGAATACTTTTCGGATATGGATTTATTAACATGCATGCAGATAAGCCTTAAAGGTATTAAGTTTTTTTTTCGAAAGCATTGGATTCCACTATTTTTCTCAATCCTTGTCGGATTAATATCTTACGCACCAATATTCTTAGCTTGGGAGGCAATAGGGAGTGATTATAAGGGTGTTGCTTTTACATATCAAGCCAATGAGGATGTGTATATGGCTCGGATTCATGAGGTCACCGAAGGTTACTACGACGCAAAGTCGCCTATTTTCTATGAGTACAAAAATGCTTTTAACCCATTGTATCCATCGGGGGAGTATTTGTATGCCCTACCCGCAATAATTTTTGGACTTAATGTTTCAACTATTGTTTTGCTGGCTAAATTTATATTTCCGGCAATTCTTTTTCTCCTTATATATTTTTTTTGCTTACGTTTATTAACGGATGGAAACAAAGAAAGTAATAATAGTGAGGTTAAATTGTACGCTACTTCTATAGGATTATTAATTACTCTTGGTTATGACATAGTAGATTGGAGATATGCTCTTACCTTATTATCTGGGCAGGCGCAAGAATTACAATTACTACTCTGGACGCGCCCCGTAAATCCAATTAGTGGAGCTTTGTTCTTGTCTGTATTCCTTCTGTGTTTGTGGAAGCTACACAAGTCAGAGGAGTATAACCTGGGTGCTGTGATAATGGCTGGCCTATGTTTAGGATTCTCTATAAGTTACTTTTTCACTTTTACCATATGTGGAGCGATATTGGCTATGTTATTTTTATTTAACGTACTTAAGAAGAATTATAGAGTTCTGAAGGGCTATATTGTTTTGGGGGTTATAGCTTTAGTTGTTCAACTTCCATATTGGCTCGATACACTTAATGCTAAGCGAATGGGGATTTTGGAAAAGATATCGCTTCAGAGTGGCTTGTTTTTGCAACATACTTCGATTATCAATAAGTTTCTTTTGTTTGGCACTATTATATTTATTATTTGCTCAGTATTTCTGAATAAAACAAAAGTCAGATCATTATTTACTGAGAAATGGTGGCAGTTTTGTGCAATTTTGCTTGCCGGCTCGTGGCTCGCATTTAATCAACAGATTATTACCGGCCGAACTGTTTGGCCATATCACTTCGTACAATACACAATACCTATAGCAATGGTAGTAATCATGACGGTGCTTTACCGCAGTTTTAAGATTGGGTGGGTTCGTAAGTTGTTTGCTATAGTGATCATCTGTGTCTCTCTTGGTTTGGGCTTGAGATCTGCACAAACGTATACTTACGCACTTGCTGACTATAGGAGCATGCAAGATATTGGTCCAGTTTACGATTGGCTTAACAATAACGCACAAGATCCATGTGTTGTATTTGTGCTTGAGTCTGGTGAGAAATTTACTAATTACATTCCAGCGTATACGAATTGTGATGTGTATTACTCTGGCTTTGTATTCAGTGGCATACCTCCAGAACGAGTAGCGCATAACTATTTGTCCAAAATAAGATTAAGCGTAGTTAGTGCTGAAGAAGTTGAAGGGTATTTAGATACTCACCGGTCGGAAATTAGGTATATGTTTTTCCATGATTGGCATCAGTTATTTGGGACAGATGATGCACAGTGGATTAAAGATAAAATCGATGAATTGGTAAGTAGCTACTCAATTTTCGCAAGACAAAATTTTAAAAACGAGCTAAATCGTTTCAGGCTTGATTACATTCTTTCTCGTGAGCAATTAGTTCCAGAAATAATTAAAGAATTGAATTTGCGCGAGATGCTAGTCTCCGATCCATATTACCTCTACTCATTCTGATACTTGAATAGTAACCAGAGACATGTTAATTTTGTTTAATAACATATGGCTAAAAAAGCGCTCATTACTGGGGTTACCGGACAGGATGGCTCTTATCTGACTGAGTTATTGCTTGAGAAGGGTTATGATGTGTATGGTTTACAGCGTCGAGCTAGTCTGCCGAACACATACCGGATTGACCATATTGAAGGCAAGAAGAGCGAGGGTTCGCTCAATCTAATATTTGGTGATCTATCAGATAGCTCTAATCTTACTAAATTACTAAGCACCGTTAAGCCGGAAGAGGTATACAATCTTGGCGCTCAGAGTCACGTAGGTATCAGTTTCGAAAATCCTGAATATACTGCCGATGTTAATGCCCTCGGGCCACTACGTTTGCTTGAGACGTTGCGTAATCTTGACTATCCGTTCCGTTATTATCAGGCGAGCTCATCTGAGATGTTCGGCAGTACGCCACCTCCGCAGAGTGAGCAAACTATATTCCGGCCACAATCGCCCTATGGCTTATCTAAGGTTTTCGCATTTCATGCCACGAGAATATTCAGAGAAGCTTACGGAATGTTCGCTTCCAATGGAATCTTGTTTAACCACGAGTCTCCAAGGCGGGGGATCAACTTTGTAACGCGCAAGATTACTCTTGGTCTCGCTCGTATCAAGCTGGGCTTGCAAGACAAACTACATTTAGGAAACATGGATGCTAAGCGCGATTGGGGTTATTCTAAAGATTACGTGGAGGCCATATGGCGTATTCTACAGCATCATGAGCCGGATGACTTCGTTATTGCAACTGGCGAGCAACATTCTGTGCGAGAGTTTGTTGAGGAGGCGGGTAAGGCTCTTGGCTTTGAGGTTGTCTGGTCAGGCTCGGGGCTGGAGGAGAAGGGTACTGATCGTAAAACGGGTAAGGCTATTGTTGTTATCAACCCACAATTTTTCCGTCCCAACGAGGTAGATTCATTACTCGGTGATCCAAGTAAGGCTCATAAAGTGTTAGGCTGGAAACCGAAAGTAACATTTGCAGAATTGGCACGAACTATGGCCGAGCATGATTATGAGTATGCCTTAAACGAGTCAGCTCATCGCCTTTCTTAGATTAGATATGAAGAAAATAATTCATAAGGGCGAACTAATTGGAATTAAATTTGGGATTAATAAATCAGGTTTTGTCCCTTTTACAGAAGCCGAGTTGCCTTTACAGATCGGTATCATTAAGGCAAATCGAGAGTCTCTGATTGTTGCCCCACATTATCATAAGCCGACAAAGAGAGTAACAGGTGGTTTAGGGGAGTGTTTAGTGGTTATTAAGGGAAAGATCAATATACAACTCTTTAACACAGATAAAAAAGTAATACGGAACTTATCAATCAAGGCTAGAGAAGGGTTCGTGCTTTATTCTGGCGGGCATGCACTTAATTTTACAAAGGGAACGGAGGCATTCGAGTTTAAAAACGGTCCTTTTGTCGTGGATAGGATAAATCTAAATTAGAATGCGTATACTATTTATTACGACAAAACTTAACTTTGAGACGGCGGGCGGGTCCATCGTGGATCTGCATTTGAAGGCTGTCTCACTGGGTGAGAGGGGTCACGAGGTTAGTGTTTTGACTATTTATTCTTCAGCCAATCACATCACTTTCGCCCTACCGTATAATCTCATTGAGGAACATGTTAAAGGGATTGGACTCGTGCAAATTCAGTCAAGTATCTATCGTATATTGCGGAAGCAAGAGGGCAAGTTCGATGTAATTTGTGTTGATGGGCAAACGTTTTTGTATGGGGCAGGATTATATCGCTTGTTAGGCGGTAAGACACCAATTGTGGGATTGTTCAATAGACGACTCAGTTCCTGGTCTGATTCGCCGATGAGAATAAAGGCACACTTACGACTTTTTCTCGAGAAGACACTTGGGACTAAAATTGCAAATAAATTGGATGCATTTGTTTTTGGCACGCCACAAATGAAGGAACGATATCAAGAATTTGGCATCGGCCTCATTCGCGATCAAATAATACCTAATGCTGTCTCAACCAGAGATCTGGGTAAGCGCTACTCGATCTTGGGCTCTCGCAAAGAGATTCAGAGTGGATCTAGGGAAGTGCAACTCTTCGCCGCTGGCCGGATGATACCCGAGAAGCGCTTCGATCTCTTGCTTAATGCTTTCGCCATCTTGCCACAAGATGGTAAGTACAAGTTGACCATTGCCGGCAACGGAGCAGAATTCGGCATGTTAAATGATCTGGCAAAAAAGTTAGGAATAGAGGATAGAGTCACTTTTCCAGGATGGACTAAGAAGGGTGAATTGTTTGATAAGCTCAATCATTCCGACATATTTATCTTCCCCGGAGGCAAGAACGAGTATTCTTCCGTGTTACTTAGTGAGGCCATGGCCTTTGCCCTGCCATGTATTGTACCGGGTGACGGAGCTCTTGAGTGGCAAGCTGATGGGGGAGCGCTAGTATTTAACTCTGGAGACGCAGGTAATCTGGCTGCTAAAATAGAGCTCCTTTCCAGTGACCATAAAATAATGACTGAGCTGTCAGAGAAGGCATATCAGAAGGCTATGAAAGATGACTATCACAATCTTGCCGATATACTTGAGGAACTTCTTAAATCAGTCCAAGCGAGTGTGGTAAATTGAAACGGAGGAGCCAAACAAAGCTCCTCCGTGATGCGTAACACATAGCTAGATCTCGTAGTCGAATGGGTCCGTCCATGTGTTTGCGGCTGCTCGCATGTATGCGCCCACCTTCGTGTGGATCGGATGGGTTTTGTGGCCCTCGAGTGATTCCCTGTCCTTGAAGGTCATGACCTCAACCAAGAGATAGCGGGTTTTGCCGTTGTCCCGCGCTGGCTGGATCTGCCGACCGATCTCGATAGATGTTACCCCCGGAATATCCTTCATTGTCCTCAGGACATCCGTTGCCTCTTGCAGTTGCTTCTCCGTGACGTCTGGTTTGAAGCTGAACAGGACGATATGGCGGTATGCCATATTTCACCTCGCTTTCCGAGGAAGATACTAGCATGTTACCAATAGTATGGCAACTACTTGGGGGNTAAACCCCCAAATTAGGAGTAGAACGATTTGATCACGTCACAGATGTGCATGATGTCGTTATCCTCGAACGTAAATGCCGAGGGTAGCCAGAGCGCTTTGTCGTAGAGCCTTGTGCTATTAGGAAAATCTCTGTCGTTACCCATATAGGGCTTTTGGTTATGTAAGGGCAACCAGAACTTGCGACAGAATATTTTTCTTTCCGAGAGATAATTATAAAGTTTATCTCTATTTTCGGCCACGCAATCAATCCATAGCGGCAACTCGCCACTGTTAAGATCGAAGGGTAGCAAAGTAATCTGTTTTGGTAGATTATGGCGATACGTTGCAAGAGTACTCTTGATTCGCTCCATTCGTTTTTTTAAATCTTTGAACTGACCCAGGGCCACTGCCGCGTTGATGTTACTCCACTTGTAGTTATAACCAACAGAGTTTATCACGTCATTACCGGTGGCTAGGAGTCCAAGTTTTCCACCCACCTTAGACCAGAAGCTGTCATTTTTGGATATTCCTTGATTCTTAATTTCAAGCATCCGATTTGCCAGTTCCTTGTTATTTGTAACCACTAAACCACCTTGTCCTGATGTAATAATTTTGTTAATTGATAAAGAGAAGATACCTAATTCTCCAATAGTACCAAGATATTTATCCTTGTACTTGGACATGAAAGCCTCTGCCGCGTCTTCAATAATGG
>C687J35174_10008382_pt1 | contig 13152 bp, 17 predicted proteins | sample RifCSPhighO2_01_FD_35174 | JGI IMG/M metagenome (IMG submission 35174) | reverse complement strand
GTCGTATAACGGTTTAGTACGTCAGCTTGTGGCGCTGAAAACGTGAGTTCGACTCNCACCTTCCGCTTCTTAGTTTTTGCTCGATTCTCTACTCTTTCAAATAAAAAGGTTTAAAACATGATATATTAGACAATTCCTATGTTAGAAGTTGAAATACTTAAAGTAAAACATAAAACGCAAGAAGAAGCGCGTAAATTACTGCCTTACATCCAAAAGACGGATGTCCACTCTATGGAGGCTCCTATGACAGAAGAATCTGCACAGTTTCATGAAAATGATTGGTATAAAACACGGTCAGAAAATTGGAGCAGAAGCATGTTTGAACGTGTAACTCGGTATGTGATGAAAGAACTCGATCCAGAGATATTTGATTTTTGCCTAGCAGAAAGATCTTATACGTATAGACAAAGACTCCCAATTTTATTTTTAGAAAGACACACTCCAGATAACCTAAAGAAAATTAACGAATTAGTGAGTAGAGAACACAATCTCATTTTAGAAGGTATAACTCTGCTAGAAAAGGGAAAAGTAGATGAATTCCTTCAAAAGCAGTGGGAAGGCATACGGGCACAGGCTGCGTCTGTTGAAATGCGTGATCGAAATATTGGAAATAACCTAGATCAAGCTGAACAGATAATTAGGGAAAAGTATGGAGAACTCAAAAATAAAAAACCTCTAAGATTAACTGTTTCTATAGGTTCTCGCCACGCACCAGAAAAGTATACTTCTATTCCAGTTAGCGTTCATTACCTGAGAGGAGAAGCTAAAGATCCAACAGAAAGATTAGCTTACGTCCTAGAAAAGGCAAGCTCATTTGAAGAATTAACTCCATATATGCTTGCATATGGAGCTCAACAATTGATAAATCTGAGAAAAACCACTCTAACTCTGAAAGAGATAAAAGAAATCACTACAGATGAGCTCTACAAGAGACTATCTTCTTAAAACGGGGAACTAAGAAAATTTGCTCTAATTGCACCTTTCGCTTACCATTACATTTATAATAAAATAGTAATATTTAAATAGTTTGTAATGGTAATAATCGTATGAGAATAATAAAAAGAAAAAAGGGAAAGCAAGAATACTTCTATGTACAACACTCTCTAAGAAAAGAAAACAAAGTCATAACAAAAGAGAGATATCTAGGAATAGAAATTCCAACAAATATAGAAGAAATAAAAAGAGAATTCCTGAAAGAAACAAGATCGGACATATATAAGAAATTAGAGACTATAAAGAAAAACTTTCAAAAAGAATGGCTATCTACCCCAGAAAATGCAAAACAAAAACAATTAGAAGAAATTTCTATTGCTTTCACTTACAATACTAATGCGATTGAAGGTTCTACAATAACGTTAGAAGAAGCAAGAGAGATTATACATGATAAAATATCTCCAAATAAACCTTTAAGAGATGTAAAAGAAACAGAAGCACATTCTAAAATATTCCTTCAAATGCTCAAAGAAAAGGAAAAGATAACAAATGAAATGATATTAAAATGGCATAAGGATATATTTGAGCAAACAAAACCAGATTTGGCAGGAAGATATAGAGAATATTTAGTAAGAGTTGGAAGTTATTTAGCTCCAGACTGGCAAGAAGTTGAAAAATTAATGAATGAATTTATTAAATTTATTAATGAAAACGTCCATAAAATAAATCCTGTTGAACTATCTGCTAAAGCACACTATAAATTTGAAAAAGTACACCCATTTGGAGATGGAAATGGAAGAATAGGGAGATTACTTATGAACCATATTCTTTGGCATGGAGGTTATCCCATGTTAATAATAGAATACAAAAAGAGCAGATCATATTATAAAGCATTAACAAAAGATGAAGAAGGTTTCATCTCATATTTCATCAAAAGATATGTAGCAGTTCATAAAAATAGATTAAAGTAATGTCAAGAACCACCCACTAAAGTAACGAGTTTTATCGCATGTAGTTCTTGACATATAAAATTGCTCCTTAGGTTTCTTGACATGTATGTAACACTCAAACCAAGATTATAGTCTGGGACTTTAATAATTGAACAGTTTGTCACAGACTATCAGGGGAAAGACATACTATCTTGTTCAATTATTTATGTCTTTCACTATATTTTATATGCCTCGGTTCCTCAAAAAAACAATTAATAATGCAGTCTGCAGGAATAGATCTTAATTTAGATATTGATCATAATAAAGAGGAATTTCAATCCAAAGAAAAGATCTTTAAATTAGATGATGCGAACAAAAGATTTAATGATCAAATAAAAATAATTAAAAGAAATCTCCAAGCATTTGGAATGACACGATCAGAATACTATCTGAGTAGAATACTCTCAAATAACCAATAAGTATAATCTAAACAACAAACCTGCAAAAAGAACAAAAGAAAGTATTTTATAACCTTGTTTTCTCCACACTATATGAAATTTGAACCCGAAACAGTAAAAGGATTTCAGGATATACTCCCTCCCGAATCCCTCAAACGAAAAGCAGCAAAGGAAATAATAGAATCGTGGTTCCAGCGGTTTGGTTTCGTCCCAATAGAAACCCCATTCATAGAATATGATGAACTCCTGCGAGGAGACGCTATGGAAGAGGATGAAGCCGTCTCTGACCGATTTAGACTCAAAGACCGAGGAGGAAGAAACCTCGGTCTGAGATACGAATTTACCGTCCAACTGGCACGAATCATAAAGCAAAATCAAGAACTCAAACTTCCTTTCAGACGTTATCAAATCGGAGAAACCTTCAGAGACGAACCAACAGGACCAGGCAGATTTAGACAATTCACGCAATGTGACGCAGATATTATAGGAGACAACTCTATAGAAGCAGAACTAGACTGTCTACTCCTAGCAAAAAACATTTTAAAGGAATTGAACATAACCGCGGAAATCAACCTCAATAGCCGAAAACTAGTCAACAGCATTGTTGAAAGTGTACAAATTGAACAGAAAGAAAAAGTGTTAAAGGAACTCGACAAATTAGACAAAATAGGAGAAGACCTTCTAAAACTGAATCTCAAAAAATACGCAGATACCAATCAAATTCTCACCCTCTTCAAACTCCTAGAAAAGCCACTCAAATTTTTCAAAGACAATGCATTTGAAGGTGCAGAACAGCTACACACACTCATCAAAAAAGCAGAAGAAGCAGACATTCCCGTTAGATTCTCACCCTTTCTCGTAAGAGGCCTCGGTTATTACACCGGAGTCATCTTCGAAATAAAGAATGAAGCAAAACTATCCATTGGTGCAGGCGGACGATACGATCAAGTAGCCGGAAAATACCTCAATCGAGAGGTACCAGCGGTAGGTATTTCGTTTGGTCTCGAGCGAATAACCTCTCTCGCGAAATTAGAGCTAAAAAAACTGCCCGAAGTAATAATAATTTCACTCGGTCAGCCCGAAATAACACAAACACTAGCTCAAAAAATAAGAGAAAACGCTATTTCCTGTCTCACCACCAACGAAAAACCAGGCAAGGCACTAGAATACGCAAATGCAACACAAATTCCCTTTGCCATTTTCATCGGAGATGATGAAGTAAAAAAGAAAAAATACAAACTCAAAAACCTTGCAACAGGAAACGAAGAGCTCCTATCAGAAACACAACTCATCAAAAAACTAAAAGCAACTTAAAACCTTACTCTTCATCTTCTCGAGAAGAAATAGCATCACTAACACTAGTCCCAAATGAATTCTGAACCTCAAGAAAGCTATCATCTAGTTCTCCCGACTCTTCCTCAGCATATTCCTTCATCGCTTCATCCACCTCTCTAATCATCTGCTCCAATTCTTCCCTATGCTGAGCATCATACAATTTCTTCAACCACACATAAATCTCTTCCAAGTGACTCTCTTGCTCAAGCCACACTTTCTGTTGATTCTCAAGATGCAAGAGCGGAATAAAATGAGCCAATTTTTCCTCTATCGTTGAACCCGAGAGTGAAGAAAACGCCAGTTTTTCATCCTTAGCAGCAAAATGATCTCTCAATTTCTTATACACCACACCGATCTGTTCCCTCAAATTAATTTTCGGCCTTGGCAACGATAAACCAGTCTCTATCTCTTGTTGCTTCAGCAATACCACTCTCTTTATCCTCCTCGTCTCCGTCTTCAAGGCCTTCCCTAGCGCAGCCATAAGCTCATGGAGCGTCACCTTCTTAAAACGTGGCAAGGGCGTCCGAGGAATTAAATTGGGTATTTCCTCATCAAGTTCAAGACGATCTTGTACATAACTCTTAGCATCCTTTTTCCTTCCATATAAAACCGCATCAAGCTCCTCTAAATCCTGTTCAATAAGAATTTCAGATTTCATCCGCAACAGTAATGCCGCGGCAAGTAATACCTTAGAAGATACAAAGAAATTCGCTTCTTCCAGTGCCCGTATTTTCTCAAGATATCGAGCAGACAAAACAGATAAATCAATATCCCATGGACTTAACTGCTCAGTATTAATCAAATCATAAATAATACTCTGCCAACTGAGCGTATCCCCAAAAAGCAAATGATGAATCTGTTCCTGTCCTACGCGCTCACCGGCGAAAGTAGCCTTATCTAGCCCCATCCCATCATTAGAACCATTCCCGTCAGCCAAGATACTCACGTCACTCTCATCCATACACCCTTAACCCTACCCTCAGCTTTAAAACCTCTCCTACCTTATGTTCTTATTACAGAGTTACGACATAATCGAAAGATTTAAATACTCACTACTATCCCTAATACTATCACCTCTTTTTTCCCAGGAGAGGACGTTTAATCTATCTTTTTAGCTGGATTAGACCTCCTCTTCATGGGTTTATAGCTTAAACGAACTGAGCTTCAAGATGTTTCATCAAGTCCGCATGGTCGGCAGAAACATCTATCCGCTCAAAGAAAAAGAAAGAGCTCTTCAAGGCGTTCTCAAAACGAGAACAGCATATCCGAGCAAAGGAGAGGTGATAGAATTCTATTCAATACGAATTATCCAACATAGCTAAAAAAATAGAAAGAATTATAAAAACACAAGGTATGGATAAATATGGAATTTAATATCATAATAGAAAAAGATGAAGAAGGATGGTATATTTCAGAAGTTGTTGGACTGCAAGGATGCCATACACAAGCAAAAACTATAGAAGAACTAATAAAAAGAACAAAGGAAGCAATTCAGTTATATTTAGAATCAGAACCAGAACCGATAGTTACCTATGAGTTCATAGGAGTTCAAAAAGTGAACGTATAATATGGGAAAAATGCCTCAGCTGACTGCTGTTGAATTAGCAAAGATTATTAAAAAAATGGATTTCAAATTTATTAGACAATCAGGAAGCCATATGTTCTTTAGACATAACGACGGAAGAACAACAGTTATTCCTAACCACCCAGGAGAAAAAATTGGATCAGGACTTCTACTAAAAATAATCAAAAAAGACCTTCAAATAACTAGAGAAGAGTTTGAAAAAGAGATATAGAGAACTTTGAATAATCCTCCATTCAGAATATATCACGGGGGTTTTCAAAAGACCTCTTAGAGAGTGTAAGGGACATCAAAACTCTCTATAACTTTGATTGTTCTTGAAGAACAAGAAATGCATTTTTCCAATAGTCTAGGGTTGCCTTATGATTCTGATTATCAGGATTACAATCAACTAATGTCCATCCATTTTTTATAGCATAATTTTGAATCGGTTGCGTTAGTATATCATGATGATAGGTTGAAGTCGCCAATATAAATGATATTCCACGTTCTACAATCCGTTCTGCTGCAAGTATACCTAGGGGTTGATTTGCCTCAGATTCATCCATCGCTTTTAGAAGTGCCCCATAATAATCGCTTGATATCTGACTATTAGCGCAAACACCATCAAATGTTTTTTTAAAAATAAGAGTACCTGTTTTTTTTCTTATAACTTCATCTTCATTTCCCGCAATTACTTGCCTTAATGCTTTTATAACCGGACTCTGGGACAAATCTTTATAGTTCGAGATACTTACAAAATATCGTGCATAGTTCATCATTACAGGATCAGTTAAATCAGTATCCTGGGCTAACACTTCTAAACCTTTTCTCATTTTCAACTCCCTAGGATCAGAGAGAGCCATTTTTTCAACCAATCCTCTACCAAGAGAAACATCATTACTTCCTGTCTTTTTAGGAAAAAAACAGTCCACAATAGCTGCCCCATATACCGGTTCAGCTCCTAATTTCGTGATTGCATCATCATAATCTACTGCAAAATGTACTTGAACTCCTGATTGTGTAAAAAAATAACTGGTTGCTCCCTCTCTAAAAAGAGGATTATCTTCAACTATCAATATATCTGACATATCTATCTTTTGTCGAATCTATATTTAAATCTTTATCCCATGTAATCACTATATCATAGTAATAAAAGATAGCTTTAAATAGAGTAAATTGAGACAAAATTGTATGAATCATTTACCTAAAGAGTTCGGAAGGGAATTTCGAAAGCAACTAGAGGAAGTAATAGAAGAAGAGATAACTAAGCCGGATGGAAAAAAGATAAAAATACCCACAGCCTACCCCCGTAAAGACATAGCAGAATTCACAGCAGGAATGCTACAATTCTGGCAAAAATGCTATACTAACTACGATCAATTTTGGAAAACCGAAACAGCAAGACTGGGCCATCAACGTTTTAATCATAATCCCTTTACTTTTTTTGAAGAAATTCCTGACTGTTTAAAGAAATATGCACACAGACAAAGAATGAGCGATCCTCAAGAAGAAATAGTTAGTAAAATAAGGGAAGGAGGTCAACGCGCATTTGACCTATATACTTGCATACAAGACGTTACTCCAGATAGAATAGTAACGCTTACGAATGGTGCTGCCAGGCTATTGGCAATAACTAATGCTTTGGGCTTTGACGCTGCTAATTATCTAGCAATCCACCGAAACGCTAACGGACATAGAAGTGATATGCCAAAAGAAATAATCTATGAAGGAAAACCAATCGTTCCAGGTTCAACGGTGCTCATTTTAGAAGATGTATCTGAGATGGGAGAAGAAAGAACATACCGAAATGCAAGAAAATGGTTGGCTGAACAGGGAGTAAATAAATCTCCTGTTTTCTTAGAACGAGTAAATAAACTCATAGAACTTCCGGAAGATACAAGTAGGAAAAGCGATGACTATATCCAATTTCAAAGTGAAGTCAATGCAGACAATTGTTATAATTCGCTTGTAGATTGTCCCTATAACTGTCGTGAGTTTTGGTCAGGAACTAATAGCAAAATAGCGGACGCTATAGAAAGAAACCCAGAGATGTACGACCAATTCTTCAAACATATACAAAGCCCGCCAACACAAACACAAAGTATATAAGTCTAAAAGCCAATAATAAACCATGGTAACAAACATAGAGTTAATAACTGAAACAGAAGAAAACATAGACTGGTTTAACGAAAATTACCCACAACTACAACAAAAGTACGCAGGAACCCTAATAGCCATAAAGAACAAAACAGTTGTAGGAATAGCAAAAAACGCAATAGATCTCCTCAACGCTCTCAAAGAAAAAAGCATAGATGAAACAGAAGTATTAATAGAAATCATACCTCCCTCAAACGAGATCACTATTTTCTAATAGGATACATGAAAATCAAGATTCACTACAATCATACTTCCAAAACGTTGCGACTTCCAGTGATTCTCATTACACCTCACAAGAGAATTACCTCAGAATTCATAATTGATACCTGAAGCCCCTATACCCTCTTAAATTATACAGATTCTCTACGATTATCAATTCCTCATATACAAAAAGCTGAAATGATAAGAATAGGAGGAAGAACCTATCAAAGTTTTATATTCGATAAATTCGAGATAGTTTGTAAATCAATTGATGAGAAAGAAAGTGTTGAAAGAATGCCGATAAGAATTCTAAAACCAATCTCAATGAAAGTAAATGAACTTGAAAATTTAGACCGATTTCCTAATCTTCTTGGAATAGATTTTCTTGAAAAAGGATATGAACTACTATGCAATATTCAAGAAAACAAAATACATCTAGAAAAACTTACTTCTTCGTAACAAACTCAGTATACCCACATTTCCCGCAGTGCAATCGATTCCCATGATTAGCCAAAAACACACCCGCACCACACCGAGGGCAGAACTTATTTTTCTTTACTCCAGCAGCATACAAAGAATACTTCTTGCTCGTCGGCTTATTCACATGCGGCTTCTTTCCCTTCTTATCCTTACTCGAACCACCAGTTGCTGCCGCCATTTATTTCGCGACCCCCTTGACTTTCGGCTTCCGCTCAATCTTCTCTTTATCAGCAACCGAATCATACACAAACGCTTCAACCTCAAAGGAAGAATCGCCAAATCCACTCTCAATCTTCTTCACGACCACACAATCACCTGCCGCACCATACTGGTTCACCACCGCTTCCGCAGCACCCGCTAAACCAGGATTCTTTCCTCCAGGTATACTAAACACCACTTCCTTCCGCTTTAACACATCGTTTCGCAATTCCATTATCCTAATTTAATAGCATAACTGCCTTTCTCCTTTATACCCAGTTGCTGTGCAATCTCCGACTCTTCAGGACGCAAGACAGCAATCTTACCCTTAAAACTATCGCTAAACTCCTCAGAACCGCACGTACACCGTGAAGTACCTTCAACCAATCTTCGACACGCCTTACACGCTTTTACCGCCATTATGCTGCCTCCTTCTTCTTTTTCTTCTCACTCTTAACAGCCACTACAGTCTTCTTCTTATCTTCTTTCAACCAAGTCAAAGCACCCAAACCGGGCTGTCGCATAGTCAATCCAATTTTAGGCTGGTCAGCCTTATAACTAATGGCCACAATACGAGCAATACACTCATCATCCTTAGACAACACTTTCTTAGAAGCCTTGCCTGATAGCGTCCCTGTCTTATTGAACGAAACAAAATCTTCCATAGTCTGGGAAATATGAATCATACCTTGTGCGGGACCAATCTGTAAAAATGCACCAAAAGCAGCAATCTCAGCAACCGTACCATACACTAACTCATGTAACTCAGGCTTCCACACTAACAGTTTAAACAACGTACTATAATAAGCAGCTCCATCTCCCGGAATAATAACGCCATCCTGCACCGTATCAACTGAAATAACAGATACAACATAGCCCAACTCCTTCGTCACCGAATTCACAAAACTCTCGTTAAGTTGTTTCTCAATGGCCTCATTCGTAGGCAATCCAAAATGCTTAGGCTCAACTCTCACATGATCTTCCACTTCAAGCAAATAAAACATATCTCTCTGACAAAAACCTCATTTAAAAAGCTTGTGCTACACCATCAAACGCCTCCAAACCATAAAAGTTTAAAAATCACCGATACCAAAGAGCAAGATGGAAATCATAAAGTCAACACCTCTATACGAAGATAAAAGAAAGCTAGTTTCACAACTTTCAATAAAAAGCTACGAAACACCAGAAGCAGCAGAACAGTACTTTAGAAACCAAATACAACACATAACAGAAGAACGTAAAAAAATTGGTATATCGAATTTAGACCATGAAGAAACACTAGATCGCTGTACAGAAGGAACCATTACATTTCAAAAAGTGCAAACCGCAGCGCGAACATTAGGAAGAGATGTAACTGAGCTAGTTCCTTTTGATACTAAACGACCTGAAGCAGACTACAAAAGAGTATATCATCAAATAGCAATGCAAGATGAAGATACAACACTACTTTCAAGAATAACCGATGGCAAAGCTCCACATTTAGGACATCGACATCCAAGAGAAAGAGCTGGAGTCGTATACGCTCGATATATCTTCCCCCAAGAAAAAGATGCCCAATAACTATCGAACCAATTCCTGACAAAACTCGCAATTCTTATCAGGAGAACAGAAAGAAAACCCTTGCTCAACACATTTCAGAATCTTCTTTCCAGTTTCAACCAACTCGTTCTTAACTTCATACACATTAAAACTCACTCGAGAAGAGTGCACTGATGTTGCAATACCTTGAGCATTAACAATAAACTCAATAGGCTTTTCGTGCTTGAGCATATCTAGTGTTAATCTTCTCACAGTTCCAAAACGAGCAGCAGCCAGCGCATAATAACCAAGCTGCCAATTTCTATGAAGTGCAGAAATATGAGTCGCCCCAGTTTTATAATCAACAATCTCAATACCATCATCCCTAAAATCAATCCTATCGGCATACCCAACAAAACGCATACCCTCCAACTGTAACGAAAGCTGCTGTTCCGTCTTAGAACGTGAAGAATATTTATGTTTATTCCGCTCAAAAAAGATTTTTATAAGCAACAATGCTTCAGCCAAGTCAACGGACTCCCAATCATCAGCCAAATGCAACGCCCGAGCTGCTTGTTCAAACGCCGCATAACTTGCAAATCCTTCCTTCACTCCCATGTCCAACAGTTCATGCACGAACGACCCCAATCGAATTGAATCCCATGATATAGGTTTCTTCTCAGGCATATGAAAAATATACTTATACTCAAACGCCTTCTGACAATCATTAAATAATAATAAACTTGAAGGTGAAAACGTCAAAGAAGGCGAATGAATAATTCTCGGCGGCAACTTCTCAACTTCAGGAGCAGATGGTGAGAACAGCATATAAAATGAAGCTGGACGAATCTCAGGCTCTGGTTCAACGTACAAAGAACCTCCATCCTCCTCAAAAATAATATCTGGACTATCTGTATATTGAATCTCCTGTAAAAAACGAGAAGGTTCATATGAACGAGAAGAATACTTTGAAGCATACGTCAAATACAACCGCTCTTTAGCTCTCGTGAAAGCAACATAACACAACCTCCGCTCCTCCCGCAAAGAATAATCTCGTTGTAACTCCGCTAACGATTCATCAGACAACAACTTGTCTTTAAACTCAGGAAAAAGTGATTCAGGCAAAAAAGAGTCAAACTGCGTCGTTGAAGGAAACCGACCATCACACAGATTGGTAACAATAACTACCTTAAACTCCAAACCCTTAGTAGCATGCAGAGTCATAAGCCGAACCCCTTTCTCCTCAAGAGACACAACAGGCAATTCAATATGCAACTGCTCAACAACATCCAAATAATGCAAAAAGCTACCTAGGTCTGGTGCATACAAAGAACCATATTTCTGTGAAAGTTCAATAAACGACTGAAGTTCTTGAACAAGCACTCTGCCTTCAGCAGTTGATTCGTCAGGAACGCCAATCACTCTTTTTATCGCTTCCCCAACAAACTCCGTCGCAGAGAGTGAAAGAGGCTTCAAACTCCCTATCGTAGTGATCAACGCGTTCGCAGCAGCACTTCCTTCTTTTGAAAGAGAAAGCGAAGCAAGATGTTGAAATAAATACGAACTTAGATTCTCAACATCCTTATTCTTTTTTATAAAGTTGCCTATCTGAATCAGATCATCATCAGAAAACCTATGCGTATATGCCAAATGCCACCATGCCTCTTCCCCTCCTGATTTCTGCTGCTGCAATAAATGGACAATACGCAAATACTGGCGAATAAGTGAAACAGAAGGCACTTGCAACAAATGCCTCTTTGACAAAGAATTGTACGGTATCGCTCTCGAGTCAAACACTCGCTTAAAAATTCTACCTTGCTGGTGTGTCCTAAAAAGCACGCAAATTTCTTCTAACTTAGTTCCCAATCGTTGTTCATGTTCCACTATCTCAGCAACCTTCCTCGCCTCTTCCTTAGAATCAGTCAAAGAAAAAACTTTCACCCTGTCCCCTTCTCTGAAAAACTTATTTTTTACCAAAAAACACTCTTCCTTTTTCTCATAATTATGCGCTATCAATCTATGTGCTGTTCGTAAAATAACATCTGAAGAACGATACGACATATCAATCGCATAAATCTGCTCTGGTAAAACAGCAAAATGATCGATAAAAGAATGATACGTATCAGAATACGCCCCTCTAAAACGATAAATAGACTGATTCAAATCGCCCACCACCGTCACATTACCCTGTGGCACCAGAGCATAGAGCAAATGCAATTGCGTCTTATTGGTATCCTGAAACTCATCAACAATAACATAATGATAAAGAGAAGAAAGATCAGGATGTTGCTTAATCATCCCGATCGCCTGCTGTGTCAAATCTGAATAATCCTTGTAGTTTTTTTGAACCTTTATCTTCTCATAAGCCCTCCATACAGACAAAAACTTCTTAAGAGAAAATAATTTTTTAAGATCTTTCACTTCATCAGCAAGAGCACTCGAATCTACTCTCTTCAAATAACTTGTCTGCAACTCAAACTGAATTCGTTCAAGAACCGAATCAAGAGGTTGATCGCCCAAATAGCGAGTCTTATCAGCAACATAGTTCTCAAGATCAGAGTAGGATATACCCACATCTTTAGCTATACCCATTGCCTGCACATACGTTGAACAAAGCATAGGAGGAACACGCAACATAGTGTGCAACGCTATCTTTGCCTCATCGGGTTCAAGAATAGAAAATGCCGTATCCGCATGCATTCGTAAAATATCAGCCGAAAGCCCGTGAAACGTTCGAACCACTGGTTCTTTTCCCTGCATCGTTACTCCATGCAATCTTCGCAACAACTGCGCAGCCGCTTCATTTGAAAACGTAATACACGCAATTTTCTCCGGCTTAAAACCGCAAGCCAGTAAGTGTTTCACCTTCTCCACCATCGTATGCGTCTTTCCTGTTCCCGCTCCAGCAAGAACAACACATGGCCCCGCAATCTGCTCTATCGCCTCTTTCTGTCCCATCTCCCCTAGTCACATTCCAGTATTATAAGTATTGTGCTTGCAAAAGAGTTAAATACCTAAATTCGAGCCCACCTTCTATGACTCTTGAACAAGAAATAACTGCCTACCTCCTTAGTCAAAAGATAATTGAGAGAAATCAAGCAGAGGTAAGAGAAGAAATTGCGACTAACTATGGATTGACTAGATACGCAGATAGTATGAAAAGTGTTCCATTGTACGAAGCGTTGGGTCTACCTATTGGAGACCTAACACTATACGATTTGATAAAATGTCAAGATATAGGTCTTATAAGGTGGGAATTAAAAAAAATTGGAAAAAGAGTGAACCACCCCACAGCAAGCTTTTGCCTGCGGGCAAATCCGCCTACGGGCGGAGTGGGGCATCTGACGACGGCATAAAAAATCGAACAGCTGAAGCTGTT
>C687J35174_10008378_pt1 | contig 13153 bp, 9 predicted proteins | sample RifCSPhighO2_01_FD_35174 | JGI IMG/M metagenome (IMG submission 35174) | reverse complement strand
AAAAAGGCCTATAAAAGGTACTTTTTTTGTGTGTGGCCATCCCGATACTTAACTTTAAAGTTAAGTATCGGGATGGAAAAAACCTTTACAAAAAAAACGGAGTGATATGTTTCAGTTTCCTCTGTCAGCGGCTGATTGTTGATGGAGGAGTTCATTAACCGAAGCGGTAATTAACTGCCGCTTCCTATCTGAAAGGAGGATAGACTGACGAGACGTCTGTTACCCACCGGTGGCGGGTTCGAATCCCGCGATTTTCAAAGTGTCTGAACGACGTGAGGTGCACCGAGGGCTCGAAGGGGGCGTCAACATATGAAACCCGGTGAGAGGCGCATTTTCAATGTATGCGCTCACATGGGCACTCATCTGGATTGAGGGTCTTGCAAACCCAAAATCATCCCGTCAGAGGATATCGTGACAGAATCCAATGGCAACCGGCGTCGCTTTATGCCCGCCGGTAATTTTTTTACGATCAAACCACCCCAAACATCTTTCCGACTTTCGTGAATTTCTCAACCGCCTTCTCTATGTCCTTTTTTGTGTGTGCGGCGGAGATTTGTACGCGGATGCGCGCTTTGCCTTTGGGAACCACAGGGAATGCGAAGCCGATGACGTAGAGCCTCTGGTCAAACAGCGCTTTCGCCATTTCACCCGCCTTCTTCTCGTCGCCGAGCATGATGGGCGTTATTGGGTGCTGTGCATCGGAAACTTTGAATCCGTTTTTCTTCATAAGCTCGCGGAAGTATTTTGTGTTCTCCCACAGCCGCTCGCGGAATTCCGGATGCTTTTTCAAATGATTGATAACGAAGAGCGATGTGCCCGTAACAGCTGTATCCAATGAGTTTGAGAAAAGGTATGAGCGCGAGCGGTTGCGCAGATAATCCGCCGTCTCCGTGTGCGTGGCGGTAAATGCCCCGCCTGCGCCTCCGAGCGCTTTGCCGAACGTTCCCGTAACGAAATCAACCCGCCCGACGACTCCGCAAGCTTCAGGTGTCCCGCCGCCATTCTCCCCTATCACACCTGTCGCATGCGCATCGTCCACCATCACAAGCGCGTCGTACTTGTCCGCAAGGTCGCAAATCTCTTTGAGTGGAGCAATGTCGCCATCCATGCTGTACACACCGTCGGTCGCAATAACCCGCAATCGTTTGCCGGACGATGCTTTGAGCTTCTCTTCCAAGTCCTTCATGTCCATGTGCCTGAAGACCACTCTCTCCGCCTTTGAGAGGCGAACCGCGTCAATAATGGAGGCGTGGTTCAATTCATCGCTGATTATCACGTCCTCTGCGCCGAAAAAGGTCTGAAATAATCCGACATTCGCCATAAAACATGAGGAATACAAGACCGCATCATCTGTTCCGACGAGCCCTGCAACGGCGCGCTCCAAATCTTTGTGAATCGTCTGCGTGCCGCAAATAAATCGCACAGAGGCAAGTCCAAATCCCCATCTTTTAACCGCCTCTTCGGAAGCCTTTTCCAAAAGCTCTGTCCCCGCTAATCCGAGGTAATTATTCGCGCAGAAGTTGAGGTATTTCTTTCCGGCAACCGTTATCTCGCGCCCCTGTGCAGACTCCAGCACGCGCTCAACCTTGTACGTGCCGTTTTCCTTCGCGGCCGCGAGTTCGGATTCAAGTATGGACTTAAGGTTGCCGTACATACAGCCTATCCGTTCACTTTAAATATTATTTTCGGATTCTCACTCATCGCCTTCTCAAAGCTCTCCGGCGTGAATTTGTTGAAATCCAGTATTGTTCCCTTCCCTCTTTTCAGAATGACGTTCCATATCGCCTCTTGCACGCCGTTGGTTCTGTCGGAGAGCACGCGCTGGGCGATTTGCCACGTGCGGAAAATGCGGCGGCCGATGATGCCGTGAATGGTGAGCCCGCGGACAATAACATTGCGCGAGAAATCCGGAATGGTGAATTCGCCGTCCTTGATGCCGAAGGCGACCACGTGCCCGCCGCGGCGCGTGGAGAGGATGCAGTTGTTGAGCGATGAGGGCGGTCCCGCCATTTCCATTGAAATATCCACACCCTTGCCGTAGGTAAGCTCCATGATGCGCTTAATCACACCAGCGTCATGTTCCCAACCGTGCTCCTTTTTCGTCTCCTTGATGAGAATAGTCTTGTGGGCGCCTAAATCTTTTGCCATTTTCAGATTGTCGCGGCTGATGTCCGTCGCGATGACCTTGGCAGCGCCGAAATTGCGCGCGAGCAGGATTGAAAAAAGCCCGACCGGCCCGCACCCGAAGACCGCGACGCGCTGTCCGCGGAAATCCACGCAGGTCGTTGCGTGCACCGCGTTCCCGAGCGGGTCAAAGATAGAGCCGATTTCCGGACGGATTCTCCTCCCGTCTATCGCCCAGAGGTTTCTCGCGGGGATTTTCACATACTCTGCAAAAATACCGTCTATGGAAATGCCGAGTATCGCTTCATTCAAGCATACATGGCCCTCGCCGATGCGGCATTGGTAGCATCGTCCACATGTGACATGCGAATCGCCGGAGACCAAGCTCCCTTTTTCAATTTTCGCGGGATTCTTTTCGTCGGGGTCATAATACAAACGCTCCACCATGGAGCCGACTTCAACGACTTCGCCCAAGAATTCATGGCCTGTGATGCGGAGCGACTTCTTCTCGCGCTGGAGAGAACTCTGCACCATGTCCTTAAACGCTGTGCGGTACCACAGGCCGCGGTCGGAGCCGCACACGCCCGCGTAGCGAACCTTAAGGATGACCGAAAGGGCGTCTTCGGGATTCCTTTTCTCGTCCAAAACAGGCATCGGTACCTCTCGCGTCACAAACCCGCGGCTTCCGTCCCAACCGTCTTTTTTGAGGTCTATCGTAAGAGCTTTAACGGTGCCGTTTTTCTTCACCCCGTTAGAGACACGTCCCGTTCGAGGAGATGTTCGTTTTGCATGTGTCATATAATCGATACTCGCGCAAGAGAGGTGAAGGTCTCTAACGGGGCAGGTCGGGCTATTGTGCATTAATATGCGCCGCGTGTGAAGCCAGCCCTCCCGGGCGCGAATATGCATATACATTCTTCAATCCTGCGTCATGGGCGAGTATGAGAACGGCTTCAATGAGACGCTGGGATACCGGCGCGTCATCATGAATACGCAAATCGCCCCTGGGTTCCGGATACTGGAGAAGCATGTTATAGCCGAGAGAACTTTTGTCCTCCGGACGGCCATTCGGAATAAGATCAATAAGGCGCGCGCCCTCAAGAAGACCCGCTTTCGGTTTTTGATGGAACCTGAACACAGGGTCCTGCGGGACGTATGCAAGCACAGCTTTTTCATCGGGTATGTTGGCGACGACTGGTATCGGTTTCGGTTTGTAATCGGCACTGCATATTGAAATGCACACGACATTTTTCCCCTGCGGAGCCAAAACTTTCGGCGTGAGCAGTTCGTCGTATTTTATTTTCAGGAGCTCATCGCCGGAAAGATCGGTGCGGATGAGCGCGATTTGCCCCGCTATGCGCTCCGCGCTGTCTGCCGCAAGAATTATTACCTGCTTGGGTATGTCTTTTTCGTACGCGCTACGCTCCGCCATGAGCGGCTCCCAACAGTGATTGTAAAGCGCATATGATTGCGATACCCAGCGCGAATACCGGTGAAGAACGGTAAAGCGATACTCCGGGGTTTTCCAAAGTCCGAAGATAGATTCAAATCGTTCATACGTCAATTGCTTCTTCAGTATTGTGCGCTGAACTTTGCCGGTTGAGGTCGTGGGCAATTCTGCCACTGTCAGTGAGGTGATGTATTTGGGCGTTTCGTATGCACTCAAGTGCGGCGTACCGCACAAAAGTGCCAGTTTGAGCCGTCGTTTGGCGGCATCAATATCTACCACCTCTTTCCATGAAATGACTGCGCCTGATTCCTCGCCATAGCGTTCATCTGCCACTGCGACTACGTGAACTTGCTCTATGTCGGGTGATATCTTTTTGAGCGCGTTTTCAACTGCTATGGGCGAAATGTTGATTCCTCCTTTGATGATGATTTCCCGTTTCCTACCTTTCAGGTAGAAGAATTGCTTACCCTCCGAGACGCGGAAAAATCCGACATCGCCCGTGAGAAAATATCCATCGCGGAACGCGGGCTCATTGCCGATATACCCTTCCATGTTTGCTTCGCCCTTGACTACAAGCTCACCCTCTTCGCCTTCGCCAAGAAACTTCCCGTTCTCGTCAGCAACACGCACGTCAGCCCACTCCATCGGCGCGCCGATGGAATTCTCCTCCACAAGCCGCTCATACAATTCTTCCGATAGGCCCATGGGAACGCCCGTGACGCGGAGCGCGGTTTCTGTCTGCCCGTATCCTTGAAAAAGCGGTATGCCGAATTTTTTTCTAAACTCCTGTACTGTGGAAGCGATGACGGGCGCCGAGCCGATTTGTATTTTGTTCAGCTTGATGTTTTTTCTTACGGAGGCATACTCCTCCTCGCGATTTAACTGGTCAAACAAAATGGACTGAACAATAGACGTGATAGTCGCACCCGTGTTCGCCATCTGCGACCAGAAATGCGAATTGGAATAGGTGGGAGGTATCGCGATGGAACCGCCCGCGAGCAATACCGAAAGGCAGAAAGTCGTGGAATTGATGTGGTGGAGCGGGAGATTCACCAGAAATCTGTCGTCTTCCGTGATTCGAAGCCACTCGCGTATGCTCTCCGCATTGACTATCAGATTCTGAAGCGAGAGTTTCGCGCCTTTTGGGTGGGCGGTCGTGCCGGATGTAAACAATACGAGCGCTTGGTGCGAAAGCCCCTCCTCCCAATCGATTTTCGCGCGCGAACCTTTCGGAAACCACGCAAACTCTACAATGTTCACGCCACCCAAATGTGTCCTGTCCTCATCCCTGAGAGCGCCCTGTTGTGCAATTAACACTTTTGCGTTGTTGAGTTTTATTTTGTATGCATGCTGTTCCCCCGTGTCGCGTTTCGTGTCCAATGGAACCGTGATGATGCCAACGCTCCACGCGGCCCACGAAATAGTGAGCAACTCGGCAGAATTTTTGAAAGCAAGCGCCACCCTGCCCCCTTTCCGGAGCCCCAGTCTGGACAGATAGACGGCGGCGGATTTGATCTCTTTGACAAGCTCTTTGAAATTTATTTCGCGCAAAACTTTCCCCTCCTGGTCGCAGCTCAATAGCGCTGGCCGTAATGGAGACTTCTCCGCGAGAGACGCGATATGCTCGTACAGACTCTTGATTCGTGACGCGTGCATGTCAGTAACTCTACCCTCGGAAACATCACCATGCAACGCGTCACCCTCAGTTCTCTCGGAAGCCGTAGATATAGAACGCTTCCGTAGAAGTTGCCAATTCGAGATCGGGCAGTGCAGTACGAAAGGAAGGTGTAAGCGGCGCGTCCGATACCACGTAATCAACCCGATACGTTTTGATATTCTGCTCAAGCGATTTCTTAAGAAAGACTTGATAATCTTTCTCCAGAAGTGCGATGCGGTCAAGAATCCATGGTTCTTCGCCGTGCCCGAATGCTTGATTCCAGTCCGTATAAAAGTAGTTCCGTACATCGTCTTCGTGCGCGACAAGATACGCGTGCGCGTCCGGTGCGCGTACCCCATTCAGTCGCATGCGCAACAAGAAATTATGCACCACCCTATCCTCTGGCACACCGGCGTATGTCATAACTGTGCTGTACACATTACATGAAGTGAAGGCGGGAATGAGGCGTTCAAACCATTCATCGTTGTGTGCGACAAGAACAACACAATCTTTTGGCGCATTCACGTTGAGCCAGTGCATAACGCTCCCGAACTGCTGGTCGTGCGCAAACCGCGGTAGTTCGACAGTAAAGCTTCTGACAGACCAAAACCCGAAGGCAAGGCAGACGAGAGAGAGAGTTATCATCCCCGCGTACAGCGCGCGCGGCGCATACGTTCGAAATGCCAGGTATGCCGCCACGATGACCGAGATACCGGCGAGCGGCACCGTGTATTGCACAAAGTGCTGGTACCAAATTTCCCGGCCAGTAAGCACCTGCTGATTGAAAGCCAACCACGAACCCAATAAAAGCCCAGCAATGAAAATCCAACTTCGCACATTCTCACGACTCTTTTTCCACAGATATGAGTAGATAAAAAAGCAAAGGGCGATAATCGTTGCCGCAAGCAGCGCCTTGTTGAGTACCGGCGCATGCGTGAAGAAGAGCCCGTTGCGCTGTGCAAGAACATTTCCCGAACTCGAGCCAAATGACAAGAACATGTGATACCAGTACCACGCATCAATGGCAATCGAGATGAGCAGCACATAGAGCATTTCTCGCGCGACGACGAATTCTTTCCGCAACAATGCAAAGAGGCCAAGTGCACCCAAGATTCCGAATGAAAGTCCGAGAGTGAAGAAATATCCAATCGTCGTTGCGAGGAGAATTCCCGCCGCCACATACGCATAGCGCCATTTGCGCTCCCACACCGANAGCAAGAGCAAGAGAAATCCGAAGAGCTGGACGGCGCCTACTGTCGGATTCACNGGCCGCGTCCACATATGCGGCCCCGGAGTACCCCCCTCCAAGAGCAGGGTNANCATTGAACGGTAATCAACAAACGCACTGCCGAGTGTAACAAAAAATGCCGCCGCAAGAGCGGTTGATACGGAGAGNGCGTCATCGCTATGCCCAAGCAACTTCCGCACCAAGAAGTACACGAGCAAAAACAGCATCGCCGGCAAGAAAAATTTGCTTGCCACCATAACGCTTGAAAGCCCGAAGAGGAGCGCCGGGGCGGCGTAGAGCCATTCGTTCAAGGGTACAATCACGACCGGAGCATCTTTATATTCATAGTAATACGCGGAAGTAACCCTGGGGTGGCCATCGATAATTTCTTGAATGCGCGTACGGTACGTCTCTTCGTTGTTGAGCGGCATGTATTGGATGCCATGGTAACCGTTTCCGAGCGCCGCGGTCGCCAGATATGACGGGGCAATACACACGGCGCCCGCAACAACGGCAAGAATGAGCGCGTAGAGATGTTTCCGCAGGAACAATTTCACCCCGTTAGAAGTCTTCGGCAACAAGAAAGTGTTCGCACTTTCTTGTTGCTTATGCTTTATACCCGCTTGCCCATTTGACCGATATCGGTTCTGCATATCACGATTACGCACAGACAGACTTCTAACGGGGTTCATACAATCATTTTCGCCTCGCCGCGCAGTCTAGCAGTCGTGCATAGGCGTCGCAAGAAAAATACGCCCATGTTCGTATCTCACGGCATCTTGAGTACTTTGTAAATGAGGAAACGCCCATCTGAATATACAAGTTTGATATTTTTGAGAAGTTCCGGATGAAATTGCGTATCATTCAGAATGTCTTTCATAATGTAGGCCACGTGGAATTTCTTCAGCTCCTCCTGTAGATCCGGCTTAATGTCTTCGTTGTAGCGCTGATACATCCCCGCGTAGAGAGCCGCATTGAGTGTTTGCGCATCGATGAGGTTCCCGCATGAAAACCCAAGCGCCGAAAGACGGAGCGCGCGGCATATCTTCACTTTCCTGTTGATGGTATTGGGAATATCTACCGCAAATCCAACGCCGCTGTACTTCCAGACATCCTCGCTGATTTGACCCTGCGTCAAGCGTGAAAGCGACCCTGCCGTGAGGTATCTCTCCTGCGTCTCGTCAGAAGACACAAGCTGTAAACCACCGCCAGGTGAAAATAATACATAGTGTTTAGTATATATCGGAATGAGTTGCAAAAGCACAGCCCTAGGATCTGTCCAGATAACCTGCGGCGCGGATTCATGTTGGTCTATCCACTCTAGCGCGGGCAGATAGGATTGTTCAATCTTGATGCGCGTTCGCACCTCGTTGAATTTAAAGAAATCCAACGGACTCGTCGCATACGCAAGGGTCGACGCGCCAACAAATACGAAGAGCGCGAACAGAATGATGTTCTTGAGCGGATGNAGTAATCGCAGTCTTTCGCGCGCATTCCACACAACATACAACGCGGCCACTATGCCCATGGCAAGCCACAGTGAGACAAAGCGCGCCATATGCGAAGCGGTTTCAAGATCCATGCCGGTGACCACATTACTTACCGATGCGATTTCAATAGCAACGCCCAAGAGCATGTACTGAAGCACAAAAAAGGTACGCTCTGTGCCTTCTTCTTTTTGAACGATCCACTTCCATATGGAGAACGTAAGAATTGCGAACGCAAGAATGCGCATCCCGCCCCATACTGCTTCTCCCGCCGGCAGATGAGTCTTACCGAGCCCAATGCGCATCATTGACTCCCAATAATAAGGGTCATGGATTTGCAGGAGAGTGAGATATACCATCGGGATGATGAGTAGCGCAGTGCCAAGACCGACCAAAAGCGCCGCGCGCACGCGCGGCCAATCGCGCATGATGAGCAAACTGCAGAACGAAAGCCCCAGAAATACCGTAATGACCTGCCAGAGATACGTGTAGTCGTAAAACGTGACGGCTGTTGCGATAATTAAAAAAATGTTGTTGAACCAACTCGGTTTCTGCCACCACACGACAAACGCAAACATGAACAAAAGAAAAAATGGGTACACGACTTGCATGGAGACAGGACGCAGGAGGAGGAAATACACCTGCAAGTAGCACAGAACGGTCCCCATGGCACTCCACGGAGGCGACAGTCCGAGTCGGACAAACAATGAATACAGGATAAGGCCAAAGATGAGCGACCAGAACGTAAAGTTGAAGATAGCCGAATGCGACTGCGACAGCCCAAGTGCTTGTGGTACCGCACTCAACCAAAACGGGAGGAGAAATGCCGGCGCAATTCCACCGCGGTGCTCGTAGTAATACGGATTGCCCATGAGCGGGTGTCCATTAACGGCTTCCCTAACCATCGCAGAATAGTAGATGTCGTAATAGGACGCGCGCGCGGCATCGTCTGGCAAACCGCCTGCAAAAAATGCGCTGAAAACTGGCACAAGCGAGAGAAAGAAAAGAATCCCCAGGCAGATAAATAACCAGCGGCGGTTTGTGATGTGATAGAAAAAATCCATGTGAAGTATATTTATTTGTCGGAAACTTTCCTCGCGATGAGAAACATATTATCTCTTAGATTAATAGGAATTGCGATTTGCGCGAGTGACTTTCGCGAAAAGAACGCCATAAGCATTGAAAACAGCTTGAATTTCGTCCACGAATGCAACGTCTTGAAAATATATTTAATCGTGAATGACTTACCGATGGTTGTCTCAAAAACGACTGCAAATCCTGCCTCTTCCAGGAGCCGTTTCATATTGAGGCGATTGAAGTAGTAGAGATGTTCAGGCGGACAGATAAGATGCCACTTCTTTCCCATAACGCGCGCAAACATGCTTCCGGCATCCGGCGTATTGATGACAAGCACGCCGCCTTTCCGCAGGATTTTCGCGGCATATACAATCTCTGCGCGAGGATTCGGTACGTGCTCTATAAGATCGAGCATTGTGATGCAATCAAAAATACCTCCCACGTCGGCAAGGGTCCCTGCCTGTATATTGAGACCCTTCTTTCTGCCTAGCGAGGCCGCATGGTCAGAAATTTCAATACCCATGCCAGAAAACCAGCGGTCTGCGCGAGCCGCACAAAAAAACCAGTCGCCGCGCCGACATCCAAAAGCCTGCCCTTATTGCCGCCGAGCGCTAAAGAAATGAGGTCAAGGTACTTTAAAAAAGCGGGGACCATAGGCTCTTTATCCTCATCATAATTGACGTACCCGAATCCTCCCGTAGCTCCAGAAAAATAATCCTGCGCATATATTTCTCGCGTGGACACGGGAAGCGGGTCTACAAACATAAGTCCGCATGGACGGCATCTATAGAGCACGCACTCATTCTTCTCGGAGAAAAAACGGCTGTCCGCCTCGCCGCAGACATGGCAGATGGGTTGCTTCACCCCGTTAGAGGCAGGTCGCGGTCTTCCAACTGTTTGTGAAATCATAGAATAAGTAGTGTACTGAATGTTGGTTAGTGATTTTATATTATTTTGTGCGACCGCGGCCTCTAACGGGGTTCATGTAAAAAGACGATTATACAAGCTCCTGATCCGAACAAGAAAAAGACGGAGGGGCGTTTTGAGCCCTTCGCGGATAATGTGGTTGGATATCTTTGATTCACCCCCGCGCCTGCTTTTGAATANGATAGGAATCTCTAGNNCGCGCCCGTGAAGCACGTNNAAGATGTGNAATTTNATTTCTATCTGAAATGCATAGCCCGACGCATGTATTTTTGAAAAATCAACCCTCCGAAGCATGTCGGCGCGAACACACATGAATCCCGACGTAAGATCTTTGAGCGGAAGCCACGTGAGAACTCTCGCGTACAGATTGCCTCCGAATGAAAGAACGTATCGCCACAGCTCCCAGTTCTGGATACCCCCTCCCGTAACATAGCGGGAACCGATGACTAAATCGGCATCGCGTGAGAGAAGCGCGGAGATGTATTCCGGCGAATGTGAGCCGTCTGCATCCATCGTAATGATTTTCTCTATATCGGGATTGGAAAGAACGTGCTTTATGCCCGCTTTGTATGCTTCACCCAAGCCTTGCTTCTGCGGGCGCGAGAAAAGCGAGAGGTTCGGAAATTCTTTCATGAGCTCGCGCACGAGGGAGCCCGTGCCGTCCGGCGAATTGTCGTCTATAACCACGATGCGAATCTCTTTCTCACAGGCCGTTATCTCGCGCACCAAAATGGAAATGTTCTCGCGCTCATTATAGGTAGGCAGGAGAACGACGGTCTCTTTCATACTACAAAAAGGAGGGTCTTTGCTTTTTTAGCGTGTTCATGAAAAGCTATGTATTATCATCACTGCTTTGCCAACCTAATATACAGCATGTCCTGCAATTTAATAATGCGGTCAGGGCTCGGAAATATTCTTCTCTCGAGAACAGGGTATGGCGCGAATATCTCATCGTACTGTTTTTCGGTCCGCATGTTTTTCCCCTGATCGTTGTTCATAATGAGGCGGGTGACAAAATTGTCCTTCCCCGGCTGCTTAATGACATCAAAAAAGTGCAGTTGCCCGCCCGGACGCAGGGCGGGAAGGAGAGCATTAAGAATGTGCGGAATTTCTTCATCAGTGAGGTGGTGTCCCGTCCCTGCGAAGAGAACATAATCAAAATAGTTATTTTTGTAAGTCTGTTTTAATATATCGAGCGACTCAAAAGAGACATTCGGCGTACCTGCCCACCTTTTTTTTGCGGCTTCAATCGCGGCGCGGTCTATATCAACACCGTGATATTTGAATTGGAGAAATGCCTCGGTGTTGTTGCCCATTGAACAGCCAAAATCTAAGAGAGCGCCCGCGCTCTTAATAACGGAAGGGTAGATGCTGTTCTTCCAGGAATTCGCACCGACAAGATTCTGGAATGTGTTCCAGACTATCGGGACGTTGATAAACCATTTCGCGAATCGCTTTAACATAGGGATCAGCGTTTAAGATACTGCGCGACTGTTTTCAGCAATCCCTTATCAAATGTGACCTTCGGGAGCCATCCCAACTTCCTTGCCTTTGCGGAGTTGAGGGCGTAGCGCATGTCGTGGCCGAGCCGGTCTTTGACGCGCACAACACTCGCATGTCTATTGCCGACAAGAGCGAGGAGTCTTTTTGCCACATCAATATTCCGCATTTCATTTCCGCCGCCCAGATTATAAACCCCGCCCGATGTTCCCTTATGAAAGACCCTGTCTATCCCCTCCACATTGTCATCAACATATATCCAGTCGCGTACGTTTGTCCCGCTTCCATAGAGCGGTGCCCGTTTCCCGTTCTTGAAGGCATTGATGAAAAGAGGAATCAGTTTTTCTTTGTGCTGACCCGGACCATAATTATTTGATGAGCGCGTAATCACCGTGTTGAGACCGTAGGTATTGTGATACGAAAGGACAAAACAATCGGCAGCGGCTTTAGTGGCGCTGTAGGGATTTGATGGGCGAAGCGGCGCATCCTCGGAAACCGGACGTGCCCTCTGTGAAAGCGATCCGTACACTTCATCTGTTGAAATATGATGGAAGCGCATAACGCGGTAGTCGCGGGCAAGTTGAAGAAGATTCAATGTGCCGAGAACGTTTGTTTCCACAAACACGTGCGGACGCGCGATGGAATTATCGACATGACTCTCTGCCGCAAAATGGATTATGTGCGTGGGCCGATACTTTTCAAATACTCCGCGGAGTCTTTTTTTATTGCGAATATCTGCCTTCACAAAAACATAATTCTTTTTACGCTCAACCTTGAGATTCTTCTTGTCGGCGGCGTATGTAAGCGCATCCAGATTAACAAAGCGGTAGCGGGGATATAACGGCACCATTGTGTTCAAATACGCGCTGCCGATAAATCCCGCTCCGCCTGTTACAAGGATAATTTTTTCGTATGCTTTTTTCATGGTAGGTTATGCGTTACCTGTTTCTCCTTACAATCACGCTCCCTGTGTGGCGTAGCAAGTCCGTCACCTTCGTCGCGATAATCACTCTAGACAACCGCATCATCTACGGCGCTGCTTGGCTTTCATATAGAGGGATGTCTCGTAGAGACTATCAACAGTGCCGATATCGAACCACGGTTTTTTAAGATACGCCGCGCGCAGTGTTCCTTCCTTTATATAGAGATTGTTGATGTACGTTATCTCATATTCGCCGCGAGCCGATTTCTTCTGATGTAACATTTTGTCGAAAACCGTGTTGTCGTAGATGTATACGCCGGCCACAGCTAAATTCGAGCGGGATTTTGCCGGTTTCTCATTGATTGCAGTTATTTTGCCTTTTTTGTCCACGCGCGCAATGCCGAAGCGCCACGTGTCTTTGACCGGTTTGAGAAAAACCTGCGCGCCGCCTTTGAAATTTTTGATATACGGGGTGAGATCGTCTTCGATAATGTTGTCTCCAAGGTAGAGAACGCAGTTGTCGTCACCGACATATTCTTTTGCGACGTACAGGCCGTACGCGATGCCGTTCGGCTCGTTCTGAATACCGTAAACAATTTGTGTCTGCTTTCCATCAGGACGAGGAAAATACTGTCCGGAGCCAAGCGACTTCACAAANCTATCAATGTGGTTGGGTGAAGTGACTACCATNATNTTGTAAATNCCCGCCTTTACCANTTTNTCTATTGCNTGGTAAATAACTGGCTTGTCATACAAGGGAAGCAAGTGTTTATTGGTGGGA
>C687J35174_10008376_pt1 | contig 13153 bp, 16 predicted proteins | sample RifCSPhighO2_01_FD_35174 | JGI IMG/M metagenome (IMG submission 35174) | reverse complement strand
AACTGCAACATCTAACTTGATCATCTCCATAAGCTAATATATAGTAATCAGCATTGAAATTAAAGACAACAGCAGCGGGAAGTTGGTTTCCTTGAGCACGCACAAGAGGAATACCTTCAGGATCAAGAACAATACCATCCTTCGATACTCTAGTACCATAAATGTCGGCCTTAAAATCATTACGTCCATCTCCCCAAACAATAAAGTAATTAGTCCCATCAAAACTAGAGATTAGTGTTCTATCATTAATTATTCCTGCTCGCAATCTTTCAATTTGAGCTTGTGATGAGACAACAAACCCAGCGGTATTTAACACCACACCGTCAGCCTTTACCAAACTTCCATAGACACAGCAACCTTTAATCCACGTTACCAAATAATTATCTCCGTCAGTAGCTACTGATACTGAACTAACCCTAATATCAGGAGTATCATGGATGAGAAAGCCGTTTGGATCTAGTAGGTTTCCTTCTTGGCTAATTCTTACGCCGTAAATATCAGCACAGAATGAATTCCTACATCCTTCTGGGTAGCGAAGAAATACTACTAGGGAATTAACGCGTCCAGAAGTAATGCTGACTCTACCAAAATCGTCAGGATTAACATTATTTATTTCTTGAACTCCAGGGGCTAAGATTTCACCTTCCTCACTAAGTCTTGCTACTGCTATGTTATTCGACTGCCCATGATACCTATTCCAAGCTGCAAAAAATATATTACCATTAGAGCTTATAGTAGGTATACCATACGTATTTTCTTCAATTGGGAATGAACGGAGTTCTCCTGGAAAGTAAAAAAACTGTTTTTGGCTGTAAAATACAAAACCGCTGTCTTGGGTTACGGCGAGTTTCACCGTATAGTCACCAAGGCTTAATAAACCTACATCAATTTCAGCAAGAAAACCGCCTTGAATAGGAACAGTAGACGTTTTTATTGACTGAAAACTTGTTGGGTTGGTTCCTTTCCCAAATAAGACTTCGTAAGATACAAAGCCTGGCCCAACGGCTGTTCCTTCAACATTAAAGATCATAGATTTTGTTGAATCTAATTGAATCTTATCAATCTTGCTTGTTAGAATGTTTTCTACCTGCAAAGCTCTTGTCGCGTTAATCCTACCGTATCCAGTATAAATATCAAATCCTGGATAAGTTTTCCCATCATCTATAGGGTTAACTATATCATCAGCACCAACCCGCAACACTTGCCGAATATCTTCATTACTGAAGTTCGGTCTTAACCAAAGAATTAATGCCGTAAGTCCCGCAACATGGGGAGACGCCATTGAAGTTCCTAAGACTCGGCAGTAGTTTGTTCCTACAGTCCTAGTTTCAGTACACATCGGACTCACCGCTGATTTCAATGACAAAATATCAACTCCTGGAGCAATAACATCTATCTTATTTCCGTAACTAGAAAAGGATGCTTTTTTATCATTACTATCTGAGGCAGCTACTGTAATCACTAAAGGGTGACCAGCCGGTAATCCCTCAACATTACTATTACTGTTTCCGGCTCCAGCAACTACAACCACATTCTTTGAATGAGCGTAATTTATCGCATCACCAACCGCTGTAGTAGCAGGCCCTAGCCAACTATTATTAAGAACCCGAGCACCTTTGTCAGTAGCGTAAACAATGGCGGATGCTCCATCTTCAACGCTACCGCTACCATCTGCCCCTAAAAACTTAACTGGCATTATTTTAACTTGCCAATTAACGCCGACTACTCCAATATTGTTATTACCGATTGCTCCAATAGTTCCGGCGACATGAGTACCATGACCATTATCATCAGCTGGATCATTATCGTTATTGTAGAAATCCCATCCCTTTGTATCATCAATAAATCCGTTAAGATCATCATCTATATTATTTGCTGGTATCTCGTCTGAATTAGTCCAGATATTAGAGGAGATATCAGGATGGTTATAGTCTATACCAGTATCAGCAACAGCTACTGTTACTTGGGCACTACCAGTAGCAACATCCCAAGCTTTTTCCATTTGGATCTTTTTTAGTCCCCAGAGATCATCGTAGGCTTGTCCCCAAGAACCAGTAGAGGAGTAATAGGGATCGTTTGGTACAGCAGTGGTACGAACAATATAGTTAAATTCAGCTGATTCAATATTAGGGTCTTTTTGATAAAGGGCTAGGGTAGATTTCAGTTTATTTATTTTAGCCGCTTGAGGCGATGTATCTACTAGAGAACTTGGAGGTTTATTCAAAGATTTACTAGGATCAAAAGTATCCGGAGGAAGGGGCGGTGGGGGTTCTGTATCCTTTAAAATCTCCGTTTTACCCGGTAAGGTTACCTTGTACCATCTAAATACTTCGTGATCTTTTTTTGAATTATTTCCTTCCTTAACTACCTTCTCTAGCTTAGCGACTTGATTATCTTTATTGAGTTTATCTAGGCTAGAAACTCCAGTACTAAAGGCAGCTGCTCCTTGCAAAGAAGTAGCGCTTGCTTTACTTTTGATTCTCCCGTTAGCTGCTGGTTTTAGTTTAATTAGAATTTCATTGGAAACGTATTCTACTTCTGGTTCTGTTTGAGTTTGAACTGGAGGAGTTTGAGCCCGGCTTCTGGGCTCACGGACATTAATAATTCCTAAGACTGTGATCGGAATGAGTAAAAGAATTAGAAGGGTTGTACCAATTGATAGTAGGTTAATGTTTGAGTAAGGCGGATTGATGCTTTGTCTGAATTTATAAACTAAATCAGAAAGACTCATTTGGGCAGTTTGGTTGTCTACTAGTTAATCTTAATACAAAAAAAGTGTGGAGTCAAATTAAGACTAAATAATATTATTTCCGGCTAGGAGGAGATTGAGAATAAAGCTGATAATTGGAAAAATGAACCTACCAATAATTGAAAAGCCGCCGAAGGGTAAGATAAGAAGTATCAGAAAAAAGATTCCGTAGCGTTCTAAGCTGTACCAAGAAAGGGCGGTTTTGGGAGGCAGGAGACCACCAACAATCTTAAATCCATCTAAAGGAGAGACAGGCACTAAATTAAAAATTGCCAGAGAGACATTAATTACAATTATTAAAAATAAAAAGCCGGCTAAAGCCGGAACAAACCTAATTATGAGAGCTAAAAGCGCTGCTAAAGCCAGATTAGAAATTGGACCAGCCAGGGAAATCAGAGCCGAATCTCTTCTAGGATTTTTCAGGTTCCAGGGATTAAAAGGCGTGGGTTTACCCCAACCAATCCCAAAACCCTGCAAGAGGGTAAAGATAATAAACAAAGTTCCGAGCGGATCAAGATGGGCAATTGGATTTAAAGTAACTCTACCTTCGTACTTTGCGGTTGGGTCTCCAAGCTTCCAAGCAGTCCACGCGTGAGCGGCTTCATGGATTGTTATGCCGATTATAATACCAATTAACGCCGGAATAAAATTAACCATAAAGGGTTGATCTTTTGAACATACTCTTGTATAGTATAGCAGATTAAAATTATGTCAGTAGTTTGTGATCGTTGTGGGAAAAGAAGGCAAGTTGGTTATAGCGTTTCTCATTCTCACCGAAAAACCAAAAGGCGATTTTACCCAAACCTTCATTCGGTGCGCGTTTTTATTGGGTCGGGTCGTGCAAGGATGAAGCTCTGTACCAAGTGTCTACGGATTGTAAGAGAGGAAGAAAAGAAGCGTCTCTCCGCTATCAAGAAACCAAAAGTTACTGTAGAGGCTTCGGCTGATCAATTAATCACCAATCCAAAGTAAAATCTGGATGACCGCGTTTGAAATCTTCTAAAGAAACCGGGCTCTTTCCTTCAAGCTGTACTTTTCTTTCCGGCAACAACTTAATTATTAATTCCTTCTTGTTAACTTTTAATTTACTCCAAACACCGGGCCAAGGGTAAAAAGCGCGAATCATTTTTTCTAAATTTTCTGGTGGTTTTTTCCAATCAATAAAACCGTCCCCTTTTTTTAAAAGTTTCGTATAAGTAGCCTTTTTAGGATTCTGCGCCACCGCCTTAATTTGTTTTGTCACCCAAGCAAAAGTCGTTTGATTTAAGAGTTTTGTAGTTGCAAGCGCTAATTTTTTACTTAAAGAAAGATAGGTATCGGTTGTGTCGATTGGAACTAAGCCTTGAGACAAAATATCGCCTTCATCCAATTTTTCGTTCATTAACATTATGGTCACACCGGTTTCTTTCTCGCCCCGAGAAACAGCGGTTTGAATTGGAGAAGCACCTCGATACTTGGGTAGAAGGGAAGGATGGACATTAAGAGAACCAAATTTAGGAATTTCTAATATTTCTTTTGGTAATAACTTCCCATAGGAGGCGAGGATAATTAGATCGGGTTTTATTTCCTTTAAGGTTTTAATTAGAGTTTGGTTATCTTTTAGAGTTTGGGGAGTTTCAACTTTGATACTGAAACTAGCGGCTAATTTCTTAACAGGACTCATCGTTAATATCTTGTTTCTCCCGACTTTTTTATCGGCTCGGGTAACCACCAAAGGTATCTCATATTCACCAAATATACTTAAACCAATAATACTTTTGAGTATTATTTCGCTAAATTGGGGAGTACCGAAAAACACGATTCTGATCGGCTCAAATTTATATATCTCTTCTTTTTTAGCCACTCTTTGTGTGTAGAAGATAGAATTAAGGTGATCCGATTCATGCTGAATCACTCGTGCAAGAAAACCGGTCGCCACTATTTTCTTTTTCTCAAACTTTTTATTTAAATATTCAATTTCTAATTCCTTTGGTCGGGAAACTGGTCCGCGATAGCCAGGAATTGAAAGACAACCTTCGTCAAAAATATTTGCTTCTTTTGTCAAAAAACGAATTTTTGGATTGATAAAAGTTTCTTTGACAGCTTTTAATGTTTTGTAGCGGCGGTGAAATTGGGGGACACTGACAATAAAAAGTCGCCAGGGAGTTCCAACCTGGGGTGCGGCTAATCCCACCCCTCCCGAGAATTCCAAAGTCTCTTCCATATCCGCTATTAACTTACTAATTTCTGGAGTCATTTTAGAGACGTTAGCAAATTTTTTCTTCCAAATTGGATCGGCGCTCTTACTAACCTTTAAAATCATAAGTCTCCAATTTTAGCACCTGTTCTTTTCTTTTTGGATTCTTTCTCCAACTCTGATAATTTCCACATAAATAATCTGCCACGGTTTACTGATCGGGAGGGATAATCGATTGCAAATATCCTAGCCTCTTCCAAAAAAGGGCGCGGTTTTTCCTTCGCTAACTTTATATAAAGAGTTTTATGACGCTTATCATGCAGGGTTTCCGATAGCCAAATTCCGTATTCTTGAAATTCATATTTAGCGTGGACGCCCAGTCTTTTTGCGAATCTCCGTTCTAAAATTGCTTTTGCAGATTCAAAAGTTTTACTAAACCTTTTTACCATATAATTATATTTTGATATAAAAAGATACGATATGCACTATAATCTACATTCTATATCTTAGTGATACAAAATACATCAACTAGATCATTCCTTTAAAAGCTCTTCTGCTTCTTCGTCATCCGGATTTTCTTCTAATAAAGTTTTAATATGTTCAATTGCCTTTTCCTTGTACCCGTCCATAAAATAAGCCTTCGCTAGAAGAAAACGAAAATCACGCTCGGGTTTCAACTTGATTGTTTCCTCTAAAGTTTCAATGGCTTCTTTTAGAGAACCATTCTGAACCAATATTATCCCTAAATTATAATGAACTTTAGGATCATTGGGAGCTAATTTTACGGCTTCTTTGGCGGCATTTAACGATTCTTCAAGAAACCTTTCGTCTATATCGTAAAGTTCCCAATATACATTTGAAGCAGTCCGCCACCAATTAATGTTTTTTGGGTATTGCTTTAGAACTTGCGAAGTTAAACTTGTTGCTTGGGATACCAAAGATTCTTGGTCTTTGACTTGCGAATCTTTAGCTAAAATTGCTGCTGAAAGGGCAAGTTCGCTCTTGTAAAACGGTTCTACTGAATTAAGTTTGGTAGCTTCTTTAAATTTAAAATAACTTTCCTGATATAGACCATTTTTTTGTAAATCCAAAGCTTCTTCAAACTTAATATCTGCAAACCAAACGCGGCCGGTAAAGACAATTAAAAGTGGAATTAATACTACGTTAGCTGCAAATAAAGGGGCGGTTAAATAATCAAGAAATTTTGGGAATTTAATTTCCGTGATTTTAACGTCATTGTTTATTTTAAAGGCGAGTGCTGGGAAAGCGTAAAAAAGTAAACTTATTGCCACCACTCCAAAACCAAAAAAGTTTTGGACAAGATAGCTAACATAGCCAGCTAGCAGTGCTAAAAGAATAATTTTGTTTTCCCCCTTTGTTATATAGCTGCCGCAATACCTAAGAAAACTAATAATCAAAAAAAGATAGGCCCCAAACCCAAAAAGTCCCATTGTCGCTAAATAATTTAGATACTCGTTGTGAGCTTTGTTGTAGAGGAATTCCCACTCACTTGTTTTATTGTGTTCTGTCGGCCGAAATTGATAATAGGAATAGGCAAAGGTCTCCACACCACTACCGAAAATTGGGTAATGATTGAAAATATTCAAGGCTCCTTTCCAAACGATTAATCTTATATCTCCAGATGGAGTGCCTTGACCTCCTTTACTCTCCTTATTAGATACTTCAGGTGATTCTTTCGGCGTTGTTTGGGCGGCTTTTTTAAAAAAAGTCTTTGGGCTAAAAAAGGCAGTGCCAAAAATGATATTGGTAATAAAAGCGATCAAAATAAACAGGAGTGGTAGCTTTAAATTCAAACCAAAAGATTTTCGAAACTTAAGCAGAAAAAAATAAAAGAAACCCAAGCCAACTAAGAGGCCTAAAGCGGCGCCGCGAGAGTTAGTAAAAGTAAAGGCTAGATAAAGAACAGTAACAAGTAACAAGTAAAAAGTAACAAGAGGTTTATTTTTAGTTTGTGATAGAAGGGCTAGAGGTATAGGTATAATCATTGCCAAATACGCCGCTAACCAATTGGGTTGCCCCAGAGTAGAAAATACTCTCATCTTTACATCTTGAACCCAATACGCTTCATCAATTCCGTAGTGTTGCAAAATTCCCCAAGCCGCTACCAAAAAAGCACTTGCGCAAATAGAGATGAATAACCTAGGAATTTTTTCCTTGGGGAAATTAGTTACAAAGGCGTAAAAGAGCAGCAAGTAACTTATGGTTGAAAGTAATCCTTGGTTGAATCTTGAGTAATAACCAAAGATACTAGTGTGAGTATCAATCGAAAAAATTGTCGATAAAGTATAACTAAAAAATAATAATATAATGGGTATGTCGAGAGGGGTTTTTGCAATCTCGAACCTTTTATTATTAATTGCTTTTAAAATCCAAAAACCAGTGATGATAATTGCTAAAAAATGCACGATCATCATTTTATTAAATTCAAAAAGTTCGTAATTTTTGGGGTAAAAAACTAGGGGAACAAGAAAAAACAAAGCGTAAAAGCAATATTCAATAACTTTTTCAGAAATTATTAAAATCTTCATCGATAAGATATTACCACAACAATCTATTTTTTACCGTACCCGACTTGACAAAAGAACCTAGCCCGCTTTAGTGGGCGCAGGATTCGAGAGTACCTAAATTACTTTCGCGATTAGCGAACGAATTTAGTTACGGAGAATCCTATAGTGTTGACAAAATGTCAATTTTGTGTTATAATTTGAACATCTTTAGGAAGGGAGGAAAACGGTGATCTGTCCAGAAGTCGTAACCATGCTCATCCGTTTGAAAAGAGCCTTCGCGGTAAGAGACATAGAGGCCGCGGAGGGAATCTTCTTTCCAGTCCTAGACGGAAGTTGGCGCGGAGGCGACCACGACTTCCATCGTGAGTGCGCAAGGGTCATCAACGACGCTCAAGATTCACTTCAAGCTCTGCTTGAGGAAATGAGCGAGAGCCGATGGTGGTTCCTACCTGGAGACTACCGGAAACTGCTTCGTCAGTTTACCACTGAGGAGGTGGTAGGCCTATTGGTTCTCAACCAAAGGGTTAGGCAAGGTCTGATTGCATGGTAGTCACTAGACGCGGGTCCGGAACTTTCTGATTGTACAAGTCCAGAAAGAACCGAACCCGCTAATCCTAAGCAAATCAATCTGCCAGCCGGCGGAAATGGTTTTCTTAGGAAAGAGCGTGAACAAAATGAGTTCATACTCTTTGAGAACTTTGATTTTATGAAGCTGCTATAGCTCGAATAGAGCAAATAGTATTGTGATAATGCAAAAGTGTGTTAGCACTTTGAAAATTAAATAGTGATAATTCGGAGGCCACCGATTTGTTTGAAATCCCGTTGGTTTCTAGTAATTAGCGGAGTATGAGTGAAAAGGGCGGTAGCCGCTATCGCTGCATCGGGAAGTTTAATTTTTCTGTCTCGGCGAATGCCGGCTGCAATTCTCGCTAAGTTTCTATCGAAGGCGATAAAGGCGAAATTAGCCTCAAGGAATTGTTCGGTTTCTTTCATTTCTGATAGTGAAAAGTCTGGGAAAGAAAGAATTTCAGTTTCAGTTACCGCCGATAAAAATAAAGACTTTCCTTGTTCGTGCCAAGCAGACATGGTAGAAATTACACTCTGCTCGCCTTCTAGATAGGCAACGATGATATTGGTGTCTATGGTCATTAACAGTATTTAATCCCACTCTTTGCGGATAGTTTGAATGTATTTTTTCAAAAGCCCCCGTTTGTGAGCTAAAAGACCAGCTGCTTTCTTCCAACTTTTTGGAAGCGGCATTTTTACTTTATCAAGTTCTTTTGGTGTAATCACAGTAGCTTGGGTTTGACGATTGTTTTTCATAATTGATTTTAATTATAACTCCGATTTATTTAAAAGCAAGTAATAAAAGCCGGCGAGTGAACTCCTAAGCAAATTACTTTTAGAAAAAAGTAGTTTATTTAGGAAAGAGCGTGATCCGTTCGACAAGCTCAGGATCGTGCTCTTTGAAATAAAAACCTGAAGGCCGCGGTTTTCACCGCTAGTACAAGGAGAAGAGATCTTGTCCGATCAATTTGGGAGTCTTCTCCCAATTTGGGATTGGCATCCTGCGCTGGTAGCGGCTTTCGTATTCGTCATCGACTTCGGCGCCATTATGGCGATTCGGGTGGTGATCGAGCGGAAGTTCTACCTAACGCGCTGGTGGAGCTTTCGAGTCGGCGATACGATCGGCCTTCCGGTGTACGCTGGGTTTGGTGCGATTGTCGTCTCTGACGGTGAGTTCACCGGGTTTTACACAGCCGCCTGGTGGCACATACTAGTGTTGACGGCAGGTTACGTGATAGCCATTGGTATCCAGGTCAATAACTTGAGAACCGGGTTCTTCACGTGGTCGGATGTCGTCAATCCAAGCGAGGTGTACCACACCGTAATCTTTGGGGTAATGTTTTACCTCATGGTCACGGTGGTGTTTGCTCTCGCAGCTGATCGAAGTCCAGTCTGGGCGGTAGTTCTAGCCTCCACGGGGCTAACAATCTACGTCCTATCCTGGATAATCGACCAAACGACCTTGATCGACAAAACACCAGGAAGGTACAACAACAGCGGTGGCAAGCCCGAAAGGGAATGACGACAACATTCGTCTACCTCTTGCCAACATCCTAAGCAAATCTCTTCGACTTTGCAGAGGTTTTCTTAGGAAAGAGCGCGACAATGTGAGTCGTGGTCTTTGAATTATGAAAGGAGGAGATGAAGGAACTGGCACATTTAAAATTATTTCTTGAGATTTATGAATTGCTCAACAGATATGTCGGCGTCGTGAAGAAGTCGGTGAAGTAATCCTTTACTGATTTCTTTATGGTTTGGTACAGAAAGTTTAGTGAAAGGTGACCTAGTTAAACGCAGTATCATATGTGAACCTTCTTGTTTTTCAAATCTAAAGCCAATTTTTTCTAGCCGTTTGACAAATTCTTTGCCCGAAATAACAGGGAGTTTCATTTTGAGGCTTGGGGTTCGGCTACCTTAACGGTTGTTTCTATAATATCGGTATCATCGGTAGGAATAGGATCGCCATATTTTTTGGCAACTACCAGATATCCTTGAATTGCCTCTTTAATATTTTTAGTTGTTTCCTCTACACTCTTACCTTGAGAATGGCATCCGGGTAGACTAGGAACAGAGGCAACAAAAAAGCCTTCCTCGTCTTGGGTAATAAAGACTTTGAAATTCATAGGTTTAGTATAGGAAAAATAGAAAGTAATGTAAAGCAGCAAATATTTAAGATTGCCTAAGCAAATCTTCCTTCGATAAACTCAGGACAAGCAGGAGGTTTTCTTGGGAGGAAAAACGACTCGAAAGGGTCGTTTTTCTTTTGGTTGATATTGTTCTAATCGCTTTCATATATTATTATTTTTCTGCTATGAAAACCTATGAATTTCCTATCATAATTGAAAAAGACGAAGATGGTTTCTATGTTGCTGATTGTCCGGCTTTTCAAGGTTGCCACACCCAAGGAAAGACCTTAGAGGAAGCTTTAGTAAATATAAGAGAAGTGATAGAGCTTCACATAGAAGACCGGAAAGCTTCTGGTGAGGAAATTCCTAAGGTAAAAACAGTTAGCCTAACTTCTTTAGAAGTTACAGTATAACCCGCTAACGCGTGATGTAATTTGGGAAATTATGACCCGCTTACCCCGCTGAAGAATTTGTAAAGCTATTTAGAAAATAGATCTATTTTGTTACTAGTTAGGTAATTTTCGACATAGTTTCAAAATCCCCTTATTGAAAGAGCGTTTTTTAGGTGCTAAACTAATTCGGTATTTGTAAATGGAGGTAAACAGCAGGTGTTTTTAATTGACGATTTTTTGGGGATCTTCTCCCACGACATTGGAATAGATTTAGGTACTGCTAATACCTTAGTAACTGTCAAAAATAAAGGTATTCTTATTCGCGAACCAACGGTTGTCGCGATCCACAAAAAAACAAAACAAATTTTAGCAATTGGTAACGAAGCTAAAAAAATGGTTGGCAAGACACCAGCCTTAATTGTCGCTGTCCGACCCTTGAAAGACGGGGTAATTTCGGATTTTGATGTTACTGAAGAAATGCTGCGTTATTTTATTAACAAAGTTCATTTTAACCCAAGCAGATTTCCAAAAATACCAAGACCTAGGGTTGTGGTTAGTATCCCTTCTGGAGTTACCGAAGTAGAAAGAAGAGCCGTCCAAACAGCGACCTTGCGTTCTGGCGCGAGAGAAACATATTTGATCGAAGAGCCAATGGCGGCAGCAATTGGTTGCGGTCTACCGATTGAAGAACCGCAGGGGAGTATGATTGTCGATATTGGCGGCGGTACAACCGAAATAGCGGTTATTTCTTTAGGTGGTATTGTTGTTAACCGCTCAATAAGAATTGCCGGAGACGAGATGGATGCTGATATTATCTCTTACGCCCGTTCCCGCTATAATCTCCTAATTGGCGAAAGAACCGCGGAAAGTGTAAAAATTAAAATTGGTGGTGCGTATCCGACTGGAGAAGAAACTAAAGAAACCCTTGCCGGTCGTGATTTAGCTAGCGGGTTACCATCGAAAATTTTAGTCAGTAGCGGCGAAATAAGAGAAGCACTAAGCAGCACTGTTAGGACGATTGTTGAGGAAATTAAAGATATTATCGAAGCCACCCCTCCGGAACTAGTCAGTGATATTTTGGAAAATGGAATCACCTTAAGTGGTGGTGGTTCCCTTTTGCGGGGTTTATCAGAATTCCTTGCCAAAGAAACGAAAATAAAAGTTATTTTGGATGACGATCCCCTTACAAGTGTAGTTCGCGGTTCGGGAAAGGTTTTAGAGAATATTGAATTGCTTAAAAAAGTGCGAGTAAGTGGCGGGTTGCGATGAAAATCGCGGGTTCTAGAATTTTTCTAATCTTACTTATTTTAGGTGTTCTGATTTTCATCCTAGACTCAAAAGAGAAAATCAACTTTTTGGTCACACCAATTTCAAAAGTTTTTATACCATTTCAAATTGCTACTCTCAAAGTTAAAAACGATCTTTACCAGTTTGCCCAGGTTATTACTAACGCCCAAAACCTAAGAAGAGGCGTTTCGGTTCTTGAAGAAGAAAACGCCACTCTTTTAGCGGAAAATGCCCTATTGAAAACTACCGAAGAAGAAAACTCTGTTTTAAGAGCCCAACTTGGAATTAAAGAATTAGCCAATAAAAAACTGATAATTGCTAAAGTAATCGGTTTCACCGCTCGCTACCAAAAAGTATTTAGTGATTGATAAAGGAGAGGAGGAGGGAGTTGCGCAAGGAGATTTAGTAATCGTAAAAAATATTTTTATTGGTAAAATAGCTAAAGGTTCTCCCAAAAAATCTTTAGTAGTGCTTCCCTTAGATCCTGATTCAAAAATCCCCGCTAAGACAAATCGGGCCAAAGGGATTTTAACCGGAGAATTTCAGGCGCAACTACTGCTTAAAGAAGTTTTACATGAAGAGACGCTCCAAGAAGGAGACCTAGTATTAACTACTGGCGAGGGGGATTTGGAAGCTAATCTAGTCTTAGGCGAGGTGGAAGACGTTTTCAAAAATGAAAAAGAACTTTTTCAAGAGGCAAAGGTAAAACCGCTGCTAGATCTTAGTAAATTGGAGACAGTTTTTATTTTAAAAGAGTAAGGCATAGCCTGTTTTATAAATAAAATGAAAGATTTTTTACTTTACGCGCCATTTATGGTTTTTGTGACAATGCTTCAGGTGATAATTTTACCGATAAATTTCAGTTTACTTTTTTTAATATATATAAAGGAGAAATTATCAACCAAATTAATACTCGTCCTAATTATTTTTAGCACCTTTTTCCTGGATTCAGTTTCCGGTTTGCCCCTAGGAGTTAATTTGATCGCTTACTCCTTAATCTTTCTGTTTCTTGAAACCGTAAAATCTAATTTTGTTTTCAACCGGAAGCAATTTTTTGTTTTAAGTTTACTTTCAATTCCTTTATGGGAGGTTTTACTGCGAATATTGGTAAATATATGAAAATAAATTTAGGTAAGGGTTTTTCAGTATTCTACGAAAAATTTAAACCCGAAAGAAATAAAATCACGGAAGAATCCTTAACGCAAAGTCGTCTTTGGCAAGATTCTTTAGTTGGAGCCGATCCTTACACCGGAAGAAAAACTTATATTTCCAGATGGCGTTTGGTGCCGATCTATACAACCGGCGTGGTTTTTTTTGCCGTCCTTTTG
>C687J35174_10008374_pt1 | contig 13156 bp, 15 predicted proteins | sample RifCSPhighO2_01_FD_35174 | JGI IMG/M metagenome (IMG submission 35174) | reverse complement strand
GGTGCGGGGTCTTTGGCACACACATCCTTTCAAAACTATGGCTATCACCAAGTTTGCATACGGACTATCGACTCCGCTTCTCATCAGCGCAGGATTGGTTCATTTGCAGTTTAAAGTTTTTTGGCAATACAGCGCGATCCTCGCCGCTTTCCAATATGCGGTTTTGATAGGGCTTGGATATTTTTTCGGCGGATACTTCGCGACCGTCGAAAATACGCTTGTGCGGGTGGAAATACTGATAGCCGCCGCCGCGGTCGTATTTGGCATCTACTATCTTATTACCACTCTGTACGCTCGCGTTTTCTAAAGAAAGATTTCGGTCAATAGTATTGCGGTAGATTTCTTCCCACTCCTTTGCGATTTTTTCGGGGGAGAGTGTTTTGGCGAAGGTCACCGCCGCCTTACCCATGCGCTCGCGCAGGGCATCGTCGTTTAAAAGAAGTTTCAATTTTTCCGCCAAAGCGCGGTGGTCGCCCGGCTCTACCAAAAATCCGCAGTCACTCGGAGTGTAGTCTGGCAGCCCTTTGGAACGCGCACACACCGCTGGCACACCGGTTGCATACGCCTGCATGAGCGAAAGCGACTGGCTGTCTGCGGTGGACATAATGACAAAGGCGTCTGATGCTCGATAATACCGCGCAAGCTCGTCTGGGGGGACAAACCCAGTAAAGTGCACCCACTTCTCTATGGCTAGTTGGTGTGCCAGTATGCGCAAATTATGGTGCTCTACACCCAGCCCGGTTATGAGGAGCGAGAGGGAGGGGAAATGTGGAGTTAATAATTTCACTGCATGCAGTAACACGTCAATGCGCTTTTCGCTTGCAATCCTGCCGGAGTATATGACAACGGGCTCCGCAAGCCCCATATCCTTTCGCAGAGCATCTTTTTCATCTTCATTTTGTACTGGATAAAAGAGTGGCAGTTCAACCGGGTTTGGTATGGCCTTCCGGAGCGCTTAAATCCCTTTTGTTGCATGCTGGTGATAAGCGCTTGGTATGGCGCGGTGATATACGCGCAGTGGTTGTAATAATAAGCGTCGAGCCGCCGTGCGATACTTGGTGCAAAGCGGTAAAATTCCTCGACCGGCGTGTGGTTGGTCCCTACGAGCGGCACGCCAAATTTTTTTGCAATGCGCAAGGCCTCGAGCCCTGTTCCGTACGGGCTGTGCGTGTGGATGATGTCTGGCTTAAACGCGCGCAGAAAAGAAAAGGATCGTCCGGTAGGGAGCGCGATACGCGACTGCCCGGTGGGCGAGCGCAGGAGCCGCACCGAAGGAAGCCGCACAACCGGCATACCTTTAATGTATTCCGGCTCCTCGGGTAGGGCGCGCGCGACTACTTCGTAGTCGCGCGCGCTGTAGCGCGGTGCCACGTAACAGACGCGGTGGCCGCGACGCACAAGCTCGGTACCAGTTATTAAGATAGAGTCGCTAATGCCAGAAAGCTCGGGGTAGAAGTTATCGGCAAAAAAAGCGATTCGCATACCGCTATAATACCCTTAATATAAATATTTTCATCTAATAACCATAATGTTCACGGTCGTGTATACTAAGGTTATGGGTACGCTGGAACAAAAAACGGCCAAGCGGGCACGGAGAGAGAAAATCCAACAAAAAGTCACACTGGCTATTTTCCGCTTAACAACCAGAAATGCACGGGCTGCATTTGCGCCTGAAGCAGTACTCATGAAGCGTCTGTTCCCAGAATCTACCAAAAGGTCTCCCGCTCAACGTCTTCGCCAAGCAATTCATAGACTCGAGGAGAAAGGCCTCGTCCAGTGGAATAGGGGAACTCAAGGATGGTCGGCTGGCCTTACTGAGAAGGGGAAAAAGTATGCGGAGAAACTGCACGCGGTTGAATACATCCGGATACGCAAGCCAAAAGTGTGGGATCAAAAGTGGCGTATAGTGATGTTCGATATTTGGGAACGTCGGCGTCCCATTCGGGACAAACTACGTCGAGCTTTGCAGAAAGCCGGGTTCCGACGCATCCAGAACAGTGTGTGGGTAAACCCATACGATTGCGAGGAGTTAGTTGCGCTATTGCGAGCTGATTTACGGCTGGGTGAAGGAGTACTCTATCTTATTGCGGAAGGAGTTGAGAATGACCAAAAATTGCGTCAATGGTTTGGCCTGTATCCTTAATATGTACGACCGTACATATTAAGGATTTATTGTTTTTAGTGTGTTTTTTTGTGATATGCTAAATGCTAATAAAATCAGTTCCTAGATATTTTCCAACAGCATGGAATCATATGATTAAAATTTTCAAAAGAGGCCACAACCGCAGTACCTGCTGGTATTTCTCCAATGGTTGCGGGAGTTTTTATGCTAAATTACGTATATCAGCCGCATGAAACTTAGTTTTGTCATCCCGGCGTACAACGAGGAAGCACTTATTGCCAGTTGTCTTGAGTCGGTACAGCGCGAGCTGGCGCGGGGTAGTTATGACACGGAAATTATTGTCGTAAACAACGCTTCAACCGACCGCACCAAGGAAATTGTACTGAGCTTCCCTGGGGTCAGGGTGGTGGACGAACTGAGGAAGGGTCTTGTACAGGCGCGCCATGCTGGCCACACAGCGGCAGTGGGGGAGTTGGTGGCACACATAGATGCCGACACGCAGTTGCCTCCTGGCTGGGTGAACACCGTACTCTCCGCATTTGCAGAGAGTCCAAAACTTGTCGCTCTCTCGGGCCCTTACCTATACAACGATCTGCCGGTATTTAAACGCTCACTGGTGAAGCTTTTTTACGCGGTCGGGTACGTGTTTTATTACCTCGCCCACTATGTGTTTGGGGTCGGAGCGATGTTGCAGGGCGGCAACTACGTGGTGCGCCGGTCCGCGCTTGAAGAAATAGGCGGCTTTGACACAAGAATAGATTTTTACGGCGAGGACACCGACATCGCCAAACGTCTGGGGCGAGTGGGCGAGGTGCGCTGGACCTGGAAGCTCCATATGTATACCTCGGGTCGGCGGCTAGTACACGAGGGCATTGTACGTATGGGTATCCGCTACGCTGCCAATTTTATATGGGTAAGTATACTGGACAGGCCGTACACCAAAGAGTATACCGACGTGCGCTCAAGATAGTATTATAAGTATATGGATACCCTTGTTGTTTTTGGGGCCAAGTATTTGGTAGTGCTGGTTGCACTGGTGGGGATTGTAGCAGTGGTATGGATGGCAGAGGGCCGTAGGCGCCTACTTTGGCTCCTGGCGGTGTCGCTCCCGCTTAGCTACGCGCTAGCCCGCTTGGCAGGCCTTTTGTACTCACACCCGCAACCATTTGTGGTAGAAGGGTTTGAGCCGCTTATCCAACATACAGCAGACAATGCATTTCCTTCCGACCACACACTGGCGGCGGGTATTTTTGCATCCGTGGCGTTTTTGGCCGACTGGCGCGTTGGAGTGGTACTGTGGGCACTGACGCTCTCTATAGGCGCCGCGCGCGTGGTAGCCGGCTTGCACTACACTATAGACATTGTGGCAGGTGCTCTGCTTGCAGTGTTTGCAGTCTGGGCGGCCCGCAGATGGCTGTGGAGCATGCTATAGTGCCTTTGATGGGGTTGTCCCCACCGCTCTTCTTATGTGTCTATTTTAGCCATAGAATAGAGGAGGAGGCATATTTTATTAATTTGTAAATACTACTAACGTAACGATATGGAAAAGGAAATTGCATACTGTGTTAAGTGCCGCGAGAAGAAGGAAATGGCCGACCCAAAAGAGGTAGAGATGAAGGGTGGCCGCCGCGCCATGTCTGGTACCTGCGTGTCTTGCGGCACCAAGATGTTTAAGATTTTGGGAAACAAAAAGTAGTTTTTGGTCGAATGAGTAAAAAGACACCACCCATAAATGGGTGGTGCAAAAGTGCCGCTCGGGGGGCAGCGGCTTTGGAGTTCCGCTAGCAGGAAGGCACCAAAGCGCGCACGCTCCCGAGCGGCCGCCGTGGGGTCCTTCTTTATAGACGAAGTGTGGTCCACTTACACAACATTCGTCTAAAAGAAGTGTGTTTGCACCTCATCTCCGTACAAAAGGTTGGCGGCCCATTGCGCGGTTTACTATGCAAACACTCCCTCGGACCTGTCTGCCGCTATTGTGCCAGATGTTGATAAAAAAATCCACTCGGCTTGGTGTGTATGCTATTATTGTATGTATATAGGTGCGCAAATGTCACTATGTCATGTCCAACAAGGTAGCCACGCCAATACCAGACTATCTTGAGGAGACATACTGGTGGGCGTATGTGCGCCCTTTTGCGGTGCGTCTTTTTGAACGCCAGTGGCTCATAAATACTATCCTTTTTGGCAACTATGTAAGGTTGCGCAATGTTGTGCTCGACGAGTTTGGCGACGACCTGGCCGGGCGCACCCTGCAAATGTCATGTTGTTATGGAGACCTCTCGCCACGCTTGGCAGGGCGCGCCGCAAAAAACGGCGGCTCACTCGATNTTATAGACATACTGCAGGTCCAGCTAGACAATCTGCGCAGGAAAATTACGCCAGNGATGAATGCGCAGACTCTCCTTATGGACGCCACGGCACTTACTATGCCGGACAAGAGCTACGACAGGGTATTGCTATTTTTTTTGTTGCACGAAGAGCCACAGGCATATAGAGAAAAGACAGTGAGCGAAGCTCTTCGCGTTCTGAAACCGGGAGGCAAGATTGTTATAATAGACTACGCACGGCCGGCCAAATGGCACCCTGTGCGTTTTTTAATTTACCTTTTTTTGGCCAAGCTCGAGCCCTATGCGGTAGACCTCTGGGGCAGGGAACTAGCCGACGTTATACCGGCACAAATGGCCGGCCGCAGATGGCAAAAGTCGTCTTACTTCGGCGGTCTATATCAAAAACTGGTCAGTACTCGCTAAATTTCAAGGGAACAATCGCCAATTTCCAAACACACAACATCCTTACATTCTCAAGTTTGTAAGGATGTAGTGTCCTGTGCGGTTGGTGTGGAATGTCGTATAGTGTACATATATGACGAGCAGACGTGTTAAAGAGGACCAGAATTATTGGAACTTTGTATTTTCNGTATTTTTTATTGTTGTGCTTGTCGGGAGCCTCTTTTTTATGCGCTCGATGCGNGGCGGGTACCCGATGGCCGTGCCGCCTTTTGATGCATTTTTAATGGCTCTNGCGACCTTCCGGATTACGCGCCTTATCGTCTACGACAAAATCACTCGCTGGTTCCGCGAGCTTTTTGCCGACACGCGAGAGTTTTCCTCGACGCTCGGGACAGGTGAGGAAGTGATAATGGTCGAAGTACGGCCATATGGTAGCGGATTGCGGCACACGATATATGACCTGCTCCAGTGCCCGTGGTGCATCGGGATATGGTCGGCGCTTATCGTCGTCGTGTGTTACTTTGTCTTTCCGTGGTCGTGGACGGTTATCTTTTTCCTTGCGCTTGCGGGAGCTGGGTCGCTCTTCCAGGTCGTCGCTAACGCGGTGGGGTGGCACGCGGAAAATCTAAAACTCGACGCGCAGGAAAAAGAACGTGATTTGCAACTGTAGGTCGCTGCCTATACAAAAAACTGGTCAGTACTCGCTAAATTTCAGGGAGCCGATTTATTTACCGATCATCATCCAAACTATGAGTTAGCTGTTCAGGATAGACTACTATTAAGTATTTTTTAAGTGTAAACCACTGCCTTGTCTACTTTTTTGAAACAGGAATACCGATGCAGTAGAATGTAGAAGGAGAGTCGGCGATTTTTCCTTTTGGAGGATAATAGTATGTTAATCCTAAACAACTCTTTGTATTATCGCGTAGGGAGTATCCAGATAGAGTAGGCCCTTCTCTATCAAAAGCCTTAGGATAGAGAATGAACAAAGCAGTCACGATTATAAGAGCCCATATCCATTTAGTTTTCATATACCAAAATTATACACTCAAAAAGTGTTGGCCACCCTATCAAGGCCTTGCCCTGCTATCCGCTTCCTAACTGGATCTAATTCAGCGACCAAATGACGTAGTTTAAATAAGCGGCGAAGCTGACCCAAAGGATATATGGCACCAAGAGCCACGCGGCTGGTTTGGAGATTTTATAAAATGCAATGATTGTGGCGAGAATAGCAAGCCAAAGGAATGTGATCTCAATAAGCGCACCACCGGGGCTATGTAGACCAAAAAAGATAATCGACCAAAGGGTATTCAAGACCAGCTGGCTGAGAAATATGCCGAGGGCGATTTTGATTTGCTTTTTACGTTGTATGACCAGCCCTTCGACTTCGCTCAGGGTTAATTTGTTGTACTCACGCCAAATCAAGAAGGCCGCGATGCCCATAAGCGCAAATAGTGTCGTCCAGACGGGTCCGAATACCCATGCCGGGGGATTTAAAGCCGGTTTGACGATCCCGGCGTACCAGCCGGCGATGGACGGAGTCGTAAACACCGAGCCGATCACCCCCGCCGCCTCGGAAACTACGATGGCGATGATGAGTTTGAATGTGTTGTTGATTTTCATCCTTATTTCCTCTTAGAATCAGCCCAAAGCGACAATATACCCAAGGCTAAAAAGAGTGCCACCTCTATCCAATTCTGTTTTTGAAACGCATTGAAAAGCGCTGTCCCAAAAAAGATTATAAATATCGCAAGACTGGTAAATTTATATTTTTCCATATTCATATTTTAACACTTTGTTTTGTATTTGTCCGGAGGTCCCCACATCCATCGGGGTTTCTCGCCTTTTTTATAACAAATCCAAATAAGCACTGCCGTGGCAATAATAATCAGAGGTAAAAACCACAGTAAGAAGTCCTCGCCGGTCTCAATATACCTTTCAGCGAATAGTCCCGGCACGATAATAACGAGCAAATACGCAAAAAGCACGATCCAGCCCTCTTTTTTAGCCGGCGCCCAGCCCCAGCCGTAGAGCCGCGCTTTAAACCAATAACCCTGCGGATTGTCTTTTAGATAAGCAATATATTCTTTGATCATAATGATGGTGTTGATTTAGGGTTAAGCGTATCTTTGATTTGTTGAGCTAAGGCGCATAGCCCTGTGCAAAGCCACTTCAAGCTCGCGGGGGACGTTCTTTCAGACCGCTAGCAACAATCCGACTTTTTAGCTCCGCTGCATTCTGGGAAGGATGTTGGCCTCCATGATATCAATTGAGGATTGTGGAATCTGCAAGTGTGGGTGATCCTCAAATATTTTGGCTACCGCGTCGGCTGAGTCGGCCTCGACGAGCGAATACATCATAAGGTCGTTGCTTGTGTCGGTTATACCAGCACCGGTAACCTGCTTGTTTTTGCCCAAGCCCGCCGTCTCTTTGACCATCTCGCTATTTTTGGCTAGCCAGGTATCCCATTCCCCCTTCATCTTTGCCTCCATGGCCTTGCGTTCCGCCTCGGGATTCTTCATCCAATCTTGAATGACAGAAACCGGCGCTTTATAAATCGCGTAAAATTTTTTCATGTCCCGAATTATACCCCCACTTTATGAAGGAGCAAAGAAACACATCTAGTAAACTCTGGGCTCCACTCGTTGGACATGTTTGGAACGGTAGATTGGAAGGCACTTGAGCGGGAAATGCAGTAGCTTATAGTTGCGATGCCGGGGCTCAAAATTATATAACAGACAAACCGCCCGAGAGGGCGGCTTGTCTGTCTCTGGAGGGACGGCATTCCGGCTTACTTGTCCGGCACCCCTCATCCATCGTAAGTACTCACGTGTGCCAGCGAGCCTTTCTGGCGTCAGATATTTACACCCGCACTATAACATATTATGCCCTCGGGAGGGGGCGAGCCTCCAACCTCAAACTAAAAAGCCACCTTGGCCGAGGTGACTTAATAGCGCCCGATGGGACTCCCCTGGGTCCAAAGGACTTTCTTAGTGCGCCCCCCGCACGAGGCGGTTCCGAGGGGGTTTTAGGACGCAATGACAAAAAGTAGTATAGCATATTGCGCCCTCGGGAGGGGTCGAACCTCCAACCTTCCCGTTAGAACCGGTATGCACTATCCATTGTGCTACGAGGGCAAAAGAGAAAAGCCACCACAAAACACTGCACTCGGTGCAGTTCTCGGGTGGCTATGCTCTTGCTCTCAAGCGTTGCATCGTGTTTTCAATGTATCAAATCTCGTCGGCAATCTCAATTGCCTCGTCTTCGTCCAATCCTTCGCCAATCAACTCCTGTGCCTTCTCGGCAACATCCTCATCCACATCGTATTCTTCCATCAGCCGCTTTGTTTCTTCGTCCATGTATTTAAATCCTAACGCTTGCGGGAATGAAATCCCTAAATAGTGCTAGGGTTTGATCGTAAATAGACTCAACAAGCACCTCTGCTTCTTCCGCCGGAACCTGTTTTCGCAAAAGCATCAGCCGTACATTCGCGCGTATACGCGACTTAATGACTTCACTGTTAGACCAATCCACCGCTAAATCGCGTTTGATGATAGAAACCAGCTCCCTCACAAATTCTTTCATTTCTCCGTTTCGTGCAATACGGTGCTTGCCTTTTGACACCAAGTCATAGAACGCCGCCTCTTCTTCGGTGAGGCCGGTATCTCGCATTGCAAGTTCCGTTTTCTTGATTTCTCTTGCAAGCTCTACGAGCCGCTCTATAACTTTGCCGGAATTAATGATGTTATTTTCATACTCCTCGATGATCTGCTCCAGAAGTCGCATGAGTGTTTCGTATCGCGTTACATTCTTCTTCGTCCGCATGCGCAGTTCGTCATTCAGGAGTTTTTTAAGTACCTCAACGGCAAGATTCTTGTATTTTAGGTTCTTTACTTCTTCCAGAAATTTCTCATCAAAAATAGAAATATCAGGCTTGCCACCGTTTTGCATCTTGAGAATATCAATCACCCCTTCCGCAGCTACACTTTCTGATATCAGCTCCCGTATGGCCGTCTCAATTCGCCCGTTAGAGTCAGGGAGCATCACACCGGTATCCGACAGTTTGTTGATGGCGCGTTTGAGCGCGCGGAAGAATTCCACATCGTCACGAATCTTGTTTGCCTCTGGGTGCGGCATTGCGAATCCGAAAAGTTTCGAAAGGGCTTCTGTCTCGCGCAAGAAGCGCATTTTTTTCTCCTCATCAAGCCCGCCCGTTTTCGGGTCGGTGAGTAGTGAATCCATAGCCGCATAAAATACCTTTGCGGCTTCTCCGGCGGGCATTTTTCGGTATCCTGAAAATGACATATGAGCGAGCATTGCCGACACGATGTCATATTTCTCCCGCATCTTTGCGACGATATCCTCGATCGGGTACATCGTGTCGCGCCGGTCTTCGGCACTGTAGATGGAAAGCGCCTTCTTGAGATTGTCTGCAATACCGATGTAGTCCACCACAAGACCGGCCGGTTTGTCTCGAAAGATACGATTCACGCGTGCAATTGCTTGCATGAGTGTGTGATTCTTCAAGGGCTTGTCCATGTATAGCGTGTGGAGGTGGGGCACATCAAAGCCGGTGAGCCACATATCGCAGACGATAACGAGCTTCAACGGATCATTTACATTCTTAAACCGTCGTTCAAGTTGTTTCGCATCGGTTTCCGACTGGATGATATCTTCAAAATCTTCCGGCTTGGATATAACTACGGCGACTTCCGGTGCATTCGGTATCGCACGAATGGCCTGGTACATATCTGCGGCGATCTTCCGCGTCATCGTCACAATCATCGCCTTACCCTCAAGTCCTCGACTATTGAAGTGGCTCACGATGTCGGCGGCGACTTGCTTCACACGCTCTGGCGTGCCAACGAGTTCTGCCAGCTTCGCAAACTTGCGTTTCAATACTTCGCTCTCCGGTAATGCGTATTCGTCAGCTATCGTCTCAAACTCTTCGTCAATAAAGTTGTTCGTCAGGTGGAGCGGCACGAGCCGACCTTCGTAGAAAATAGGCACTGTCGCGCCATCCTCAACCGCTTGGTTTATCTTGTAGGTACTAATGTATTTCCCGAATACGAGTTCCGTGTCTCTTGATTCCGTGCTAATCGGTGTACCGGTAATACCCATAAATGATGCGTTCGGCAAGGCTTCACGCACATTCCCAGCAAATTTCGCATACTGCGAGCGGTGCGCTTCATCCGCGATGACGATGACATTTTCTGCAAGTGATAACCCACCCGCAAGCTCATCTTCTTCGTCCTCAAACTTCTGTATGGTTGTGAACACAACGCCACTCGGCGTTTTTAGTTGTTCACGAAGCGCGGGAACGCTCGGCGCCTGCCACGCGGTCGGGTAGCCGGTGCGGGCGAATGTTTTGTGAAGCTGGCCGTCTAAGTCATTGCGGTCGGTGAGAAAAACAAAGGTTGGGCTCTTAAACTCGGGTAATACTTTTGCCTTGTTCACATAAAACACCATGGAGAGCGATTTGCCGGAACCCTGTGTATGCCAAAAAACGCCGATTTTGCCGTCGCCCTTTGGCTTCACGGCCTTGCGCGTTGCCTCCACTGCCTTATTCACCCCATAATATTGGTGATACTGCGCGACCATCTTCGTATACTTTGCCGATTCGCCGTCGCTATCCGCCCCATAAACGGTAAAGTAGCGGAAGATATCCATGAGCCGCTCTTTATTGAAAATACCTTTTACCAATACCTCAAGCTCCGACATACCCTTCAAGTTGTCATTTTCACTCTCAATGCCTTTCCATATCGCGAAGCGATCCCACGCGCTCCCTATTGTTCCGTAGCGCGCCTGCACCAGGTCACTTATCACGAGAAGTTGGTTGTATTTGAAAAGCTCGGGGATTTCATTTTTATATGCTTCAAGCTGGAGGTACGCGGAACGGATAGTGCCCGACTCGCTCGTCGGACTTTTGAGCTCAAAGACCGCGAGCGGGATGCCGTTTACATACACCACCACATCGGGGCGGCGCACCGAATCTGCCCCCTGCACAGCGAGCTGATTCACGACGAGGAATTCGTTATTGTGCGGATTCTCAAAATCAAAAAAATGTGCGATCTTCGTTTCCTCGTCGCAGTCAGCCTCGCGACGCGTAATCCGCGCTCCCTCGGTGAGCAGTTTGTACGCTTGCCGATTTCGTTCTTCCACGTTCGGGTGCTCAATGTGCGAAAGTTGCTGTACTGCCTCGTCTTCCGTTTCCGCAATCCATGGATTGATACGGATGAGCGAGCGCTTAAGACGTGGCAGAAGCACAACATCGCGGAAGTTCTCCCGCTCACCAGTTATTTGCCCGGGCGCCAAGTCTGGCCCGAATTCATAGTCATAGCCAAGCTCCTTGAGCCACTCAATGACTGGCTGTTCCGCAAGCGAATCTTCGTTGAGTTTATTGGTCATAAAATCAAATGAAGCTCAAAACTAGAAATGCCAACGAAAGAATAAACAACAGATAAAAGATGAACTCGATGTGACGCTGGTACTTCGTGAAAGTTATGAAGATTTTTTCCTTTAAATTTTTACCGGTAGAGACCAGAAACAGTTTCTGAGCCTCGGCGAATAGGTCCCTTGCCTTTTGTTTCAATTCTTCTTCGGTTTTTACATTAATTAATTCGGCTTGTTTACCCGCCGAGGCTATAATTCGGGAATACCTACTCTCCGTTTCTAGAATCAAAAAGAAACTACCAACAATAATGGTAAGAACTTGCATGACCCATGAAATAATAAGGTAACAATTCGCCTCGCCACTCGACGCAGTAGCTAGACCAACAGAAAACCCCAAAATTGTACCGGTTAGTAATGTCAGGTGCTCAAAGTTCTTACGTTTTTCCGTGATATTTCTTTCGCCCGCATCAATAAGATACTTCAGCAGTTTATCGAATTGTTCGCTTTGTTGAGGATTCATACTTGTATTTCTCCACTCATTAAGCGCGGCAAAAGGAGGTCGCGCATGGCGGCAAGCTTTTGGTTTTCTTCTAGTACTGCCAACACTTTGTCAAACATCGAATTTGTCACTTCATAAAAATCCACCAAGATTTTTTCTGGCGGCATTACTACTTCAATTTTCTCAAAGGCACTTTTGCTTATGATTGGAGCGGCTGTGCCCCCAGAAGCATGGGATTGCAAACTGCCTTTCATTTTTTGCAATAGCAAGAAAATGAAAGGCCGAAGAATTTTTGTATGCGGAATAATGCTGTTAATTTGCTGGTTGGTAAAACTCTCTCGCGTAACGATTCCAATCAACCCAATAGTTGCGATGCAACTCACACAGATTGCGCCTGCGGGGAGCTTTGAGGCACGCATAGTATCCGCACCGCGATCAGACAAAAATCTCTCCGTCTTTATGACATACATACCATTCTGTAAATCGGGAATGGTAATAAAAGGGTAGTCTATACCGAAGTTCTCTCTATCTTTTGTACTGGGGGTTTTCCCTGTAATAATTTTCCCAAGATCTCCAAGTGTTTTCACCTCCCATCCTTCTGGCAGGCCATCGACTGGAACAGTGAATTGCTTCTTGAAAATCGCCTGGGCCATTTCTTCAAGTGCCTTGATGATGCGGTTGTTGTTCTCAATCTTCTCGTCAAACGGCCACAAGGTATCAGAAATCTTCGCTTGTTCCGTGAGGGGTGGCAGTTTTATTTCGAATCGTTGGAGATCGCGAATTGGCAGTTGCGGCTGAGCACTGCCACTTTGAAGAGATACCACCTGATTATTAAATACCTGCCCAACAAGAAAAAGATTCAGAAATCTCACATCAATATTCTGTCTTGGTCTCAAAATAACCATTCCCGAATTTATACGTATATGGTCGTACGGAGTATCTTTCCCGTAATAAGCCACGTTTCCAATAGTTCCCCGCGTAGTTAATACGAAATCGCCACGTTCTAACTCACCCTTCCGCAATAAACGATCCTTTTCTTCTGAAATAAATTGCACATTACTGAAGTCAAATTTAGTCCCAGATACATTTTTAGTATTCAGAAATACAGAGTAACCACTCGCTACGAGTTCACCGCTTCCAGGATAATTCTTGCCACGATCACCGTCAATAATCTCAACCACCTCTCCTAACTTTATCGTACGCCAGGTTGTTTTGGTTTTCGTGATCATATCAATTCCAACCGAGCCAATAAACAAGGCCCGCGATAATCAGCCCGACGATAACGGCGGTTAGAATGTGCTGTTGAAACCAGCCCCAAAGATCTATAGCGACCTTTCGCCAGTACTGCTTATGCGGATCTCTGACATGTTGAATACCAATCTGTTCAGGCGGAATGCCGATAACTACGCCTCC
>C687J35174_10008358_pt1 | contig 13173 bp, 16 predicted proteins | sample RifCSPhighO2_01_FD_35174 | JGI IMG/M metagenome (IMG submission 35174) | reverse complement strand
CAATCTACTTGTGGTTCTAATAATCAAAACTGTTGTTGCAGTTCTAGTGATTGTCAATGTTGTTAATTTTTTTTAGATACTTTTTTATACTCTTTTTTCTTGGGACTATTGTCCTGTAAAATATATACTGTAGAAGCGTTTTTTTAAGTGGAAATGTTTTCTTTCTTCAAAATTATTCAAAGGAAGAATGATTGTATGAATAGAATTATTTTAGTCTTTAGTGTTTTAGTAGTGTTTGCTTTTGTGTTAAGTGCTTGTGCTTCTACGCAAAGTTCTGGTGAAGTAGTTGGTGTCACACCAGAAGATTTTGCTGCAGCATGTGAAGAAGCCGGGTATATCTATTCTGATAGTAGTGGTGCTCAAGCGGCTCCTTCTTTAGCAGGGTCAGAGGGGATAAAGATCGGTAGGGCAGTAGCTGTTACTACACAAGCAAGTGACTGTGGTAATAATTGTGACATTTGTGGTTGTGATAAGGATGGTAACAATTGTAAGTGTCAAGATTAATTATTTTTTTCCGATAGTCTTTTAAGATCTCTTTCTTTTTCTTTTCTTCTTTATGAAAAAATTTGAATTTCCTGAACCTGGTGTTGATGATAAGTTTCTTGCGTATGGAGAGACTCTTGCAGAAGCTTTTGGGAATTGTGCATTAGGATTATTTGCAATTATAAGTAAAGATCGAGTTGCTTTAAAAAAAACAAAGAACTTCTCTGTGCGAGCAGGAAATAAAGAAAAATTGCTTTATGAGTTTTTAGAAAAATTATTGTCTTTGGTGGATACTGAAAATTTTCTTGTAGGGATCGTAAAAAAAATAAGTATTACTCAGAAAGAAGATCTGTATTTTTTACAAGTAGAAGTAGAAGGTGATTCTGCTGAAGGTTATGAATGGTATATGCGAGTGAGGCGTATTACTTCTAAGCATTGTTTTATAAAAGAAAGCCTACACCTGTGTATTATACAAGTGGGGGTGGAGATGTAAAATGGCTGGTTCTAAAAAAACATTTGAGTTCTTACCTCACACAGCTGATGTCAAATTCCTGGCTTATGGAAAAACTTTAGAAGAAGCTTTTGAAAATGCAGCTCTTGCTACTTTTGCAACTTTGACAGATATACAAAAAGTGAAAGCAAAGAAGAAGAAGAAAGTCTCTGTGAAAGCGAAATCCAAAGAAACACTTCTCTATGACTTTATTCAAGAGCTTCTTTTCCTTGTTGATACTGAAGGGTTTCTTTTGTCAAAAATGGAATCCTTAACTATTAAAGAAACGGCAAAAGGTTTGTTTCTTATAGCAGTTTTTCTCGGAGATTCTGGAGATCAATATGAAATTATCACACAAATTAAATCCAGTACCTATAACGATATGTTTATAAAAGAAGAAAAAACGTGCGTGACTATACAAATGGTGTTAGACATATAATGGTAAACTGCCCAAGAAAAGATGGAACTGTGATGAATATTCAACCGAAGAAGTTGAATAGTTATTCTTATATTATTGAAAAACAGGGTGATATGAAAGTGCCTGTGAAAATCTTTGCAGATGAGAAACTCATGCAAAAAATGATGGAAGATACGTGCATTTGTCAAGGAGTCCATGTTGCGACGCTTCCTGGTATTAAGGGCTATTCTGTGATGATGCCAGACGCTCACCAGGGGTATGGGTTCTCTATTGGTGGAGTTGCTGCTATTGATGCGAAAGATGGATGTATCAGTCCTGGCGGAATAGGGTTTGACATAAACTGCATCCCAGGAGAGACTAGGATTTCCTTACAGCATGGTACTTGGTTGTCTATAGAAGATGTAGAAGAACAATGGAATAAAGTACAATTTTCTTTTACACATCTTCAAAATAAACAACTAGGTGTGAGTTCTTTGCTTGCATTTATGAAAAAAGAAAGTTCCGGAGTTCTTTTCGAAATAAAAACTAAAACTGGGCATATCATTCGTGCTACAGATGATCATCCGATATTTACTCCGGATGGTATGAAAACTGCTGAAAAACTTTCTCTTCATGATAGAGTTCTTATAAATTCCTTTAAAGGTATACAATATGAAGAGCCTAGTAATGAAATTATTTTGAGTGAAGAAGATTTATACCCTCTTTTTGAAACTTTTGGAATTGGAACTGAAGGAAATGCCCAAAAACAAATACTGAACCATATTAGAGAATTAGACATTCTCCCCTTGAGATATAATTCTAAAAAACTTCCTATACTTATGAAATATTTAGGGTATCTTTTTGGAGATGGAAATATGTATTTTTCTTCAGAAGGACATATTCACTGCTGGGGTAGAGAAGAAGATCTTAAAACTATTCAAAAAGATTTACAAGAAATTGGTATATATGGAGCAAATATATATCAAAGGAAAAGAGACCATTCTATTACCACTAAATATGGTGTTAAAGAGTTTTCGGCTACAGAATATGCCCTGCAAAAAAATGCAACTAGTCTTTTTTTGATTTTCGTTGCTTTAGGTTGTCCTCATGGGAAAAAAGCAATTCAGGAATATCGTGTTCCAGAATGGATTATGAGAGCTCCTCTATGGCAGAAAAGACTCTTTTTAGCTAGTTTTTTTGGTGCAGAATTATCTTCTCCTAAAACGAATAATGGCTACAACTTTCAGGAGCATGCTCTGGGTATGAATAAACTTGTTTCTTTAGAAAAAAATGCAATAGACTTTTTGAATGATATACGAAAACTTCTTGATGATTTCGAAGTACAAAGTAATGAGCCTGTACATGTTGAGGGATATACTTATGAGGGAGTTCATGGCCAGACTACGGGATGGAGAGTACTTATTCAAACAAATTCTGAAAATTATTTGAAGTTCTTAGAAACAGTAGGTTTTGAATATCATAGAGAAAAACAAAAACTTGCAAATCTTACCGCTCATTATCTTCGCTTTAAAGAGTATATTATTGGTATACGCTCTCGTGCAAGATCAAGATCAAAAATTATGAAGAGCCAGCTTTTTCCTAAGCAGGTCATTATGAATGCACTTGTTGGTGAATATGTCAACGAAAGGTTTATTGAGCGGTCTTTGTATGAAGAAACTTCAGATGCTCGAATTGCTTTTGTTTGTCCTTCCTTTGAAGAATACTGTTTAAAATATGCTGTTGGTGATAGTGGTTTAGCCTGGGTAGAAATTGAAAAAATTAGACTTGTACCTTATGATGGTATGGTTTATGATGTTACCATGAATGATGAAAATCATAACTTTATAGCAAATCACTTTGTTGTTTCAAATTGTGGTGTTCGTGTTTTGAAAACTAACCTTACAAAAAAAGAGGTAGAACCTAAAGTCAAACAACTCTTAGATGCAATTTTCAATCATGTTCCTCCTGGTGTAGGAAGACGATCACAGGTGAAGGTTGGGACTAAAGAGTTGGATGATGTCTTACGTGATGGTGCAGCTTGGGCAGTTTCTCGTGGTTATGGAACAAAAGAAGACCTTGAATTTTGTGAAGAAGGGGGAAAAATGCCTGGAGCGGACCCAAGTAAAGTGAGTAGAAAAGCACGTGAGCGAGGAATAGGCCAGTTAGGAACTTTAGGTGCAGGGAATCATTTTCTAGAAGTACAGGAAGTACGAAAAGTGTTTCATAAAGATGCAGCAAAAACTTTTGGTTTAGAAGAAGGACAAATAGTTCTTATGATTCATTGTGGTTCACGAGGATTAGGACATCAAGTGTGTTCTGATTATTTACGGTCTATGGAGGATGCATTCCCGGAGATTGTGAAAAGCCTTCCTGATCGAGATCTCATTTATGCTCCTGCACAGAGCCAACTTGCTAAAGATTATTATGGTGCTATGTGTGCTGCTGCGAATTTTGCATGGGCAAATAGACATATTATTGGACATCAAGTACGAAGTGCATTCAAAGAAGTGTTTGGAGAGAAAGTAGAGTTAACTACCTTGTATGATGTAGCTCATAATATTGCAAAATTAGAAACGCATGTGATTGATGGAGAAACATGTGAGGTGTATGTGCATAGAAAAGGTGCAACACGAGCATTTGGACCTGGAAGAGCAGAAGTGCCTAAAAAATATCAACATGTAGGACAGCCTATTCTCCTCCCTGGAAGTATGGGGACCTCTTCGTATATTCTTGTAGGAACAGAAGGGGCAATGGCTGAAAGTTTTGGAAGTACTGCACATGGTGCTGGGCGACTTATGTCACGACATACTGCGAATAATATGTGGACTGGGGAACAAGTCAAAAAAGATCTTGAAAAAGAACATATTTACATTAAAGCTGCTTCATGGAAAGGAATAAGTGAAGAAGCACCAGGAGCATATAAGAATGTTGATGAAGTTGTAAGGGTGAGTGATGAGGCAGGTATAGGGAAAATTGTTTGTCAATTAAAGCCAATGGGTGTTGTGAAAGGATAGTTCTTCTTAGCATAATATTTATAAGTTTTTCAAATTTATTTTTTAGTTATGGATAGTTCAAAAAGGCTATTAGCAGAAAACTGTAGGGATCATCTTGGTAAAATTTGTTTATTAGAATCTTATGGTAGGGTATTTCAAAGTTCAGGTCATAAGCTTCCTCAACCTTTTCCCCATGTGCAAGATGCGCTTGTAGCGTTAGCTTTGGAAGGGTATGAACAAATATATTTAGGTATTGCAAATATTGTTCATGGAGATCCTACAAAGAATGAACCACGTGCCGTTATTCTTCTTCATAAAGAAGGAGGAAAGGGAATATACTCGTCTGATGTTCTTATTTCTAGAGGTTTAGAAGGAGAGGGGTATTTGGTTTGGTCTTATAGGGTTATTGAATAAAAAAGTTATTCTAAAAATACCAGAAGGTACATAGCAATCATTCCTAAAATAAAGAATACTAATCTGAGAAAGGCTTTTCCACTTTCTGATTCTCTATTTCTATGCAATTCTGGGATGAGGTCTGAACAGGCAATATAAATAAATCCTCCTGCTGCAAAGGGGATTAAAAATATTGTTAGTCCTTCAATATTTTTTGCAAGAATAAAAGTAAGGATTAATCCTAAAACTGCAGTAAGTGCTGTACAGAAATTAAGGAGTAATGCTTTTGTTTTTGAAAAACCTCCATGGATCAAAACTGCAAAATCTCCTATTTCTTGTGGTATTTCGTGGAAAATAACTGCTATTGTTGTTGCAATACCTACAGGAACACTTACAAGATAACTTGTTGCAATAATTATACCATCTAATAAATTGTGAATACCATCTCCAATAAGGTTCATAATTGCAAAAGAATGTATATGTTTTTTTGATGGAGGAATATGACAATGTCTCCAGTGAATAAATGCTTCTATAATGAATGAAAATACTATTCCGATGAGGAGGGATGTAGAAATAATTATTGTAAATCCAGCTTCTTCAATGCTTTCTGGAAGCAAATGGATAAATGCGTCTCCTAGTAATGCACCCGCAGCAAAACTGACCATATATAAGATATATTTCTTTACTTTTTTTTCTTGTAGGGAGAGTGTAAAAAGTCCTATAAAGGAGATAATACTGACTATTAAGACGCTTAAAAGACCATAAAGATACACTATATCCATAGGCTATTATATGGAGCATAGATTTAAATANCTTATTGATTCCCATTATCAATAATGAGACAGAGTCGTACTACAAAACAAAAAGCCATTTTAGAAGAAGAGCTTGCAACAAAAAAAACCTTTTTTAGTGCTGAGGAATTTTATGTCATTCTAAAAAATAAATATCCTCAGATAGGAATTGCTACAGTTTATCGTTTTCTTCATGAAAAAGTAGATAAAAATTTTCTTCATTCTTATACTTGCCATAGAAAAGCTCTTTATTCTCTTCAAAAGAAAGCACATGTTCATTTCTATTGTGAACAATGCCATGTGGAAAAACATTTAGACATTAAAAATGTTGATTTTCTTAAAAATGAGATCCCTGGAGAAATTTGCCATTTTCAAATTGATGTTAAAGGGATCTGTAAAAAATGTCAAAAGGATTGATTTTCCTTTTTCTTAAAAATCTTCAATGCAAGGAAGGTTCCTCCTGCAATGAGGATAAGAGAGATAATACTAATAATTATTATTGTTAGGAAGCTTCCTTTTTCTTCTGGTGCTGCAATTGTTTTTTCTGTTTCAGGTGCTGCAAGTGTTGTTCCATCTACTGTCACGCCGAGTTCCATTGTCCCTGCTATGTCTGAGTATANCCCTATGTATATTTTCTTTGTTTCATCATAGCTTGTACTTGGAGGATTTGATTCTAAAGAAAATTCATTTTGTCTGCATCCAGAAAAGCTTCCACAAGAGTTAAACCAAAGATCTTCTGCTTCTCCTAAATCACCTTTGTCAATATTATCTTTTCCATCTGCTTCTTCTATGTCAATTAGTTTATGTTCTGCTTCTCCATTGACGGTGTTGCAATCCCATTTTGTTCCTGAACAACCATTCCAAGAACCTGTTTCTGTCATGACACTTTCATCTACATGCCAAATCACAACTCCTCCTGCTTCATCTCCATTCATAAGCTCTGCAGTATGCCTATTTTCAATGAAGAATATTTCAGATTCTGAGATAGGTACTGCATAATAGCGAATTCCTGTGCTTGCTGAATCTTGCACAATAGTAAAATAATNATTTGTTTCAATTTCNTGATAGGAGTTTTTATTCAACCAAGAGAGGTATGCTTTTGACCANGGATCAAAACTTCCTGGTTCTTTCATGTAGCCTCCATANCCCATGATGCTCCATTCTGCTGTTCCTTTTGAGGTGCCATCATCTGGGACTGTATCATACATATCAGGAAGGCCTAAGTAGTGTCCAAACTCATGTGCGATAATACCTACTGGACTTGTTTCGCTGACTGTTTCGTAATCAATAATTTGTACTCCATCTACTGTTATTGGATTAATACTAAAGTAATGTGACCAAATCTCTTCATTATTTCCCCCTCCATTCTCATCTGGATCTCCTGCATGCACGACAAAGAGGCTATCAACAACCCCATCATCATTCGCATCATATTGTGAAAAGTCAATATCTTTATCTGCTGCTTCAATTGCTTCAAGGATCATCTCTTCTACATTTGCTTCGTTGTTATCTCCATAGTATTCCATTGTATTAGCTAATGTATACCATGTTGGAAGCACTGTGCCGGAAAGTTTTAATGCACCATAGGATTGTTCTTTGAAATAGCTTGCTAAACTTTTTTCTCCAAAAAACATTGCTTCGAGTTCACTTGTAGATATTGTTGCTTTTGTATCCGTAAATTGTATTGGAATAATCACTATAGGAAGCTCTTTTGCTTCATAGCTAATGTCATACACTGCTTGGCCTGTGAAAAGGATAATTGGCTTTGGTTCTGTTTTTGGTGGTGGGGGAAGTTCACCTTGTTGTTGCTGTTCTTGTAAATAAGGATCATAATAGGTATAAGTTCCATCTGGCTGGGTTTTGATGCCATAACCATATTCTGTGTTTATCACTTGCCTTTCTGGGTTGTACATTTCATAGATAGGCTTTACAAGTGCAGGTGGTCGTCTTGGGCGAATTAGGCGAATGTTTTCTTTTCCACATACTGCTCCTTGCTTTTGTAGTTCTTCTATTCTTTGGTCTCTTCGCAGAGGAAGATTTGTATCTGGTTTGAAATATCCATTTTCATCTATCTTTGCAATATATGGCCTTCTTCTTCCTGTTGCATCCTTTTGGATAACTACAGGGCACTGTGTTTCTTTCTCATATAGTTCAGAATAATCATGGTCTCCTTGTTGTTCAAAAATTTTTTCTCCAAGTTCTTCGTCTGGATTATTAAATTTTTCTTCATCTTTTTCATAGATTGGTTTTGTTACTTTACCTTCCGAGTCTATTGCAACTGGTATCCAAGAACCATCTTCTGAGAGTATGGAATAGGGTGCTCCAGGTACTGCTTGTACTAGGGGTAAAATTAGAATTATAAGAATGCTTATTATACAACCTCTTTTCATNGTTCTTTTTTATATTTAAAGAGCATTTAAAGTTTTCTGTTGATTACTTGGAATTGGTAGTACAGTTATACTAGAAAAAGTTTATATATCTACAGGAGCTTGAATCTTTTATGGGTACTATTTTAATTTTCTGTGCACATTCTGATGATGAGGCTATAGGAATGGGAGGGACTATTGCAAAATATGTTTCTGAAGGAAAGAAAGTTGTTAAGATTGTTTTTTCTCATGGAGAAAAAAGTATTCCTCATCTTCAAGAAGCTGTTGTTAAGAAAGCACGATTTAAAGAAACTGATAAAGCTAGTGCATTTATTGGCATTGCATCAAATAAAAATCTTGGTTTGCGAGATACACGTTTACGAAGTGATGTACAAAAAGCTTTTGTTGCTAGAAGACTGAGAGAAATTATTATGCTTAGCAGGCCTGAAAAAATTTATGTTCCCTCTGCTTTAGATCCGCATCCAGATCATCAAGCTGTAAATAGGATTGTTTTTCAGGTTGTAACATCTTTAAAGAGGCATTATCCCTTGTATGCATATGAAGTTTGGAATGTTGTTCGAGAGACACACCCACGTGTTTATGTTGATATTAGTTCTTATATTAAAATTAAAATGATTTATATAAAAATGTTTAAAAGTCAATGGGTCTATATGTTTTCCTTGTATTTTCCTACTTTATTTCGTTCCTTTTATTATGGAAGAGAAAATAGTTGCCAGTATGCAGAGAGGTTTTACAAATTACGATGAAGATTTTATTTGTTGTTTCTGGAATAGGCTATGGTGATGCTACTCGTGAGCATGCAAATATCCTTGCATTGAAAAAAAAATATCCTCAAGCGCGTATTATGGTGCAGGGTATGATAATTCTTATGAATATTTTCAAAAAAAATATCCTACTATACGAATTCGAGGATATAAACTTCCTGGAAAATCTATGAAAATTAATGTTTGGAATTTTGGTTTACGAAACTTATTTCTTCCTGCTTTTTGGTTTTTAGGTACATTAAAAGTACGTTTGCAGGCATTTAATTTCATCCCTGATCTTGTTGTAAGTGATTTTGAACCTGTAGGTATTTCTCTTGCTCGTGTTCTTGGCAAAAAATGTATTGTTGTTTTTGGTTTTGATCCTCTTCTCTATAAGCAATATGCAAAAAATCATTCTGTTAATTATAAAATGAAAATTGAAGCTGCATATTTTGAGCGTGTGTATAATGAAGCTGATCTTGTTCTTATTCCTACATTTAGGAAAAATCCAGAAAAACATCTTTCTTATACTTATGTCAGCCCTGTTATTCGTACAAACCCAGAACAATTGCCTTCTGAAACTGTGCTTATGAAACAGTTGCATTTGAAGAAAAAACCTTTTGTTGTCATGCTTGGTGGATCAGAATTTGGTACAAAACTTGCTCTTCATATTAATAAGATAGCATCTGCTTTTCCTCAAGAACGGTTTCTTATTTTTGGAGGGGATTTACAGTTTTTATTTGCAAAAAATGTTCGTTATATTAGATATACACCAGACTTCTTAAAATATTTGAAAGTTTCTCGAGGTGTCATTACTCTTGCTGGGCAGAAAACACTTACTGAGGCACTTGTTTTTCAGAAACCTGTTCTTTGCTTCCCTATTGAGGATCATATTGAGCAAGTACTTAATGCGTATGCTTTAGAGGATTCCATACTTGTGAGCCATAGTAGTTCTTTGAAAGCTGTACATTTTGCTTTTGGGGAATTTCTTCGTAATCTTGCTCTTTATCAGAAAAAAATTTCTAAAAGAACTCTTCAAGCAAAAGGCTCAGATGAATTTGTTCGTCTCTTAGAACTTACCTTAAAGAAAGAGGCGTAAAATCTTTTTTTGGTTCTGTTTTTTTTCTGCTTCTTATAATTTCAATGATGATAGGTATTACTGATACTATTATAATCCCAATAATAACTAAGGAAAAATTTTCTTGTACAATAGGAATAGTTCCAAAATAATATCCACTTAAAGTAAAAAGTCCTACCCAGAGGATTGCCCCAAAAATATTAAATTTTAGAAACTCCCAATACTTCATTTTACCAATACCTGCAATAAATGGAGCAAAGGTTCTCACTATGGGAACAAAGCGTGCAAGGACAATAGTCTTTTTCCCAAATCTTTTATAGAAGTCATTGGTTCTTTCAAGATATTCCCTTTTCAAAAAGCGGGCATTTTCTTTTTTAAAAACTTTAGGTCCAAGATAATATCCAAAAGCATAATTTGCTGTGTCTCCAAGAATTGCAGCAATAGTGAGAACAGTAAATACTATTCCGAGATTTAAGGATCCTAATGCTGCAAATGAACCAGAAGCAAAAAGCAAGGAGTCTCCTGGAAGAAATGGTGTAAGTACAAGGCCTGTTTCTAAAAAAATAATTATAAAAATAAAAGCATAGGTCCAGGTGTCATAGGTTTGAATAATTGTACTAAGATATTTATCAATGTGGAGAACAAAGCCGATGAGTTCTGTTATTGGAATCATTTTAGGTACTATTTTCTTTTTCTTAATAAAGGCTTCTTTTAGCTAATTTTTATGCCTTCCATGNCAAAATTTTTTTTGAGTTCTTTTATAAGTTCATGGCAAACTTCTNTCTTTTCTTTCTGTTCTTTTACTTTTATATATACTCGAAAGGTAATGTTTGTTTCTTTTATTTGAAGAAATTTTACTTCAGGATCACTTTTTAGAGTTTTCAAGCGTTTTTGTACGTTTTTTGCGCTTTGTAAAATACTTTCTTCTGCTTTCTGGAGATTTGCTGTTGCGCTTATACTTCCATTTATTCCTATAGTTATTTCTTCTAGCTTTGTTTCTGATAAAGAAGTATAATTTGTAATAATTGATTCTGCGATTTGTTTATTTGGGATGATAATGATTGTATTCTCTACAGTTCTTATTCGTGTTGCGCGCCAACCTATATCAATGACATAACCAACTACTTCAGGATTTAGTTGTATATAATCTCCTATTTGAATTGGTTTATCTGAAATAATATGAAAACCTGCAAAAAGATTTGCAAGCGTGCCTTGGAGTGCAAGCCCAACTGCAAGACCTGTTACTCCTAATGTTGCAAGAAGAGGACTTGTTTGTACACCAAAATGATCTAAAATAATTACTCCTGCAATAAAAAAAAGAATGGCTATGATTCCTTTATCAATTACTTGAGGAACTTTCTCTTTTTGTTTTTGTTTTCGCAACCAGGATCTAAGCAGTATTCGTATGCTATTGGAAAGAAGCAATGCCGTCACGAGTACAAAGGAGATGTAAAAAATATTATCCAGCCAAATAATTACAGTTTTACTTAAGAAACTTAATGATTTGAGCGCAAAGTGTAAGCCTGAGACTATTGCGAGCATGTATATAGGTTTTATAGCTACAGAGAGAAGTCTAAGATATACTTTTTCTTTTGTTTCTTTTGTTCTTCTTTGGAGATATCTTCTGAGAAAAAAATGTATAATGTTTGCTAAAAGGATAGAGCCTATAAAAATAATAAAAAATCTGAGATATTCATTTGGGATGATCCCTTCAAACACTGCCATATTTTTGCGTTTTTCTTCGCCTATAAAAAGCTTATGCTATCTCTAAACTTGTGTAAAGCCATTCTTCTCCACGCTGAGAAATTCCTTCTAAATTGCAAAAGACTAAAGTCTCTACTCCTTCTTTTCGTAAAAATTGGATGTCTCTTTTCATTTGTTTTGGAGAACGATAGATTGGTTCGTTTCCAAAAGTCCCTTTTCCAATTAAACCNACTGCAATATATGCATCTTTATGATAAGGAAGGAAATGCCTTTTGAAATAATGTTTGTAGAGTTTTTTAAAACCTAAAGGAATGAATGTAGAATAAAACATATAATTGTATTTTAGATTATCATCTTTCATCCATCCCCAGCGTTTTACAATATGATTCTGCAATGGAAATGTAGAGAGAATAATGTCTGTGTCTCTCATTAAAGACTTTATTTTCTTTTTTAGATAGTCTGTATTGTCTGGTTCTTGTGCAATATGCTTTCCTAGCCAGGTCATTCCGCTCAGAAAATGATATTTTTTTGGTATTGGCGGTTCAATGTCAATTTTTATTTTTAATCCGCGATATTGATCAAGTGTGTCAATTGCTTCTTTTGTGCAGAAACCTGAAAACCAATAGCCTTCAGCTTTTGAAAGTGTTGGCCATGCATTTACTTCAATATTTTCATTTATTTTTTTTATNTTCTTTTTCCAAAGATCATAATTTGCCCTTGATGTGCACGCAATATATACTGTTATCTTTTCATGTTTNAGCCAGTCAGAAATTTTTTTCCAGTTGCATTTTTCNGGNAACTCACACCAATACACTCTTTTCATTTCTCGACAGGAAGTTTTTTCTCTTTATAAATTTATTTACGTTTTTTTCGGAAATCTTTCGGATTTCATGGAAATATCTTTTTTAAAATACTCCTTCCTTTTGTTCTTGAGAAGAACTGAGCATTTTGTTAATGAGCTTTTGTTCTAGAGGACTATCTGTCTGTATATGAATATTTCCTTTCTTTACAGAAAAAGAGGTCATTTCTTCTTTATTTGCTATTTGTTTTATCGGGATATATCGAAAGTGACCAGATTTTGTTGGAGAATAAACAGGAAATTTAGAGATCCATTCCCATGGTAAGCACCATACTTCCCTTGCGAGGACTAATTCTTCGAGTTTATCTTTTTCTTTTACTTCTAAAACAGATTTAGAAAAGGTATAAGACATAAATGCCCAGTATAAATCTCTTTTTGGATTTTGTTTTGGAAAATATTTTTCTTGATCATGATTTACAGCAAAATTGATCGAGTATCCTTTTGCTTTTAGCTGATTTTAGCTCAATAGCAAAGAAATCATTGCAATAATCAATACCATTATGCCCTGTTAAAGGAAGGTCTAAAGCTTCTCCTAACCATTTTCTGTGGCATTGCTCTATTTTTGTTGTAAACCTTCTCGGGACCATATACTTTTTTCTTTTTTCATTTATTTTTAATGATTTGTATAATAGAAAGCGCCAGAGGAGGGATTTGAACCCTCGGCCTAAGCATTAGGAGTGCATTGCGGGGTATCTCTACCCTTTCGCTCTATCCAAGCTGAGCTACTCTGGCATATCTCGAAAAAGAAATGCCCTTTTTCTTTTAAAACTTCTTATTTAGGTTTGATAAAGCTTAAATACCTTAGAATTTAGCATTGTTTTATGAAGGCAGTACAAGTTTCTTCGATGCAAGATA